>Ga0208408_1002137_pt1 | contig 10789 bp, 10 predicted proteins | sample ETNtaG_4_FD_185776 | JGI IMG/M metagenome (GOLD analysis project Ga0208408, IMG submission 185776) | Marine microbial and viral communities from oxygen minimum zone, Eastern Pacific Ocean - ETNP201406SV67 (SPAdes) (version 2) | ecosystem: Environmental > Aquatic > Marine > Oceanic ... | reverse complement strand
GCTTTATCCTGAAGTTAAGTTGGCGATAGGGCCTGTTATAGACAATGGCTTTTATTATGATATTCAGCTGGATAAAGCTTTAAATGATGACGATCTTCTGGCTATAGAAGATCGTATGCATAAATTGGCAAAAACGGATTACAAAGTTGTTAGAGAGGTTGTTTCTAGAAAAAAGGCAGTTAAAACCTTTAAAGATAGAGGCGAGCCTTACAAGGTAACTCTGGTAGAAGAAATTCCAGAAAAAGAAATAATTGCTTTATATCATCACGAAGAATATACAGACATGTGTAGAGGGCCACACGTTACCAACACTAAGCACTTAAGAGCTTTTAAATTAACTAAAGTTTCAGGAGCTTATTGGCGTGGCGATTCTAGGAATGAGATGCTGCAAAGAATCTACGGCACTGCATGGCCAAGCGTTAAAGAACTAGAAAGTCACTTAGTTCAATTAGAAGAGGCGGAGAAAAGAGATCATAGAAAGTTAGGTAGACAACTTGACCTATTTCATTTTCAAGAAGAAGCTCCTGGCATGGTTTTTTGGCACCCAAAAGGCTGGACAATATATAGAGCCTTGGAAGACTTTATGAGGATTAAACAAATAGAGTCTGGTTATGAAGAGATCAATACCCCTGAAGTGGTAGATAGAAAACTTTGGGAGGAGTCAGGTCATTGGGATAAATATAGAGAAAATATGTTTATTACAGAGATTGATGAAGAGCATGCAAATGAAAAAAGGACTAATGCCCTGAAGCCAATGAACTGCCCTTGTCATGTTCAGGTCTACAATCAGGGTTTAAAATCTTATAGAGATTTACCTATTCGTTTTGCTGAGTTTGGTTCATGTCATAGATATGAAGCTTCTGGAACTTTACATGGATTGATGAGGGTAAGAGCTTTTACACAAGATGACGGTCATATCTTTTGCACCGAAGAACAGATTGAAGCAGAAACTAAAAATTTTATAGAACTCTTGTCTCTAATTTATTCAGAATTAGGTTTTAAAGAATTTGATATTAAGCTTTCAACTCGACCTGAAGTGAGAGTAGGAACTGATGAAGTTTGGGATAAAGCTGAGACAGCCTTAGAAGAGGCAATAAAAAACCTAGATTTAAAATATGAAATTTCAGCAGGTGAAGGAGCCTTTTATGGTCCTAAGCTAGATTTTGTTTTAACAGATGCTTTGGACAGAGAATGGCAATGCGGAACTTTCCAGGCAGATTTTATTCTTCCTGAGCGTCTAGATTCTACATATGTAGGTGATGATGGAGATAAGCATCAACCAGTTATGATCCACAGAGCTATTTTAGGGTCTTTTGAAAGATTTATTGGTATTTTAATTGAACATCACGGAGGCTCTTTACCGGTTTGGCTTTCACCAATTCAAGCACAAATATTGAATATTACAGATAAACACGGTGAATATAGTGAAAAAATACGTGATTTACTACAAAAAAGTGGATTTAGAGCACAAAGTGACTTGAGGAAAGAGAAGATCACTTATAAAATTCGCGACCACTCTATGCAGAAAACTCCTTTTCTTCTTGTAGTAGGAGATAAGGAAATGGAGAATGATACTGTTTCAGTAAGAGCAAGGGGTGGTGAGGACCTAGGTGAAATGTCTATGAAAGATTTTATGGGCATTCTTAAAAAGAAGATTAATGCCAAGGAATAATAATTAATAGGAGAATCAAATAGCACAAAGAAAATCTTTTAAAAAATCTGAAAAGAGATTACCAATTAACGGTGAAATCAAGGCAGATAAGATTAGACTGATAAGTGAATCTGGAGAGCAATTAGGAATTTTTAGTTTACCTGACGCGCTTTCTGAAGCTGAAAAAGCCTCTTTAGATTTGGTACAGATGGCAAAAGATGGCGAACCGTTAGCTTGTAGGCTGTTAAATCACGGAAAACATATCTTTGACACAAAAAAGAAGAAAGGTGCTTCAAAGAAGAAACAAAAAAGGCAACAGATTAAAGAAATTAAATTTAGACCAGTAACAGAAAAGAACGATTACGATATAAAAGTAAATAAGATTAAGAACTTTATAGAGAATGGAGACAAAGCGAAAATAACTCTGAGATTTAGAGGAAGAGAAATGGCACATCAAGAGATTGGAATGGAATTATTAAAAAGAGTTGAGTCTGACTTAGAAAGTATGGCTAATGTAGAACAATTTCCTACTCTTGAAGGAAGGCAGCTTGTAATGTTAATGGCCCCTAATAAGAAATAAATAATTATGAGTAAACTTAAAGTACATAGTGGAGCCAGTAAAAGGTTTAAGAAAACTGGAAATGGTTTAAAAAGAAAAAAATCTAACAAGAGCCACATCTTGACTAAGATGACGACTAAGAGAAAAAGACAGTTAAGAGGCACAACTAAAATAGCAAAAGGCGATCAACAGTTAGTTGATAGAATGCTTAAAACAAATACATAGAGAAAAGACATGGCAAGAGTAAAAAGAGGCGTCCAAGCTAAGGCAAGACATAAAAAAGTTTTAAAGCAGGCTAAAGGTTATAGAGGTGCTAGAAGTCGCACTTACAAAGTTGCTAAACAAGCGGTTATGCGTGCTGGGCAATACGCTTACAGGGACAGAAGAGTAAAGAAGAGAGTCTTTAGGTCTTTATGGATCGTCAGAATAAATGCTGCTGCTAGAGAAAATGGGCTGACTTATAGTAAGTTGATTGCTGGACTAAAGAAAGCAAGCATAGATTTAGATAGAAAGACCCTAGCAAACATCGCAGTTAATGACAAAGAAGCCTTTAGTAAGATTGCTGAAGAAGCCAAGTCGCAGTTAGCTGCATAAAATCTTAATTAAGATAAGCACTTAGACCATTATAGTGACTATAATGGTTATATAATTTATCTTATAAAGTGGATTTAAAATCTTTAAAACAAATAATCTCAACACTCAAATCAGAGTCTTATGCTCTTATAGATTCGTCTAATGATAAAGACTCATTAGAAAAAACTTATAAATCTTATTTAGGTAAGAGTGGAGAGGTAAATCTACTACTTAAATCTTTAGGAAGCTTACCTCAAGAAAAAAGGAAAGAAGCAGGCATGCTTCTTAACCAATTAAAATCAGATATTGATAATTCGTATAGGGATAAAACTTCTATACTTTCTAAAGCTGAAAACGAATTGCGATTAGCCAATCAAAAGATTGATATAAGCTTACCTTCAGTTTCTAAAGAAGATGGGTCTATTCATCCTGTTACTCAGACAATCAATGAGATTAGTGATTTCTTTGAATCCATTGGGTTTGGAATTGAATCGGGACCTGAAACAGAAACAGACTATTACAATTTTGAAGCATTAAATGTACCTGAAGATCATCCTGCAAAAGATATGCACGATACTTTTTATCTAAAAGATTCTGGTCTTTTAAGGACACATACTTCGCCAGTACAAATAAGAACTATGGAGAAGAAAGACCCTCCTCACAGGATAATATGTCCTGGAAAGGTATTTAGAAAGGACTCAGATTTAACTCATACGCCTATGTTCCATCAAATAGAAGGACTCGTGGTTGAAGAAGGAGCTTCGTTTGCTCAACTAAAGGGTTTATTAAATGATTTTCTAGAAGACTTTTTTGGAAGAGAGGTAGAACTAAGATTCAGACCATCCTACTTTCCTTTTACTGAACCTTCTGCCGAAGCAGATATAAAGTGGGACAAAAGCTGGCTTGAAGTACTTGGTTGTGGAATGGTTCATCCAAATGTATTAGAAATGGTCGGAGTAGATACAAAAAAATATAGTGGCTTTGCTTTTGGATTGGGAGTTGAAAGAATGGCGATGCTAAAGTATGACATTCCGGATTTACGGCTTTTCTTTGAAAATGATTATAGATTCTTAAAACAATTTTGATATGCAATTTAGTAGAAATTGGCTTAAAGACTTTATAGATCTAAATATTTCAACAGAAGATATTTGTTCTCAACTTACAATGGCGGGTGTTGAAGTTGATGGTTATGATTCTTTTAATTCAAAAATAACTGGGAAAGACTCAGTTTTAAAATTAGATATAACGCCTAATCGTGGAGATTGCTTCAGCGTCTATGGAGTAGCTAGAGAGCTAGCAGTTATCAACAATCTAAAGTTAAAACAACCTGCTTTTAAACCAATTAAAAGTTCTTTTAAAGAAGACTTAAGAATTAAAGCATGCGAAGAAGCTCCAATATATGTTGGAAGGTCTATAAGAAATATAAATCTTAAAACAAAAACGCTTCCTTTAATTGCTGAAAGGTTAACTTTAAGTGATCAAAAGCTCATTGACCCTGTGGTAGATATAACTAACTATATTCTTTTAGAGCTAGGTCAACCTCTTCATGCATTTGATCGAGATAAGCTAGAAGGAAACATTAATGTGAGGAAAGCTAGAAAAGACGAGAATCTATCATTACTTGACGATCAAGAAATTAATTTAAGCCCGGATTGTTTAGTTATTTCTGATGAAAAGAAATCAATTGCTCTAGCAGGGATCATGGGAGGGAAGAATACCTGCGTTACTTCTAACACGAAGTCTATTTTTTTAGAAAGTGCTTTCTTCAAGCCTTCAGTTATAAGAGGTAGAGCAAGAAGATTCGGTTTCCAGACAGACGCTTCGATAAGATTTGAAAGAGGAGTGGATTATAAAATTCAAGAACTTGCTGTAAAGAAAGCGAGTGAAATTCTTTCTGAAACAGTAGGTGGAGAATTAGGAGAAATTCAAGAGAGTAAATTAACAAAAGAATTACCTAAAGCAAAAAAGGTCTCATTAGACCTTGATAAAGCAAATAAAATTCTAGGCACTAAAATAACTAGCTTAAAAGCAAAGAAATATCTGAAAGGCCTAGGGATGAACCCTAAAGGCTCATCAAGAAAGTTAGATATTACATCACCATCGTGGAGATACGATATTGAAATAGAGGCAGATCTAATCGAAGAATTAGCAAGATTGGAGGGTTATGATTCGTTACCAACGATATCACTTGAACCAAAACTGAAAATACAATCAGAGTCGAAAGAAAAAGTTATCTCTGCTTCTTTAGTGTCCCTGGGATTTAGTGAGGTCATAAATTATTCTTTTATAAGCGAAGATGACGAGATGGTTTTTGGAGAATCTGAAAAAATGGTAGAGGTAGAAAATCCTATTTCTCAAAATATGAGATATATGAGGTCTAGTTTATTTCCAGGCCTGATCAACACTTTTATTCATAATCTAAACAATGGATTGGAATCTCAGAAATTGTTTGAGATTGGATCAGTTTTTAGCCATAAGAAATCTAAGAAACCCTCAGAAAGAACAATAGTCTCAGGTCTAATCTATGGGAACGTAGCCCCCAATCACTGGTTAGATAAACCAAGAAAAGTTAATTTCTATGATGCCAAGGGCGCTGTTGAGAAGATTGTATCTAACTTCGATGTTGCCAGTAGCTTCGAACCAATATCTTCTGATTTTTTTCATCCAGGAATATCATCTTCTATTTTTGACGGCTCTAAAGAGATTGGCCATTTAGGGGCTTTATCTCCCAATATCTTAGGAAAAATAGGGATTAAAGAAGACGTTTTCCTGTTCTCTGTAGATATAGAGATACTCAAAACAAGATCGTCACAAAAATTTACTAAGTTCTCCAAATTTCCGTCTATTCAGAGAGATCTATCTTTTGTTGTTGGTAAAGATATAACAAGTAATAAATTGAGTATCCTTATTAAGGAGAAAGGCGGAAAGGATTTAAATAGTCTCGATTTATTTGATGTTTATGAAGGTAAGGGGATTGAAGACAGTAAAAAAAGCATAGCAATCTCTTTAACTTGGCAATCTTCTGAAGGAACTTTATTAGATTCAGACATTGATAAGGTAGTTAAAGAGATTGTAAACTCGGTCAAGAAAGAATTGGATGGGGATTTAAGGAATTAATGGAAAAGACAATAACTAAAGCAGATATAGTTGAGCATCTTCATACTCAATTAGGTTTAAATAAAAGTGAGTCGAAGAAATTAATAGAAGATTTCTTTGATGAAATTAAAAAATCTCTAGAAAATAATGAAGAAGTAAAGTTATCTGGCTTTGGTAATTTTGAATTAATTGAAAAAAAATCCAGACCAGGTAGAAATCCTAAAACAGGAGAAGAAGTAACTATTTCTGCTAGAAGGGTTGTGACTTTTAGGGCAGGTAATAAATTAAGAAAGAAAATAGCTTCCCATAATGACTAAAGAAATTTCGTTTTCAGATAAAAAATATTATTCCATAAGTGAAGTATCTGAGTTATGTTCAGTTAAGGCTCATACTTTAAGATTCTGGGAAAGTGAGTTTAAGAGCTTAAAGCCAATTACAAGAAAAGGAAACAGACGGTATTATCAAAAAAAGGATATTGAGATGATAAGGAAGATCCAAGCTCTTCTTTACAAAAAAGGACTAACGATTTCTGGTGTAAAAAGAAATTTAAGTTCAACTAAAAATAATCATCCTATAAGTGATTCTTCTGGAAAGATCGTAGAAGATCTAGAAAAACTTTTAAAAGCTATTAATTAATCGGGGCGTGGCGCAGTCTGGTAGCGCACCACACTGGGGGTGTGGTGGTCGCTGGTTCAAATCCAGCCGTCCCGACCAAAACTTACACTATACAAATAACTTATATTGTTATATCATTATTATTGATGTTAAGGGATTTCTAGATTCTCCCCAGAACAAGACCCCTTAAAAGGTTACTTCTCTTAATATCAATTTAGACTGAGAGACGTGTAATTCTCCCCAGAAAACCTCTCCAAGGTAAACTTTCTCAGTTTAATTGCAGGATGCGGCTAACACCCATTTTGAGCTGCACAAGCTAGATTTAAGCTGTATCCTGCACCTCCATGGAAGATGGAGCTTATAAATAATTTTGGTTGGGCGCAGCTAAAGTTTCATCTTCCACCATTTAAAATCTTCATAAATAATCTATCTATAGGTAAACTTAAGTAAAAGGAATTTAAATATGAATGATCGAGAAAGACTTGAGGCCTTTAAGTCCAATAATGCGCCTTGTACAGAAACACTAGGAATGAAGGTCGTGAGTTTTTGTTCTGAACCTCCCTCTATAGAGATGGAATTTGAAGCAAAATATGAATTTACTCATTCTGAAGGGCAGGTTGTGCAAGGAGGATTTGTTACCGGCATGCTAGATGCTCCGATGGCCCATTTACTAATGGGGCTTTTTGATTTCAAAATCTCGCCAATGACATTAGACATTAATGTAAGTTTCTTAGCTCCATCTAAGCCTGGTAAGCTTAACTGTATAGCTGAAGTTGTGCAGTTAGGAAAAAGTACTGCTTTTATGGCAAGCAGGCTATATCAGGACAACTCTTTAGTTGCTACTTCTACTTCTACAGTGAAACTTATATCTTTTAGTAAATCCTAAACACCAAAATCCCAAGAAAGGCCATCGTGGTATTTCTTAAGGATTTCTTTAGCAATAAGTATTCTATGGACTTCATCAGGACCATCTGCCAGTCTTAGGGTTCTAAATCCTTGGAACATTCCAGCAAGAGGAGTATCTCCTGAAACTCCTCTCCAGCCATGGATTTGAATAGCCCTGTCGACAACCCTTCCGCCTGCTAGAGGCACAAATACTTTAATTGCAGAAATATCGACTCTTGCATCACCTTCTTTGTCCATTACTTCAGCGCAATGGATTGTCATTAATCTTGAAGCCTGTATATCCATATACGAATCGGCGATAAAGCCTTGAATAAATTGTTTACTTTCCAGTTTCCCGCCATGAACTTCCCTTTGGGTTGAGTACTTAACCATAATGTCGAAAGCTCTCCACATTTGACCAATCGTATTCATACAGTGATAAACCCTTCCAGCACCAAGTCTATCCTGAGCTGCCTGGTGACCAGAGCCTCTAGCTCCAAGTGCATTTTCTAATGGCACTCTAACGTTTTCATATTTAATTTCCATGTGGTCGCCACCAGTATGTCCCCATATAGGAACCGATCTTATTCTATTAACTCCAGGAGTGTCCGTTGGCACTATTATTTGAGTCATCTTTTGGTTGGCTTCACCATCTTCATCATCTTCTGTCTTACACATAACAACCAAGAAATCAGCTCTTTGACCATTTGAAGTCATAATCTTATGACCATTAATTACCCACTCATCTCCTTCTTTAACGGCAGTTGTTGTAAGTGATCTAGGATCTGATCCAGCAGAATCAGGTTCGGTCATAGAGAATCCAGATTCCATCTCTTGATTAATCAAAGGCATAAGCCATTTTTTCTTCTGCTCTTCAGTTCCATATTTAACCAATATCTTTTGATTGCCTGAGTTGGGAGCTATAACTCCAAAAAGTCTATTGCCAAGCGGAGACCAGGCTAATATCTCATTCATGTATGCATGAACTAGGAAGCCATTTCCCATTCCACCATATTCTTCGGGTAAATGAGGAGCCCATAATCCTTGCTTTTTAACCTCTTCGTTAATTTCTTTTCTAAGCTTCTTTGATTTATCTCCACCAGCATAAATCGTTCCCTCATTAGGGATAATTCTATTGGCCACTATGTCAGCTGTTCTTAAACGTATGTCATTTATCTCATCTGATAAAGTTGGTATTGGTGCAATTTGCATACTTCCTCTCCTTAATAAACTTTTAGCGCTCTAATTTATTAGACATATCAATTGCATGCAAGCTTTAAAAGAGGTTAAAAAGTAATTCCTTTTATGTTTATATATACAAGCAGCATCTCAAGTATGGCAAAAAGATAAGGAGATAATTAAATGTCCATAAAAAAACACTTATACATAGCTCTCTCATTAATTTTAATATTAGGGGGTTGTGGAAAATCATTACCCGATGACTCAGTAAGAATTACTAATCAAGGAGAGATTATTGGGGTTGAGAGAGAAGATGATACTTACGCTTGGTTAGGTATCCCATTTGCTGAACAGCCAGTAGGAGATTTAAGATGGAAAGCTCCCGTTAAACCTAAAAAGTTTAGTTCAAGATTTGAAGCTTCTGAATTCTCTGAAGTTTGCTTTCAAAGAGAAGGTATTATGACAGGGAATGTAGGAGGGTGGATTGGTTCAGAAGATTGCCTATATTTAAATGTGTGGTCGCCAGCATGGACTACTGAACAATTAAAGGAGAAAAATGTACCGGTCATGATGTGGATTCATGGTGGAGGTAATACCATAGGTTCAGCTGATACCTATTACCCAACTGATTTAGTCTCTCAACATGAAGTTATTGTTGTTACGGTTCAGTATCGAATGTCCAATTTAGGTTGGTTTAGACATCCTGCTCTTAGACAGGGCAATTCAACTTTAGAGGATGTTTCAGGGAATTTTGGAACTTTGGATAACGTAATGGCTCTTAAATGGATAAAAGAGAATATTAGTTATTTTGGAGGAGATGCAAATAATGTCACAATCTTTGGAGAGTCTGCAGGAGGTCACAACGTAGCTGCTTTGTACGCTTCCCCGATAGCAACAGGTTTATTTCATAAAGCAATCGTTCAAAGCGGAATAGTCTCGCACTCTTTAATTGAAGAGGCAGAATCTTATTACCCTGAAGATGGGACGTCTGGTATTCAGAGCTCTAAGGAAATAATTAATAGGCTTCTAATTAATGACAATAAAGCAAATGATATTAAAGATGCAAAAAATCAACAAAATGCTATGTCTTTAGAAGATCTTGAACTTTACTTAAGAAGTAAAAACCCTGAAGAGTTATTAACGGCTTACTTTGAAGCCAGCCCTAAAAAAGGGGGTATGACTAGAGTTTTTAATGATGGACATGTAATGGGAGAAGAGGGCATTTATGAGTCGTTTACTAATAGCAGCATGCAACGTGTCCCTATTATTCTTGGCACTAATAGATTTGAAACGAAGTTGTTTAATATGAGAAACCCAGAATTTGTTAAATGGGGAGAAGGAGAAGGGATCATAGCAAAGTCTCTTTCTTGGGCAGGCATTACTGAGTTACCCCTAGAAATTCTCAGACCAGATTTTTATAATGCAGTTAATCAATACTCCTCTGATTCATGGAAACAAAGAGCTGCAGACTCTCCTGCTAGAGATTTAATTGCTTCAGGTCAAAACGATACTTTTGTTTATAGATTTGACTGGGATGAGTTACCTGAAGTTCAAGGAATGGACTTTAGCCAATTAGTTGGATCTGCTCATGCTATGGAACTTCTTTTTCTATTTCCTGCGGGACTAGATAACATGTTAATAAAAAGCCTAGTCGTTGAAGATTCCGATAGCGTAAAAAAATTATCTGATCAGATGATGTCTTACTGGGCTAGCTTTGCTTATACAGGAAATCCAGGTAAAGGAATGTCAGACGGTCTTCCTCAATGGAAGCCCTGGTCAGAACAAGAAAAATACATGATCTTGGATTCAGAGAATGATCAAGGACTGATTATGGTAAATTCTGAAGTTACCATAGATTCTATGATTGAAAATTTAAGAGAAGATACAAGGATGACTAAAGACGAAAAGTGTCAAACTTTATTTTCTTTATCTTATGGTGGAGATATTCCTGAGAAATCATTTAATGGTTTTGAAGCGGGGTATTGTTTATCATTGGATTATTCAGATATTCTTAAAATGATTGAAAGAACAGGAGAAGACAATGAGCAAGAAAGTTGATTTTTATTTTGATTTTGCAAGCCCTAACGCTTACCTAAGTCATAAGGTAATGCTATCTATTAAAGAAAGGACAGGAGCTGAAGTTAATTACATACCAGTTTTGTTGGGTGGTATTTTTAAAGGTACCAATAACAAACCCCCGATGGAACAATTCTTTGGCATTAAGAACAAAA
>Ga0208408_1002136_pt1 | contig 10792 bp, 10 predicted proteins | sample ETNtaG_4_FD_185776 | JGI IMG/M metagenome (GOLD analysis project Ga0208408, IMG submission 185776) | Marine microbial and viral communities from oxygen minimum zone, Eastern Pacific Ocean - ETNP201406SV67 (SPAdes) (version 2) | ecosystem: Environmental > Aquatic > Marine > Oceanic ... | reverse complement strand
TATTGGCTCATCTGCTCTAGCTCCACCATACTCGGGTACTTGCTCCAAAGGAGAAGAATCTTCTACGAAATTAGAAGAATTATCTGTGTTTGTTAATACCATTGCCTGAGCAACAAGACTCAGTACGGCTAACAATGAAATTGTACGACTTGAGAACATAGTGTCTCCTCATACTATAAGCTCTTTTTAAAATTAGATACTATTCGTTTTTCATTCAATCTCACATGGTCACCCCAGCACTCTCATCCATGGACATCCGGCTTCCGCTTTTAATCGTATCTGTAGCTATCTACCAAGTAACCATTTTCATCTTGAATTATAGCGAAATCTCCACTATTATTCCAGATTCCTTGATGCCAGCCCCAGTACAATGTTGTTGAATTATCAGTTCCATCTCCAGTATAAATTCGAATACTTGAATTATTGGATATAGTAAAATTAAATTCGTATGCTGTTTGAGCAGCTTCATCTTGTAAGAACCAACCAACCATACTCACATTGTAATTTTCATGATTTGTTAGAACTAAATATTCTCCTACAGTTTCGTCATCTTCTGGATCATATTCAATGTAATCTATGGTTAAATTGTAAGAAGATTCTGTCCAAAGGCCTACTGTATTATTTGAGGCGTATTCTTGAGCTTCTTCATATTCAGTATCTAAATCAGTTCCTGAAGTATAAGGATACCAAAATGCGTAACCTGCCTTGATTATCTCATAGTTAACAAATGTATCATCAACATAAACATGGGCAAGTAATCTCCCGTATGAATCTGAATCTCCATTTTTACTATCATTTACAAGAGTTACTTCTTTCCCTAAAATCATATTTGTTAAGAAATCTGTAGCTTCCTGAGCATAAGGTCTGCCAGATTCTGGAGTATTAATTCCAAGCATCCTAACTTTGTCACCATTTCCAAGATAGAAGGTATCTCCATCGATTACATCTGTAACTGTCATATTGTAATCCTGAGTTACATCAAATGGAACTTTAGTTGTTATTCCTGCGTCTTCACAGGGTTCATGCCCTTCAGGATGGGTGTCGGCAAGCATTTGTGCAAAATCGTCACTAGTAACATGGCATAACAAATACAAACCTGATTCTTCAAGGAATTTCATTACATCATGATGAATGTCCTTACCATTTGGATTTTTAGCCAAGTCAAAAATTCCTTGTCGGCCATAATAATTATCTTTTGGAGTCTGTCCGTCTGTAAATGTTGTTTCCTTAATTTCCCTTGTTTCAAGTTCATTAACTAATAAATTCCATTCATCTTGATTTACGGACGCAATATCATACATCAAAGCATTGCGGATTGGAAACATAATAGCCATTACTTTGTGGAATGCTTTCTCGTCTTCACTCAGACCTTCTTGAGAAGATTGGATTAATTGGTCTCCATCAAATGCTGGGGTTCCTCTTGCTTGAAGCGTAGTTCCTTCTGAATTAACTGCCAATGCTTCATCAATTCCAAAAAGATAATTTCCTTCACGATCCACAATATTGTCCGTGCCTGGTTCTAAACCTTGTTTATGTGGAGTGCCTGTAAATATGCAAAAGCCTTCTGAAGAAATTTCGCAAGAATATGTATTTTCTGGCTTTTCAGATTCCTCCTCTGGTTCCTCTTCTGACTCTATAATTTCAACCATTTCAATCAAGAACAGTAAATCTTCTCCTGCAAGTGCACTGTAACCTGATTCTCCATACGCGTCCTTTGCAGACATTCTAATTGCTAAAGTTTGACCTTCATACATGCCTACCATTTTGTTATCGAAACCAGTAATCATTACTCTACTTCCTGCACAATCTTCTGAATTTAATGCGGTTTTTTCCTCTGCATTAATTCCCATGAAACCTTTGCCATCCATCCATGTTTGATAATAATATGGATAAAATTCCTCATAGAATTCTCCAAGATCAGTCATATTCACGGTATAATTATCTAAACCTGCAGTCTCATTAATTACTGAAATATTTACTGTTTGGTTGGCAAATGTTGCATTTATTGCATCATAAAACTCATCATAGGTATTGATTTTCTGAGTATTAAATTCATAAATTTCCATTCCAACCCTTAGCCCTCCTTCGTAAGCGCTAAAACTTGTATCTACATAGGAAAGAATTACGCCATCTTTAGTAGATCCAAAGAAGCACCCAATATTGCTTGCCGATAATGTTTCAATATGTCTATTATCTTCTGAAACTCCAAAATTATAGTAAGGATAAGTGTCCCATACATATTCCATACTAGAATCAAATAATTTTGAATCTTTAGCTAATATTCCTGCATAATGAACTTTGACTTGATCTCCAATTTTAGTTTGGTTTCCAAAAGTAACGTCTGCATTGACTTCCAATGTTATGGTTTGTGAAATTGTAATATTTTCTTCGTTTGGTTCTGTACTAAATTTAATATCTGTTTTTACTTTTCCTGTTGCTGAAGGTGCAAGGTTAACATTTGCAATCAAAGGAAGGGTTTCGTCTGCTGGAACTGTAAGATTGCTAACATTTCCCTCGAAAGAAACGCTTTCTATTCCTTCATCTTTGTTTAAAATTGTTATATCAAATGTCTCTGTTTCAGAACCGATATTGTATACTGTCAAAATAAAGTCTGTATCAAAACCTGGAGCTGCACTATGATTATTTGTCATAGGATGAACTAAAACTCCATATGATACTGGAGTTTTGTCTATTACATCTTCATCTCGATAAGGATTGTCTGTACAGCCGCTTGTAATTAGCAAAATTATTGCTGCAAACAATGAAAATTTAGACGATGAATTCATAGTTATACGAAACTAAAGGCATTTCTATATAAAAATAATTTTTTTATAATATATCAAAAATATGTTTTGAAGAAAGTTTATATCTTTGTTCTAATTGCCATAAATATGGTTCGGATAATCAAAACCGAAGAAAATGTGCATAACTGTCCAAGAGGTTGTGGGCCCTTAAAGTATGGTAGAAGCATAGATATTATTTCCAAAACTACTCATTGTAAAAAATGTAAAGGTGTTATGTTAACCAAGAATGAAATTCAAAAATGGGAACATAAACGGCCTGGATTTAATAAAATGAGACAAAATAACTTATTTGAGTTATTGAACTCTGGAACTACTGGAACTTTAGATTGTCCCAAATGCCATATAAAAATGAAAGAAATTCATTTGGGCTACAAAAAGTCTAGAATGATGTCTAGGCATGAGGAAGTAATGAAAGATCCAAAGAAAATAACTGGAGAAATGGTTCTTGAGTTTTTACCTATAATTGGCGCACTAATTCAATTTGGTAGATTTATAAGTGAAGTAGGAGGAGATGCTGCGAAGGGTAAACTCAAAAAACAGGTGACAATTGACGGCTGTTCTTCGTGTTTTACATTTTGGTTTGACAGGGGGGAAATTATCCAAATCACTGGCAATAATGTAACACTAGAATATAAGGGCGAAACCGTAAAACTTGCAGCCCCTAATGCTAAGCCTAGCCCTAATGTAACTACTGTACACGAAGCTGATGAAGTTGAACCAACAAAAGATGCTGCAAAAAAACGAGACCTTTTGAACAGGTCGTTTTAATTCATTAAGAATTCCGAATTGGAATTATTCTCTTGTCATTCCTCTTTGTTCAGCCATCGATTTGAGAACGTTATTTTCTTTTTTTAATGACCTCATAGCTTTCTTAGAATGAGTAACTAGATTGCGCAAAGTAAGGAGACCTACAACGTCCCCTTCATCAACAACAGGCATCCGTTTGATTTCTTTCTTTTCAAAAATTCTCATTGCTTTCTCATATGTTGAATTTACATCAACTGAAATAATTGGAGATGTCATAAAATCTTGGGCTTTAACTTCTTTACAATCAAAATTACCTTTCTTTACAAGATCTGCAAATCCTCTTTCAGTAATTATTCCAACTGGTTCTTTTTTCTCCAAAACAATAAGGCAACCAACACGTTCTTTTGTCATTTTAACTGCACATTGTTGAGCTGATGTTGTTGACCGAACAGTCATAACTTCCTTGTGCATTATTTTTGATACTGTTGACTTTGTTTGGACTTTAGCGCTCATGTTCCTTTTTTATCTAAACTTCTTGAACATAAAAACCTTTCTGTGGCATACAGTGTTTTATTTATAGAAACATACCTATCTAGTCCTGTGAACAGAAGAGAATATTTGCGCAACTGGTGGGATTTGTCAAGAGGTGCAAATGTCCTCTGGGGATGTTCTACAATTGTTCTAGGTACGGTTCTAATCGGGATAAAGGATGGAAACGTTTTGATTCCCTTAACTCTTCACGCTTTTTGTATTGGAGCGTTCATTGCAGGATGGTTTGCAATCAATGATTTACTTGATATTGACATCGATAGAGTTAACCATCCTCAAAGACCATTACCGTCTGAAAATATTTCAGAAATAGCTGCAAAGAAATACGGCTACCGAATGATTATTCTTTCTGCAGTTTCGCTTATTGCAATAATAATGAATGAACCAAATTTTTCTGAATTAGCATGGCTAGATTCGGTTGCTGTTTGGTTAGTTGCTCTTCTCATAATGATAGCATACGAACTTGATGGACCTTATAATCCAGCACTAAAAAAGAGGATAGTCTGGGGAAATCTTGCAATAGCTAGTACTGTTGCAATAACTATATTGTTTGGAGCTGCTGCAATCGATCATTTCACAGATCCTCTTTTGTGGTTGGTAGCTGCTGCTGCAATGACGCTTACAACTGCCAGAGAAATTATAATGGATACTAATGACCAAGATGGCGACTATAATAGAAACACATTGCCTAAAGCTTTAGGAAATGAAAAAGCACGCAGAACTGTATGGATTTTAGCTATTGCTTCAGCCATTCTACTTTCTTTACCTTTCGCTCTAGGTTATTTACCTCAAAATTTGATTGTTTTCGTACTGCCTTCAATCGCTAGCTCATTCGCCGTTAAACCTTTCTTGAAAAAAGGAAAAGATAATGAAGCTGGACATGTCTTGAGAGCTGCAATGGTTTTTGGTTTGCTTGGTTTAGCTCTTTGTGGTATGATTATAAACCACTAATTTTATCCCAATATAGTGAACTACGAAATCGAGCATAAAGATGTTGGAATTATTCATTACATCAAGAATAATCGAGCAAAAAGAATTGTTATTTCAGTAAAACCTGATTTTGTAAGAGTTACTGTTCCCCGTAGACAAACATTGAAAAATGCTCAACGATTTGTAGAACAAAAAATAGATTGGATTAAACTGCATTCAAAAAACATGAAATTACTAAGTGAAAAGAATAAAGAACTACCTAAAATCAAAAGAGAAGATGCTCGAGAAAAATTAGGAAAACGATTATCTGAACTTGCTAAAAAACATGATTTTCAATATAATCACGTTTCAATAAGAAATCAAAGAACTAGGTGGGGATCATGTTCATCAAAAGATAATATCAGTCTTAATATGAAATTATTGCATTTGCCTAATCACCTAATTGATTATATTTTACTTCATGAATTAGTTCATACACGAGTAAAAAATCATAGCTCAGATTTTTGGAATGAATTAGAAACGGTTGTTCCTAATGCTCGTGTGATTGACAAACAATTAAGAGATTATCAATACTGCTTATTTTAGCTTCAAAACACTTGAAGTGCTAAAAGACAAAAGACTATGCCGGCAATTAACAAAGGATATCTAATCAAAGCAAGAAGGTCACGTATTGAGCTCCCTTCATCACACTGCCCTTCGTCTGCACCAACTATTTGCCCTACCTGGCCAGTTTCACTCTCACAGTCTTCTTCGATTCTATTATCAATATAATCTATTGCAAAATTTGATACGAAAAAACCAAGAATACAAAGTATACTAATTGTAAAACCAAGCGATCCTACAAACATACTTGCAAATGATGTGCCGGACTCTTTATCTGCCATTATTCTAAATCTTCTTCGGATTCGTCTTCGTCAGACTCTTCTTCTTCGCGCTCTTCGCATCCTTCTTTATCTTCTCTGAAGTTCTCTTCGATTTCTGCCATCATTGCAGATAATTCTTCACAAGCTGTTTCGTTACCTGCTTCACATGCATCATCAAATTCTTTCATTTGCGCTCTAAATGCTTCCATTTCTTCACGCTCTACTTTCATTTCATGTTCGAAAAATAATTTCATTTTTTCCATGACTGTTTTCCAATCTTCTTCAGTCATGTTCTTTGTTTCTAATTTTACAACCATTTCATCCCATTCTTCGTCAGATGTGTTGGTTATTTGTTTAATTTCAGAAATTTCTTCTTCACCCATTTCTTCTAAAACATGCATGAAATCTTCAATATTCATTCTTTTGTGGTCGTCTTTGTGCCTAAAATCTTTTTCTTTTCTATCTTTTTCAAAAACTTCTTTCCACTCTTCCATAGTTAGACAAACTTCATCCCAGTCTTTCTCTCCACGATTCCAATCTTTGTCTTCTCTATCCCAGTCTTTGTCTTTACGATCTTCATAATAGACAACACCGTCTTCGCCAATTACTAATTGAATATCGTCTCTACGATTAGCCATTAATTCTGCAATTATTTCACGAAGTTCTTCACAAGATTCTTCATTACCTTCACCACAAGCTTCCTTTAATTCTTCCATTTCTGCAATGAATTCTTCATCTAATTCTTCTCTTTCGGACTCCTCTTCAGATTCCTCGTCACTTTCACAATCTGGCGAATTACATCCGTCGTCTCCACTTCTAGAACCATCGTTTTCTTGTTCTTCTGATTCTTCTTCATCAGATTCTTCTTTGCGATCTTCAGCTAATTCTTCTCTTAAGGCTTCTAATTCCTCACAAGATTCTTCTTCACCTGCTTTACAGGATTCTAAAAGTGCTTTAAATTCTTCAGACCAAGCATCTTCTTTGTCCCAATCATCTTTACCTTCTTTATCCCAGCCTTCCTTATCTCCTATCATTTCTTCTTTAATTTCTTCTAGGTAATAACAGGATTTTCCTTCTTCACTATCTTTAGATGCTAATTCTTTTCTATCTAATTCTAAATCTTTTTCATTAGTTTTATCAACTGCATCATCTAAAACCTCATCACGTTTTGGATCTTCTGCAGACTTCTCGTCTGTAAACATATCTGTAACATCACTTGTTACATCTCCAACTATGGCTCTTCCATCGTCAGTAACTACTAGCGGGGCAGCTGTTAGCATCATTATTGCTACAACAAGTGCTTTGCCTTCTAACATATTACACTATTTTCTTGTCAAGTATATAAAAGAATGCCAAAAAATATTTTTTGGCTGAATACTATTCTTCTTTCTGTATTTCCATGTTCTATTCCTCCTCAAGCCGTATGTATCCGGAATAAATTGTAGCTCCAGCCATTAAAAAACCTATAATGAAATCAGGAGCGAGATCTGCACCTGCAATTACAACATCACCATATGTTCCTAATGTAACCATGAAAAGCAAGGTACCTCCACAAACCACCGTCATCAGCGCCTGTGGCCTCCCCTCTAACAACCAAGCTGTTGCCAGAAATGGCGGAATAATAGACATGGCCATTATACCTAAGAAAAACCCATCTTCAAGAAAAGCGTCCCTTATTACGCTGTTGGTAGCTAATTCTGTAGAGAGTCCTTTCTCGCCTTCTAAGTATTCTGTCATATCTGCATCTGTAGCAATAAAAGGCCCCAATAACATCCAAATAGCAAACAGGAACGTATGCATAACTACGAATAAAGTTAGCCAAATTTTAGGTTGAAAAATTGTTTTTGCGTCCATCGTTCTTGCCTCTTTATCCATTTTACTCCTCTAAATGCAGATATCCTGACACTAGCATACAAGTCGCGCATATCATAGGTATCGCCCAATTAGCAGGACTATCTGTGTAGCCATACCCCAAATCACCAGCTGCAAGGAGCGTTAGTATGAAAATGAGGATATTGCCCCCTCCAATCGTAATTGCAAGAATTGCCTGAGCTCTCCCTTCAACAAATTGGCCAGAAACAATTGTAATAATTGCGACGAGGAGGAAGGTAGCAGACCACGCTTTCTCGTAGAAAACGTCTCTATCATCGTAATTATCAGCACCCCATCCCGTTTCCGCTGCGTTCGAGATCTCAGCGTAAGTCAACAACGTAAAGATTGTGAATATGGTGCCCACTACAGTCAACACCCATTTTGGTTGCATGTATTGTTTGATTGCGTCCATATTACATCACCCTCACAGCAATGAAAACTACAAGCATGACTGTCATAATTCCAGGATACATTCTAGTCAAGAAATCTGGGAAATCTCCACCATCTTCACCCATAACGGTCATTCCGTCTTCAATGCCTTCATCTTTAAGTCTCATATATCCGACTGAAACGCAAATCCAAACTATTGAAGAGATTATTACATTCTGCACTAATTGTGAGTTTACATCATCTGGAGCATTCCATCTTGCAGCATCGTTAAACAATAAAATCATTATTGTTGTTAATGCAAAGAAACCTATTCCAAACATGGAAATGTGACCAAGAGGCCATTTCCCTCTAGGACCAGTTCTTAGAATATTAACTGCAAAAAGAGTGTATGGTACGAAAAGAGATCCCAATAACTGTATTTGAAGAGGAGTTGCTGAATGAGGTTCTGTGTCAAAAAATTCGGTAAGTACAGGTAAAAAAGTAGAACTGTCAGCTTTACCAGCATATCCATCTCCAAAAAGAAGGTTATTGATAGAAAAGACAACTCCAATAATTACAGGAACCACAAACAGTCCTGTAGTTACTTTGTCTTCGACTTGAATGCCTTTAACTTCAAAGGTTAACCCATCGTCAACCCCTTCTTCTTTTAAGAAAAAGTAAGCGCCACCATATGCAGCTGTAACTAAAATAGTTGCAATTAATGGATTGTTATTAGGCAATTCATCTCTGCCCATTATCATAACTATAGACATAGTTACAAGGCCTGCAAGGATAGGTAGCATCAAACTCCATTTTCCTTTACCACCTTCATTCAAAATCAAAAGATTAGACATCGCCAATCCTAACATTAATGCACCCATAAGTTGGAGTGTTTCGGCCCCTCTACCAAAATTTTCACTATCTAAAGCTGCACCACTAGTCAAGATACTGGTACAAGCTTCGCCTGCAGTCCAGACTCCTGTTGCCATATCTACGGTAGCATCAGTACCATCTGTGGTGTAACAGTTTGCAAAGAGGATGAAATTCATTGCATAAACTAACATTATTAATGCCGAAAGGCCAAGACAAATTTTGGCCGGCATCCCTTTTACGCCATCGAACATGGAAAATCTTCTTCTTACTAGTATTTAAACTTATCGCATTAACCCAGATATGTTAAATCAATCTATTTTTTTCTAGAAAATTTCTTACGGTTGGATCTACTAGATTTTCTTCCACGTTTCCAATTTGACCTTTTTCCATGCGATTTTCCAGAGTCCCCTCTTCCTTTTTGATAATTTGGATTTCCACCAGTATTATCTTCTTTTTTATCGGATTTATTTTTCCCACCATATTTCTTTGGAGTTCCGTCTTCATTAGTCGTCAAACCTTTGCTTCCATAGGTAGGCTTTTTTCTTCTTCGAGGTCTATCCTCTTCTCTTGGAAATTGTTTTTTACCACGTTGATTTTTATTCTTACTAAATTTATTTCGATTCTTATTCTTTCTGAAAAAAGAGGCATTATCTACTTGCTGTTCAACATTTCTTTGAGCTGAAGGTTTCTCATTTTTCTTAGATCTACCTCCACCCCTAAAGCGGGAGCGGCTTCTTCCTCTTCCTCTTCTTTTATTCTCTAAAGGACTTTGCATTCTTCTAGGTCTTTTAGGAGGATCATAATTTACGCGCTCAGGTAATTCATTAAATTCAGGAGATGTAAATTTAACTCTAATTCCAACTTGTCGTTGAATTTTATTGTATTCATTCTTTTGTGGTTTTTGTACTAGTGAAATAACTGAACCATGAGCTCCAGCCCTTGCTGTTCTACCACTACGATGTTTGTATGCTTTACCGTTTTCAGGAGGATCATAATGAATAACACATTGAACTCCTTCAACATCAATTCCACGAGCAGCGACATCAGTTGCAACTAGTGCTACACATTCGCCATAAATGAATTGATTCATTGCTTTATCACGCTGATTTTGAGATAATCCACCATGGATTACAGCGACTCTCAAATTTTCACCTCTTAATTCTTTTCCGACACGATCAACGCCTCTACGAGTACGACAGAAAATCATACTCCTTCCACCTTTTTTTACAGCATCAGCAGTTAATTTGGATTTTCTAGTATTTGGCATTAACCAGAAGAAATGCTTCATACTTTCCATAGATACTTCCTTTGGACCAACTTCAATTTTGACAGGTCTACGTTGATATTTTTTGACTAAAGTAGCAACATCATCGTCTAAAGTTGCACTAAACAAAATAGTTTGACGATTCTTAGAACAATTATCTAAGATATGACATACCGGATCAATGAATCCCATATCAGCCATACGATCTGCTTCATCCAATACGGCAGCATTAACATCATCCAAATGAATAGTTCCATTTTCCATTAAGTCGATTAATCTTCCAGGAGTGGCTACAACGATATCAACACCTTTGGCGAGCCGTTGTTTTTGCTTTCCATATGAAACCCCACCATAGATTGCCATTACTCCCAAATCAACTTTCTTTGCCAAAGGATTCAAAACATTGCTAATTTGCTCAGCTAATTCTCTGGTCGGTGTTACAATTAGTGCAGTAGGATAATGAGGGTGAGCAGGTTTGCAATTTGTAATAAGAGGTAAACCGAATGCTAAAGTTTTTCCAG
>Ga0208408_1002128_pt1 | contig 10826 bp, 13 predicted proteins | sample ETNtaG_4_FD_185776 | JGI IMG/M metagenome (GOLD analysis project Ga0208408, IMG submission 185776) | Marine microbial and viral communities from oxygen minimum zone, Eastern Pacific Ocean - ETNP201406SV67 (SPAdes) (version 2) | ecosystem: Environmental > Aquatic > Marine > Oceanic ... | reverse complement strand
AATTTCAATTGTAAATGTACAAGGTTCATCTTTAGCCAGACTTGCAGATCAAAACATTTTCATGAATGTCGGACCAGAAATCTGTGTACTTTCAACAAAATCCTATACTGCTCAAGTTGCAATTCTTATGTTAATCGCATCTGCCTTAGTTGAGAAACCAAATGAAGCAAAACAGGAAATTGAAGAAGTCATTAGAAATATTTATTATCTAACTAGTGAATCTGCTAGAAAATACACTAAAGAATTATCACAAATCCTACGATACTCAAATCATATATTCACTATTGGTCGAGGAAGAGATTATGCAACTGCGATGGAAGCAGCACTAAAAATAAAAGAAGTTTCATATATTCATGCTGAAGGTTTTTCTGGAGGAGAGATTAAGCACGGACCAATTGCAATGATTGAACACGGAACACCTTGTATTGTGTTTGTTCCAAATAAAGAAAATCAAGATATTTTATCAAATGCTCAAGAGCTCAAAAGCCGAGGAGCATTCATAATTGGAATATCCGAAAAGAAGAACGAAGTATTTGACTACTGGATTAAAGTTTTAGGTCCAGACAAATTTTCACCAATTCTCAGAATAATTCCAATTCAAGCATTATCCTATTATTTGGCAGTTATGAAAGGACTAGATCCCGACAAGCCAAGAAATCTTGCAAAGAGCGTAACGGTTAAATAAACTGAACTATATGCTTAACATGAAAGTAGAATTTTCAGAAAAGAAACTGGATCTAAAAGAGAGACGGAGATTAAGAGAAATTCTAGGTAAGAACTTATTTTCTAGCAAATTTAAACGACTTAGATTAAGATTGAAGCGTTATGAAAAAGAAGGCAAACGAACAAAGTATTCAATAACTGGAGAGGCAGAAACGCCAGAAGGGAAAATTATCAGAGCCGAAGGAGTGGATTGGAAATTTGGACTGGCAATGAAAGAACTAACTCGAAGATTGTCTAGGCAAATAAAAAGAAGGCAAAAGCGTTAAGGTTTTAAATTTGCTCAGCACAGAAAAGCATGATAGAGCGTACGTTAGTATTAGTCAAACCCGACGGTGTTCAAAGATCTTTAACAGGTACAGTTATTTCAAAATTTGAAAATGCAGGATTAAAGATTGTTGGAATGAGAATGGTTTGGGTTAACAAATCTTTATCTAAGAAACATTATTCCGATCACCTTGGAAAACCATTTTTCCCAGGACTTGATGAATTTATTCGATCTGGACCGGTCGTAGCAATAGTTCTTGAAGGCGTAGAAGCAATAAAGAACGTTCGAAGAATTGTAGGTTCAACGGCACCAGGTGATGCAACTCCAGGAACAATTCGGGGAGACTACGCACACCACACTTACGCTTATGCTGATCGACTTGGAAAATCTATTGCAAATATTATCCATGCTTCGGGAGATGCTAAAGACGCAAAGAAAGAAGTAGCACTTTGGTTTGACAAGAAAGAATTACATTCTTACAAACGAGCAGATGAACATATTGTTTTCTAATTAAAGATGCATGAGACAAATAACGCAAAGATCTTGATCCAACAAAAAGAGGAATTAATCGATAAATGGATAAAATAAGAGGCCTTGAAAAAATCATGTCTGAGACTGAAGATCCAAACTATTCTGATAAATTAGATAGGCTTGAAGAGCTTGTAAATAAGAATAGTGGATTCATCACAGGAACACTAAACAAAGGACTAATGAAATATATGCGTTGGAGAGAGAATCCGGAAAATAATAACAAGATTCTAAATAAGATAGATAAAGTTCCATTCCCTCTTCACCCTGGGAAATTCTTAGCAGTATATATTGGAGGCTCAATAAACGAGAAGGATCAAGAAATCTATGCAGAAATTTTAAATGAAAGACCTTGGAGAGTAACAACAAAGCACACCTTCCTTAGTCCATTATTAAGTCTACCAAATTTAGGGATAGATTACCTAATTATGCCTTCAGGATACAGTGCACTTTATCTAATGGCAATTGGAACTGATGCATTCAGACTTTTCAGAGCAGAAAAATTCAACAAACCAATGGCAGCAGTGTCTCTTAAAAGTCTAATCATTAACACACCATCTTACACAAAACGGTTAAAGCAAAAATTATTCGGTTAAGTTTTAATAGCTCTGTTGACTTTGTAAGTCATGAATCTCAGAACAAAGTCAAATTACAAAACCACTAACGCAATATCTTTCTTAATGAGTTTTTCAAGCGCGTTAGTGTTTGTGTTTCTTCCACTATACTTCTATCATGTCGGAGTAAACTTAGCAAACATCGGAGTAATCGTTGCAGTTTCAGTAGTTGCAACAAACATAGTAAAATTAATTGCAGGTTCGTTTGTAGATTATTACGATCGGCGAAACATAATGTTATTTGGCGGAATAATAATGGCTCTCACAAATTTGGCCCTAGCTTTCTTTGTAAGCGAAACGTTCTTCATACTTCGAGGAATTGCATATGGAATCGGAAGCGCGATTTTTTATCCAGCATACCTAAGCTATGTTTGGGATATTTCAGTGAAGCGCCAGCTATCAACATTCGGTGCAATCCGATCAACATATAGGCATCTGGGATTAATTTCTGCACCATTAATTGGAGGACTAATTATTTACTTATCGGGATTCATAACTCTATTCTACACTTCATTCATTGTTGGAATATTAACGCTAGGATTGTTATTTATGCTAACTGATATTAAACACAAAAACAAATTGCCAAAAATTTCAAAGATACTCTATAACTACAAAAGCATTCTAATCACAAAAGGATTCACTTTACTATCTCTTATTCGTTTAATCAGATCCTCAGCACAATTAATCTGGGCAACATTCATATTAATTTACTTGAAGAGCGTTGTAGGTTATGATTTCTGGCAAGCAGGTTTAGTAATAATGGGATCTTCAATAATACTACTACCTTTCCAATTACCGATTGGGAGATTTTCCGACAATTTCCATTCAAAGTGGTTAATAATCCCGGGATTTTTATTTATTGGAACATTCATGAAGCTCTTTTTTATGTTTGACCATATATTATCTTACATTATAATGGCAGGCGGAGTTACAATAGGATTCTTGGCAATTGACAGACCAATTTTTGTTCGTTTGGCAGAAATGACGCCAGACAATAAGCATGGACAAGCAATAGCAATATTTGAAAGCATAACTTGGACATTCGCTGCAATAGCTTTGTTTTATGCTGGAGAGTTCGCAGAATTGTTCTCAATAAGAACTGTTATGATGTTTTTATCTAGCTTTTCAATAGGAATTGGACTCATTTTGGTAGTATTCCACCGAAAAATCAGCTGGAAATACGGAAATCACCTCCGTAGACACCATTTAGTAAGACTCTACACGCCAATTGACCAAGTAATCGATTCTTTCCCGGAATTTTCTAAAGGATTCAAACGAACAAGGCTATAACAAGGCTTTTAAACCAAAAAATAAGCTTTTTCATAGAGGTAATGATGGAAAATGACAATCCGACAACCAATAATAACTGTCCTTGGTCATGTCGACCACGGGAAGACTTCAGTACTAGATTACCTAAGAGGAACGACTCTTGCTGACAGAGAAGCAGGAAAAATTACTCAACACATCGGCGCAACCGAAGTTCCAATAAAGAAAATTAAGGAATCTTGCGGTGAACTTTTAGATTTATTCAAACTTGAATTTAATATACCTGGATTATTGTTTGTTGACACACCTGGTCACGAAGCTTTTAGCAATTTAAGAAAGCGAGGCGGATCAATTGCAGATTTAGCAGTTCTAGTAATTGATATCAATCAAGGAATCCAACCTCAAACTAGAGAATCAATTGAAATTCTAAAATCTTTCAAAGTTCCATTTGTAATTGCAGCAAATAAAGTAGATTTAATTACAGGGTGGAACTCCGAAGATAAAATATTCCTAAATAATGTAAAAAATCAAGCAGAAAATGTTAAGAAATATTTTGATAATAATTTTTACAAAATTCTTGGAGACCTTTCAGAACTAGGTTTTGAATCAAATTTATATCCTCAAGTAGAAGACCATCAAAAAACAGTTTCAATTGTTCCAGTTTCAGCAAAGACTGGCGAAGGAATTCCAGAATTACTTGCAGTACTAACTGGACTTTCTCAAAAATTCCTGACAGGAAAATTAGAAATCGAGACTGATGCTCCAGCAAAAGGAACAATTCTAGAAATCAAAGAAGAAAAAGGAATGGGAACAACTGCAGACATAATTATTTATGAAGGAACGCTAAGAAAAGATGACACAATTGTTGTTGGAGGTCTAGACTCTGAGATTACTACAAAAGTAAAAGCACTTTTGAAAACAAAACCTCTATCTGAAATTAGAGACAAGAAATCTTCATTTGAAAAAGTCAAAGAAGTTGTTGCAGCTTCCGGAGTAAAGATTCTTGCAAATGATTTAAGTAACGCAATTTCCGGAGCACCGATTATTTCAGTCCGAGATGAAGATAAACTGGAAGAAGTTCAAAACAAAGTAAAGGAAGAAATTGAAGAAGTTCTAATTGAGACTGGTGAAGACGGAGTTGTATTGAAAGCTGATACGCTTGGAAGTCTAGAGGCAGCATCAAAATTATTCCAAAAACATGAAATTCCAATCAAACGAGCAGACATTGGAAATATCACAAAACGAGATATAGTTGAAGCAGAAGGAACTCTTGACAAGGGAAGCGAGTATCCATTTGTTTTAGGATTCAACGTAACTATTGAACAAGAATTAGAGGCAATGGCCAAGAAGAAAAAGATTCCAATTGTAATCAATCAAGTAATCTATAAAATTGTAGAAGAGTTTGAAGAGTTACATACTGAACGAAAACAAAGACTACAACTCGAAGAGATTTCAGATTTACAATGGCCAGCAAAGATTCAAATTATGAAGCAATATATTTTCAGACAATCAGGTCCAGCAATTTTCGGAGCAGAAGTTATCAATGGTAAACTAACTCCGAACGTTGAACTAATAAACATGGAAGGAAAAGTTGTTGGAAGAGTTAAAACAATTGAAGACAAAAGTAAAAAACTTGACGAATTAACAAAAGGAAAAGAAGCTGCAGTTGCAGTAACAAAATTAACAATAGGTCGCGGAGCAGATGGAGGAGATTTCTTAATCACAAACATGTCTGAATCAGATTTCAGAAAACTAAAGGACAAAAAAGCATTATTATCGGCTAGTGAAGTTGAAGTTCTAAAAGAATTAGCTGAAATCAAACGAAAAGAAAACGATCTTTGGGGAATTTAATCAACCACTTCTTCCAAATCCTTTTCACGTAAATTTCTAATGCTATCAACATCACTTTCACTCAGGAAGTAAGTTATAGAACTCCCTCGAGAAGATTCATAAACAATCTCAAAAGGATTTTCAGGATTCTGATATTGAAGTATCCAATCACTAGTACCCCATTCACAAATTTCATAAGCACCACTTAACAAACCAGATCGTCTAGTTTTTCCAAGCTTGAAAGTATATCGGTCTTTCGATAGAACATTTCCTAGCTGTTGAGTCGTAGTTCCATGACGAGTAGTAGTATTAATATGCTCTTGGATTTCTATTGTATTCCTTGGTTGGTCTTTTAAGTAGGATCTAATTTTACCTCGAATCTTTCCTGTCCCCATAAAATAGAATTATTATTGAAGGTTTAAATTAATTATCAACTCAAACACCGAAAATTATTATAAGCAATTAATGCCTTATTGTATTTGCGCTCACTCAGTCTTTTCTTCAACCTTAGTTTCTTCTTTTGCTTCAGGTTTTTCTTCTTTTGGAGCTTCTTCAGTTGCTTCGCTTTCAGGATTAACTTTTTCAACTTCCAAACCAAGTAGTTTTTCAGGAGTTGCTTTACCTGATTTAGTAACAACACAATTAATTTGTCTAATTGAGTCAGAAATAGTATTACCTCGAATTGATTTTCGTCTTCGCTCACCTTTTCGAGTTTCTTTAAGTTTCTTCTTAGCACCCTCTCCTTCAGGAACACTGTGATATCTTCGACTTCGGAATCCAAGTGAACCAACATTCAAAAGAACGCGTCTCTTTCCAGAACCTTCAATATCTCTTCGCATTGGGAAACCTGAAAGATCTGATCCGCCAGTAACTTTTAACTTGTATCCATCTAATCCAATAGATTCTCCGTTAAATTCTTGTCCAATTTTCTTACCGAACAATGGTTGTGCTTTGTCCATGTCTAATTCAACCTTATAGGTCTTTTTAGTTCCAGGATTTCCAACCGCTACCGTCATCTTAAATTCCTTTGCCATTATCTTGCTGCCTTAGCTTGTCTTTCTAAATCATACTTCTTTGAGTATGCAAATGAAGCTTGCTGATCATAATTAATTGTTGCAATAATTTGTTCCGACAATGTTTGTTCAATTCTTTTCTTACCTTTTGATTTTACCATCTTATCGTAAGCACCTTGAGTAAGCCATCTCAAAGCTAAGTCAATTCTCTTTTGAGGACTTAAATCTACTGAACGAGGATATCTAACTCCACCGTATTCAATAGTTGTAATTCCTTCTCGAGGCGATGCTGCTTCAATAGCATCAACAACTGCTTGAACCGGATTTCCTTTTGTTTTTTCTTCAAGGATTTCAAAAGTTCTAATTATAACATTGTAAGCATTAATTTTCTTTCCAGTCATGTGTCCAGAAGTTCTAACGTGTTTTTTACCTCGGTGTCCTGCAACAAACATTCGGATCATAAGTCTTTCAATAATTGGTCTTTTAGACTTCCAGAATTGTTTTGCAGTAAATCTTCCAAGAGAAGTCGGAACTAATATTGGATCAAGATTCATATAAGCTTTCAGACCTGGATCTGAAACAATAACATCCTGAGTAGTCCATCTTCCAAACATTTTCATATTTTTGATGTTTTGTTGAAACGGATTCAATTTAGCAATAATTTTCTTTGGTTTAGATTCTTTCTTTGGCTTTTCAACCTTAGCAGGCTTTTCAACTTTCTCAGCCTTTACAACCTTAGCAGATTTTCCTTTTATTGTCTTAGTTATTTTCTCAGCCATTTTATTTTCTACCAATTGTCTTTTCTACCTTACCTTTTACTAGTTGAGGAAGGGATTGCCTATTAACTTTGAATGCTTGCCATCGGATATTTGGAATGTCACCCTTAGATTTACCCATATGACCACCCATTCCCTCAATCATAATTTCGTCGTGTTCATCGATGAATTTACTTGCAAGATTTCCTGGAAGGAAAACTGTAACTTGTCTTCCATTTTTAATTAATTGAACTCGAGCAGCCTTTCGCAAAGCAGAGTTAGGTTGCTTAGCTTCTACTTGTCTCTTTTCAAGAACGATTGCTCGTGCTTGTGGGCTTCCTTTCAGAGGATCTGATTTAACTTTTAGTCCAAGAGCTCTACGTGTATACCACTTATCTGCCCATCTGAACTTCTTTCTACGCTTGGATAATTTCTTTCCAGCATTTAGTCCTCTCGACTTCTTTCCCATGTACGTATCCCTTTTTCTCATGGGTTTATAAAAGTTGCTAATGGCAAAACGAGAGCTTGAAAGAGACCTCAGTAGGACGCTCAGAACGCAACATTTCACAACATTTATAAACGCGGTTGAGCATAGTGTTATAAAGCTTGTCGTACCCTCGATGAGTTAATACACTTAAAATGGTAACTAAAAAATCATGTCCAGAGTGTCAAGGTACAAAACTTTCTGTAGACAAAAAACGTGGAGAAATAGTCTGTAACAGCTGTGGTTTCGTCATGGATGAAAACATGATCGATCAAGGTCAAGAATGGAGAGAATTCTCCGGAGAAGGCCAAAATGAAAGACGATCTGGAGCACCATCAAGTTATGCAAAGCACGACATGGGAACAGGTACTGAAGTAGGTACAAGTTCTGAAGTGTATAAATTATCAGTTAAAGATCGAAGAAAATATTTGCGACTAAGAAAGTGGCATAATAGATCTTCAACATCTCTTGAAAGAAACCTAAAGTACGCTTTAGCAGATTTGAAGAGAATTTCATCCTTGTTAAACATTCCTCCAACTATTGAGGAAGAAGCAGCTAGAATTTACAGAATGGCTGTTGAAAAAGGATTAGTTCGAGGACGTTCAATGGAATGTGTTGTAGTTGGAGCAATTTACATCGCTTCAAGACAATTCAAACTTCCAAGATCTTTGAACGAAGTTTGCCAATTAACAAACAACAACAAGAGAGATGTTGGTAAGACTTACAGATTTATTGCAAGAGAATTAGGTATTAAGATGGCTCCAAGCGGAGCTGGAGAATACATTCCAAAGTTTGCTAACAAGCTTGGATTCTCAGCAGAAACACAAACACAAGCTCAAAAGATTTTAGAAATTGCACAAACATCTGAATTAACTTCAGGTAGAGGTCCAACAGGACTTGCTGCAGCTGCACTTTACGTAGCATCTCTAATTACTGGAGAAAAGCGAACTCAAAGAGAAATCGCAGACGTAGTTGGAGTAACGGAAGTTACAATTCGAAACAGGTACAAAGAAATGATTGAAAAGCTAAACCTAGACCCTCTAATCGAAGAAGCCAAAAAAAAAAGGGAAGAGGAGAGGATAGCGATGGGTCAGACTGAAGAACCTGATGAAGAGTTAAGAATTCAAGAGTAAAGCAATCTTAAAAAACTCTTAGCAGGTAAATTAGTTTTAATTCCCGTCGGAGAAAAATGAGTTCTACTTGCTTTGAAACCTTTCTTGCGAATTTTTTCAATCAAAACATCCATTTTAGGTAATTCTCCAACATCTTCAAGTTTCTTTGATATCATATGATAATCATAATATCCAAATACATCAACTTCTTCTTTGATTTTCTGAACAGTTTTATTCGAATTCGGCATTTGTTTCAATACTTTCTTATCATACAAACTTCCAGTCCAAATAGGTCCAAGAACTTCACTATAATTTCCACAACCACATCTGACTTTAGTTTTAGGTAATTTATCTTCAAATTTCCAAGTAAAGCAATCCGGACAAAGGAACAAAAACTTCAAGTTCTTTCGAATCTTTTTCAGATTCTCAACACGTCTCAAATAAACTCTCATGTAATGATTTGAGCTATGAACAAAAACTGGCTCGAGAGCAACGCCCATATTCAACCCTTCAGCTACAACTTTCTTTATCAAAATACGAGATCCAAGCTCAAACATCATCTGAGTTTTTCTATTCAAAGATTCATATTTTCTCATGCAAGCCTTTGGATAAGTTCCACACAAAGCAGAAGTATCAGTTGCAGTTACACCAATTATTCCATTTTTTCTCAAATGAGCAATACTCTCCTGCAAGAAAGGAACCGGTGTGCCAAATGGATCAATATCAATAAAATCATAAGTTCGCCGAGATTTCCTTAACAATTTATTTGCACTATCATTAAACACTTCAACACTAACTTTGTTTAATTTAGCATTCCTTTTGATTAATTTCGCAGCAGAAGGATTAGCGTCATTCAAATCAACCTTTGCTCCAGCCTCAACTGCCAAACGAATTCCCTTTGCACCAGTTCCAGCCAATAGATCCAAAGACTTCGGTTTGTCGAGAGTTTTAACAACATCAACAGTAATATCTCGATTCAAGCGCATAACCGGATTAAAGAAAACGGGCATTTTGGAGTCTAACTTATATTTCTTAGCATCCGGAACCCATAATTTCGTAGAACCTTCAGTAATTTTGATTAACTCCATAAAAACAAATCACCAAGAGAATTTAAATCAATTACTCTTTAAAATAATCCCAAATAGGATACAAATTTCCTGTTGCAGGAGAAGTTTTGTATAACAAAGTCATCTTACCTTCAGAAACTCTAAATCGAGCAAAAACCTTACCTGTAGGATGCTTTAACATGTAAACATCTGAAGGCCAGCTATGACATACGTTGTCTATCAAGCCTTTGAACTTATTCCTTGTAGAAATATCATTTCGCTTCAAATAAACGTACTTATACTTCAAAAACGGAGCAGCATAGGTTTTTTTAACACGAATTACTGCTAACTTGTCTTCGAATTTAACTCGTTTAACCATACTAATTAAACTCAAATTTTCTTTAAAAGTTTATCGATATGTTATCCCTGAGAAGTAATACTATACTTTTTGATAGGTACAGTTTCAAGTCATGATACTCACATAAAAGCGTTATGGATTTATTGAATTTCTAAAGAAGTTCCTAATGCTTGTCCAGGTAGTCCACCTTGGTCAAATCGTACTCTAACAGCACCTTTGTTTCCGTGTGGTTTTGTAACAATTCCTTCAATTGTCTTACCGGATGAAGTTGTCCAAACTGCTTTCTTTCCTTCAAGCTTTGCAGCATCTTCCCGAGTAGAAACACCTTCAGGAATAACAATCATCTGATTATTAACTTGAGTGTTGTGTGATCCTCTATAATTTGAAATAACTGCTTTCATACGATTAGTTTATGTGATTGGTTTAAAAACTTATTGATTAATCCTACTCCTTTGAGATCTTAAACTCATCAATTATACCTTCCAATTCACAAACTGCTTGATCGTCTGTAATCGAGCCATGATTTATAATTTGATATACTCGTTGTCTAGTACCTCGACATTTACGTCTTTGAGAACGTCTTAATGAAGTTATTTCTAAAGAAGCTTCAATACCATTTTCCCAAATCGGTATATGTTTAGTAGGATCATTAGTCCTACCAAAATAATTTATTTGATTAATAGCTTCCTTAGCTAAATTAACATATTTTCGGTCAGATGATAAGTTATCGGGATCTTTAATTTCTGGAAGAAGTCCCAAAAACTTCGGATTATCTAAAATGTGTTTAATTACATCTTTTTTCCAACCTTTAGCAATCTTTTCATCTGTTTTA
>Ga0208408_1002120_pt1 | contig 10839 bp, 10 predicted proteins | sample ETNtaG_4_FD_185776 | JGI IMG/M metagenome (GOLD analysis project Ga0208408, IMG submission 185776) | Marine microbial and viral communities from oxygen minimum zone, Eastern Pacific Ocean - ETNP201406SV67 (SPAdes) (version 2) | ecosystem: Environmental > Aquatic > Marine > Oceanic ... | reverse complement strand
TTTGACCTTTCGCCAATTACAATTTGGTTAATATCCGCTCTAGCGACAGTGTTATACCAGACTGAGCTGTCTTTTTTGAGTATTACATCTCCAACTATGTGGGCGCCTGGAGCGATAAATGCTGTCTCATGTATCTGTGGGTCTTTTATAGTGACACTTTCTCTTAATTCTGTCTTATCCATATTTTAATTCTAGGACTTTTTATATATATCTCAAAAAGATTAATCCGCATTTGAGAAATTTCTGATGGTATATTATTTCATCAAAAAAGGAGAATAATCATGAAAAAGGTATTGATTTTTTTATCGATTGCTTCATTGTTAGTGGCCAATGATGAATCAGATATTGAAAACCTAATTAACAAACACTGGGAGTCTTGGAACTCGAACAAGTACAAAGCCTATATCTCTACTGTTCACTCTGGAGGGACAATGAACGGTGACTCAAATGGATCTTTTTGGTATGAGATGGCTCCTACGGTGAAAGGGCTAACTGATAATAGGAAGCCAGGGGATAAAGCTGACTTTAATGCTCGCTATATAGAGATAGACGTACTCGTTCCTGGAAAGGCAGCGGTAGCTTATTACTATTTAGTTGGATCCTATACGCTTAGAGGTGTTACAAAAAGCGATTACAGGACTAGGGTTAGCCAGGTTTTTGTCACAGAAGGAGGAAAGTGGAAAATAAAAAGCGGACATTTTTCACCACTTCACAGTGGTAGCGGAATCCCTGACTAATTTTTTATTTTGATATAGAAAGCCCCGCAATTTGCGGGGTTTTTTGTTTAGCTGTGATATATATAAACTTATATTAGTGCATCAACTATCGACTGTTAAAGGAATTATCAAAGAATGAGAAATGAATATTTAACTCTAACATTAAATATAATGTATCACTTTAAGTAATATAGATAAAATATTGGCAAGTAAATCCTTATAAATTTTATAAAAATAAAATTAAGTTTGTTTGCTATTGAAATATCCTTTATTAAATTAAGGCAAACATGTAAGGAGTAAGCTATGAATCCACAGCTAGTTCTAACAGTGATTGGCGCCATTAATATCCTAATGGGGATAGCCATTTATATTGGCGCAGAGAATATCGTTACGGGTGGTGCGTTTAACCCCGAGCTAATTAAACTCAATCCAGCAGCAGTAAAAGTAGGAACCTACATGCATGAGGCTCTTGCTTCTTTTATGATTGCCTTTGGGTTTGTTGCGTTATTAAACAGGGATATGGAAGACGCGCCTGCGAAAAAACTCTTATTTGCAATGGGGGTCGCTTACGTTATTAATCTTGCGAGTGTTGTTCTGCACATAATAAACCCCGAGGTAAATCCTCCGGTACCGGCTGTTATCATTATGCTTGCACTGACAATTGCCGCTTTTTATACGTCTAAAGTTTCTGATTAGATTTTTTTTCGATACATTCTGTATAGAAGTTGATTTAAGAAATAAAAATTTTATTTAAAACACCAATAATAAAGGAGTTAATTATGAGATCTATAAAAAGAATAGGCTTTATCTTTTTATTATTTGCGACCTACAGCCAGGCCCAGATAATGGTCGTCTCACAGAATAAGGTAGTTTTTCACAAAATGAAGGAGTACCACGAACTTATGGAGAAGCACTGGAATCCGATATTTGATAAGCTAGTTGATGAGGGCAAACTAGATGAGGTAGGTACGCTGAGTCACGCCTGGGGTGATGAGTGGAATATCGCTGGGTATTATAAGGCAAAAGATCTAGCGTCTTTTGAAAAAGCTTGGAATGAGGGCTATGAGAAGTTTGCTGAAAAGACACCACTAAATGTCAGAAATAAAATCACCTCAATGATTATGGAGCATAAGGATAGTATCTACCAGCTCAAACACTCACATAGTCGAAAATAAATTCATTTTGAAAGCGTTTTCTAAAGGCCCTTTTCAAGGGCCTTTTTTTTTACGATAAGATATTGACAGATATAATTAAACCTAGTTATATTTAATGAGAATAAGTCTCAATAACATTATAATTTCATAATAAAAATATACAATTATCGACAATAATGGGCTCTTGCTCAATTACTATATAAGTCTAAACTCCAAGAATAGGTTCCAAATTTGGGTTAGGGCCTTATTGTCGTAAAGGAAAAAAATGGCAGAATTAATTATCGTTTTTAGAGAAGTATTAGAGGGGGCTCTTATTGTGGGCATACTTTACACCTATCTAAATAAAACGAATCAGAGTGAGGCGATAGTAAGGCTCTGGCAGGGCGTTGGAACTGCGATTGCGGCTAGCGTCTTAGGATCCATTCTATTCCAAATGTTTGCCGATGGGTTTAAGGGGCAATCCGCAAAACTTTTTGAAGGCGTTGTAATGATTCTCGCGGCTGCGATACTCGGAACGGTGATCGTGTGGATGGCAAAAAACAGAAACATAGCCGAAGACTTAAAAGAAAAAGCTGACGAGGCGTTGTCAAGCGATGGGGTCGGTTATGGTATCTTTGCTTTGTCTTTCATCTCTGTTTTTAGAGAAGGTATTGAAACGATACTGTTCCTTTATGGTGTGATGGTTAAGGAGGGTGGTCTGAATATTGTTTTATCGGTCGTTGGCGCGGTATTAGGCCTAGGTGTTGCTTTCTTAATATTTGTACAAGGCAGAAAAGTTCCACTAAAAACGTTTTTTAATGTTACTTCTATATTATTGATTTTCGTTGCGGCCGGTATGTTTACCTATGGTGTTCATGAGCTTGAGTCTGCAAAAGTCATACCGTACTATGGAGGAGATGTAGTTGAAAGCGAAAATAGTATCACAGCAACAAGGATGAACGGAGACTCGAAAGTTTATAATATAACTGATAGTAGCGATCGTCAAAAAGTTGTCAGTAGCGCAAAGAAATGGGCATCTAGGATATGGGATGTAAATCCTCAAAAGAATCAAGATGGTTCGTACCCGGTATTCCATGATAAAGGCGCAATCGGTGGTCTTATGAAAGGGCTCTTCGGTTACAATGGAGACCCTAGTTTGATCGAATTAATTGCCTGGATAGTCGTCTGTGGAGGACTGGGATATGCCTGGAGGAAGTCAGCGGTATGATGAGATACAAAAAAAATATACTCTTCCTATTTTTTGGTGTATTGCTATTTATCAGTATTGGTTGTGAGGATGATCCTCTATTGGCGCCGCAAACAGAGACCACTACAGATGGTGGAAGCTATGGAATGCTTCAGTTGAATGAAGAAGATGATCATAGTCAAGAAGAGACCAATCCAGAAATATACTAAAGCCAGATGTACACAAAGTTTTTCAAGTTTCAATTAATACTCGCAGTCGGATTTTCTCTTCTTTATGCAGAAGATGATATCCAGAATAGTATTAAGGGTGTTGTCAGCAGTAAAGAAAAAGGTATACCTCTGCAAGGTGCGAATGTTGAACTAATAGGAAGTAATAATCAGCAATATGGTGCGACCACAGACATTGAAGGTGGTTTTAATATTGATGGTGTAGAAGATGGTAGCTATAGGGTTAGTATTAGTTTTATTGGCTTTGAAGATTATAAAGAGGATGTCGCAATAGAATCGGGCAACTCTTATAAAATCGATGCCGTGCTTATGATACAGCCTATTGTTATGACCCGACTTGAGATTATCAGCGACGCTAGCGCTCCCTATCAGAAGCTTCCTGGAGCGGCGACTGTCATGGATATGCAAACGATAAAGCTCGTAAATCCAATCGGAACCCAGGAAATGTTAGGGTATGTCCCCGGTATAAATGGCTACGCAGATGATGGTATTGGTAATTCTAGAATTAGCATAGGTATCCGTGGGTTAAATCCAAGAAGAAGCTCAAGAGTTTTAATTCTAGAAGATGGTGTACCCATTCAGCCTGCGCTATATGTATATCCTAATATGTACTACAACCCCCCAGTAGAGCGTATAGATAGACTTGAAGTGATAAAGGGAAGTGGTGCAATAAACTTTGGTCCACAGACAATGGGTGGTGTAATTAACTATTTTACTCGTAGGCCTAGAAATGAGTTTGGTGGGATGTTTAAGGTTACCGGTGGTGAGAATGGTTATGCGAGTATTTTTGCAGAGATCGGTGGATCAGAGAATGCGAAGATAAAGCCAGAGATTCAATTGCTTTATAAGCGGGGAGATGGTTTCAGGCAGAATAATGGTTTTGAACAGCTCAATGCGACGGCAAAACTGAACTATTTTCCATCCTTAAATAAGAATATATACCTGAAGACAAACATCAACTATGAAAACTCAAGTGCGACCTATACAGGTCTAACGCAATGGTCTTTTGAGAATGATCCAAAATTCAACCCTAAAGAGAATGATAACTTCAAAGTATTTAGGGCATCGTTAGATCTAATACAGTCTGAGCGTTTGAGTTCTACAGTATCAAAAAACACCACTGCCTTTTTAAGTTATTTTGATAGGAGATGGTGGAGAGAGAATGATGTCTTCATTTTAGCTTCAGACCTAGATAAAGAAAATCCAAGTCCAGCTCCTTACTACAGCCCTTTTGACCTTGTTAGGGTTGGAAACGGGCGGGATAGTTTTGGGATACTCAGAACATTTTATGTGGCTGGGCTTGAGCAGTCCTTTACAGTTAAGCATCTATTGTTTGGTAGAGATGCAACTCTAGAAGCCGGGACCAGAGTCTACTGGGAGCGTTTTATTGATGATAAAAAAACTGGCGACAGCCCAGACAGTAGAGATGGAATTTATTATATACCCGCTTTGTCAGAAGAAGAGAGCCCTACGATAGTTGGACAGAGCCATCACTATGAGACCATGGCGTTCAGCGCCTTTTTATCAGAGAACATTAACATGGGATCGCTGGATTTTAGGCCAGGTATTAGATTTGAAATTTTTGAACAAGAAAGAGTAGACAGGCTCGCTGGGTCGCTTTATCTTGATAAAACCACTGTGGCTGTATTACCAGGAATAGGTTTTATTAGTGATTTTAGTTCTTTCAGTTTATTTGGTGGGGTCCACAGAGGGTTTACACCTCCATCGAGTGGTGCACTTAAAATAGTAAATTTTGGTGAAGATATCTCTGAAGGTGGGCTGGATCTTAAAGCTGAAAAAAGTTGGAATAAGGAGATTGGCGTCAGGGGTGAGCTATCGATCATTGAGTTTGAGTTTTCTGGTTTTCATATTTCTATCGAGGATATGGTGGCAGCTGGAAGGGGAACAGCATTTAAGAATCTGGGGAAAGTAAATACGATGGGCCTAGAGGCGAGGGCAGCATTAGGTTTTAGTGATATTAATAAATTTTTACCAAATGTAGATGTATCGTACTCTTTTTTAAATACAGAGGTTGTTGATGGCAGAATAATATCTAACGTAGCTGGCTCTGTTGGTTCAGAGGTTGATATCAGTGGAAAACAGCTTCCTTATGCACCGGCTCATACACTGATGGTAGGTATTTTTAGCTCACTAAGCGATCGACTATCTATCCGGTTTGATACTAAGTATGTAAGCGAGGTGTATACTGATTTTGAAAATATTAAAAAAACAGACAATCTGGGAATTACTGGCCCTGTTCCTGAATATGCTATTTTTAATGCAAGTGCTAGGTATCGTTTGAATGAGAAAATGCAAATGTACTTTTCGGGGAAGAATATTACCGATGAGAGTTACATCGGTTCAAGGCTGCACTCAAATCCTGGACAAAAAGAGGCTGGACTTAGCTCGGGAATTCTTATTGGTCCACGAAGACAAATTAATCTTGGCCTAGAATATACCTTTTAGGTTAGTCCAAAACATATGATGACAATTAGATATTAAGGTTTTGTAAATATAATATGATAATTAGACTCAATAACAAAAACAAAAAAGAAGGAGAAAACAAAATGAAACTAAAAAACAGTCTAATGTTTCTCTCATCACTAATGCTTTTTGTCATTGTCGGTTGTAGTACCGATGATGATGGTGATGATGGGGGAGCTACATTAATCGATACACCTGCAACGTATACATTTACTAGTAGATTTGATGAAACGGCTAGTAGTGTATCATATTCTGGTCAGGTTGTTAGAAATTTACTTATTAATGATATTGGTAGTCAGATGAAGGCTGATGCGGGCCCAGGTGGAACTAGCGCCAACGTCCTCAGTATGATGGCAAATGATGATGTAGATAGATTGATAAGTAATTTATCATCTGTTTCAACTAATCAGACAAAATATCGCGAGATAAGTTCTAGTCATTTAAATGATAGGCTTGAAGCAGTATCTGATATTATTATACCTGGCTATAATGCAAATGCAGGTACTTTAATTGCTGGCTGGGCTGCAGAGGCAGCAGCTGCTGGTAATACTAGAGGAAATGGTCTCCAATTAGATCAGATTGCCCAAAAGACACTATGGGGTGCAGTATCTTATTGGCAAGCAACATCCAAGTACTTAATCTCTAAGCTTGAAGGTAGTGATAATGCTACCCAAGTTGATGATGGTGGAACTCTTAAACCATATACAAAAATGGAACATTATTGGGACGAATCATTTGGTTATTTTGGTGCCGCAGTTGATTATCATACTGGATATACTGATGATTCTGATAGAAAAACTGATCCGTATTATGATTCTGATAGTGATGGTATGATCGATTTTTTATCAGAAGTTAATGCTGGTTGGGCTGTTACAGCTGCAAAGAGAGACGTTTGTGCTGATTGTGATGAAAATTATGATTTCACAAAAACAATTTTTGATGCATATCTAGAAGGAAGAACTCTTATCACAAATCAAGCTGACCCAGTAGAGGTTTTGGCGCAGAAAGATATTGTTGTCAAAACTTGGGAGAAGGTTGTAGCTGCTGTATCAGTGCATTATGTTAATGAGGTCATTGATGATATAGCTGGTTTTATTGGAGCTGGTGATACAACTATTGCAGCTGGCTCAGATGCAACAGCTAATTATGAAAAACATTGGGCTGAAATGAGAGGATATGCAAATGGGTTGTTGTATAATACTGAAAAAATGATTCCTGATGAAAATCTGAATCGAATTTTTGTAGTTATGGGTACTGCTCCAGTTTATCCTACTGATGGAAATTTTGATGCCATGCAAGCATACCATGATCAGTTAAAAAATGAAGTGAGACAAATTTTCGCTCAAGATTACGGTTTTTCGCAAGCTAATGTAGCTGGTTGGTAGACTATAGTACTTTTAAAATGATAAAGCAGGGAATCTATATGGTTCCCTGTTTTTTTTTAGGATAGCATAATCTAGTTTTAATGCTGAATACGCTATGTTTAAACAAAATCATAATTATCTAGTAGTTTTATTACTTGTTTGCATCTTTTCGAGGATTGCCACAAGTGTTTATTATATTGAAGATATCGATAGCTTGAGATTTGCTCTTAGTATTCAAGACTATGATATTCTTTCTCTTCAGCCGCATTTTCCGGGTTATCCAGTTTTTTGTTTTCTAGCTAAAATTCTACACTTCATTTTCGGAAATATGGGCGTCTCATTTTCAATTATTGGAGGGGTGTCTATATTCTTTATTGTATACTACCTCCTAAGAATATTTAACGCTAACCTGAAAACATATGAAGGGCAGTATATAGCACTGATAATATTTTTCAATCCACTTTTTTGGATTATGAGTAATCGCTACATGCCTGATCTGATGGGCCTTTCTATCGCACTCAGCGCTCTGTATTATCTCATATATGCTAATAAGCAGGGTAGACATTTAGAGAAGGGCTTGATACTATCCGGATTATTAGCCGGAGTAAGATTATCTTATATCCCATTGTTACTAATTCCAATTTGGATAGTTCTTTACAATCATAAGGATAGAATTAGGCTATCCTTTTACTTATTCTTTGCAGTCTTGATTTGGTTTATTCCGTTGGTTTTTATTACAGAATTTAGTGATCTCTTTGTTATTGCGCAGAGGCACACAGTTGGTCATTTTTTGGACTATGGTGGTACAATCTTTACCGAGCATAGTTTTTCAAATAGATTTATTTATCTTCTTAGATCGATTTGGGCTGATGGTTTTGGTGGCTACTGGAGTTCGCGGGGATTAACATCTGTTATACTAACAGTCTTGCTACTGGTTCAATTCAGAACCAGTTTTAAAGATTTAAAAACAAAATGGAATTCTGATAATTGTCTAAGAATATTTACATACTGTGTTGTTATTTACTTTGTATGGATATTGTTATTCCAAAATGTGATATTCAAGAGCAGACATATTCTTCCGATTTTATTGTTTTTCTGTATTTTACTTATTCATGGTCAGGAGAAATACAGAGGAAAAGCGTATTCGGTAGTTATCTATGTATATTTTATTATTCTTATTGGACATGATCTAACTCTCATTAGCCAACATAAAAATTATACTGCGATACACAAGCTAAAGAATTATATCTCTGAGAATGATAGTGTAAGAACTGTGATTAGTATTCCTCTAATAAATTACTACCTGGAAAGACACGAGGTGAATGCTGAGTTTATTAATGCTGAAGATACCTCTGAGGTAAAACATTATAGAAATAAGAGCCATAGTAGTTTTGGTGCTACTCTTATGATTGGTGATTACCGTTCTGCATTATCAGATTCCATCAGCTTTAAAAAAGACACGACATTTTATCATAATCCATACATGAATCAGATGTGGTCAAAAATTCAAGTCTATAGCTTAAATAAAGATGAAATCTAAAATAGATATAGATATTATCGGCGGCGGACCATCGGGTCTAGGAGTGGCGTATTACGCTAAAAAACACGGTCTTAGAGTAAAAATACATGAGAGGTCAAACTCTATAGGGGGAAACTGTAAAACGATTGTAGATGGTGAATTTAGTTATGATACAGGAGCTCATAGGTTTCATGATAAGAATGAAAGGGTAACATCAGAAGTAAAATCACTATTAGGTAAAGAACTTTTATTGGTTACATCCCCTAGTAAAATATCATATCAAAGTAAAATGTTCGACTTCCCAATCCAGATCTCAAATATATTTAAGAATATGGCGCCCAACGTAATTCTTAAGGTTATTTATGAGAATATTATAAATAGACTCAAGTTTCGGAATAAACCAAAGACATTTAGAGAGTTAGCCTACCAGAATTATGGGAAAACACTATCTGATACATTCTTAATATCATATACAGAAAAATTATGGGGTGAGAGTGCAGACAGGCTTGACCCAACAATAGCTGGCGGAAGATTAAAGAATCTCAATCTAAAGTCTCTTTTTCTAAGCTACTTCTATCGTAATAATTATAAAACAAAACACCTAGAGGGCGATTTTTATTATCCTAAGTCAGGCTTTGGAGAAATATTTAATAAAATGGGAAAGCGCATTGGGTATGATAATATAATTATTAATAGCTCTATAGTTAGAATCAACCATAATAATAATAATATTAGATCCATTGAAAACAATGAAGGTGAAAAGACTGATGTAAATAACCTGGTTTGCACTATTCCCTTAGATCAGCTAGTTAGGTCAATGAGACCTTTGCCACCAGATGATATTTTAAAGGAGGTAGATTCGTTACAATATAGATCCATTATGATTTGCGTGATCTATTTGAAAAGAAATAGTTTTTCACTTAATGCGTCTATTTATTTTCCAGATTCAGATTGCCCATTTACAAGGATATATGAGCCGAAAAATAGAAGCAATCAAATGGCCCCAGAGAATAAAACCTGTATCGTTGTAGAGGTACCAATTGGGAAGAATAATATTAAGGCTGGAACTAGTGAGAATGTCGTCTACACAAAAATATTAAATTATTTAACCAGTCATAATATGCTTGATCAGGGTGATATTTTAAAATATAATATGGTTGAACTAAAATATGCATACCCTATTATTATTAAAGATATAAATAATAAAATAATCAAAATTAATACCTATTTTAATCAGTTTAAGAATTTACGTTTAATTGGCAGGAGTACTACTTTCGAGTACTTGCATACTCATCATATTCTAGAAAGATCTGAAAAATTAGTTAAGCAAATGGTTTCATAATAACAAGAATCAGTATTACAAATAGTATGATAAATGGAACCTCATTAATGATTCTAAAGTATATAGGGAACTCATAAATGAAAAAAATAATATTTTGTTTTTTTTACTATAATCTTTTTTTGTGTTTCTTGCGATAGCAAAAATAATTTATCTGAGAGAAATACATTTATTCAAAAGGTTGAGGCTTTTCGGTTTTTAAGTGAATACCACCATCAACTTCATATTATGATAGGTGAAGATGAGGGAGATGGTGACCTAGCATTTAAAGAGTTTTCTGATGCTATAGGAAAAATCAGAAATGTTGAGCTTGTGCCAGTGGTTAATTCATTTAATAGGATAAAAGAATTTAGTATCGCTTCTGAAGCAGTTATGAAATTAGATCATCTGATTGATTATTATCAGTCAGGATTGTCTCTTCAGGTTGAAGCAGTTTTACGTGGCTATGGATACTTTGATACATTTCCAATTGACTCAGCTTTATTTATTTACGATAGACTACAAAACGAGTCTTAAAAAAAATAACAAACCCATATAAAATCTAGATATCTATATTGTAATTTTTCTTGATGTATATTTTAAGCATGAGAAAGATAACAATATTTATTTGCTTACTCATATTTTCGTCTTGCGACAATGATAAAGGTGATAAATCTGCTCCTGAAGTGACAATCATATCACCTGAAAGTGGTAGTATTGTAAATGAAGTTGTCTCTATCACTTGTGAGGCAACTGATAATAATAAAATTGATTTTGTACAGTTTTTTGTTAATGATAGTCTAGACAGTTTCATCGTATCCGCAGAGCCGTATGTTTTTGACTGGAACACAAATAATTTTCAAAATGAAAC
>Ga0208408_1002115_pt1 | contig 10853 bp, 6 predicted proteins | sample ETNtaG_4_FD_185776 | JGI IMG/M metagenome (GOLD analysis project Ga0208408, IMG submission 185776) | Marine microbial and viral communities from oxygen minimum zone, Eastern Pacific Ocean - ETNP201406SV67 (SPAdes) (version 2) | ecosystem: Environmental > Aquatic > Marine > Oceanic ... | reverse complement strand
AAGATATCAAGAAGAACATCAAAATGTAGAGGTTGGGAAACAATCTGAACATGTTGAAGACGCTTCAGAACAGCACGAGACGGACGATTCTTCATAGAGGAGTTCGTTTCATCGCATCCCATATCGGAGGGATAGCAGTTGAGTCGGACACTAGTTCTAAGCATTGACCGAGACAATGATCTTGGTGTCAAAGCTGGAATTAGAGGGCCTGTAATCGGAAGAAAAGCAACTCTTACCGCCGCTCTGAAACTCGGGATTGCCGATCCGGAGGAATCTGATACAAATGCAATTCTCGGGGCACTACATCACCATGACAGATTAGTAGAGAGAGCTGAAGGAAATGACCAAGTTGAGATTGCAATATTGACCGGTGATGTTAGAGTTGGCCCGCGCTCCGACCGAGCTATTGCTAGTCAACTGGATGAAGTGATTCAGGAATTTCAACCAGATAGCGCAGTACTCGTCACGGATGGGGCTGAAGATGAGGCATCGATGCCCATTGTTACATCTAGAGTCAGAGTAGAACATGTGGAGAAAATTATAGTCCGTCAATCAAGAGGAATTGAGAGCACTTACTACTATGTCGCTAAGGCAATAGAAGACCCAAGGTGGAGAGCTCGCCTCCTTGTTCCAATTGCACTTTTCTTGATGATTCTTGGGCTGGGTTTGATTCTCCCCAATGGAGGAATTCTGATTGGAGCAATGCCACTCATAATTGGCATCTGGATACTTGCTAAGGGCCTAGGGTGGGAACAACAACTAGATCGGCTGATGAATGATATGAGAGAAAGTGCAACAGGAGGGATTTGGTCGACTTTGTTGTGGAGTTTGTCTATTGTCTCCGTATTATTATCAATTCTAACTGCCTATCAAGTGTTCTACAGCAGTACAGCCGCTCTTGAATTCTATGTAACTGAATCATTTAATGGAATTAATGAGTTTAATTTGGATGCGGTTAATCGTAATATTTCCGTTTGGATAATTGCCATAGACCAAGCATTGACATGGATTCTTTTTGCCACCTTCTCATTTGTATTCTCTCTAGGTGTTCTACGTTGGAAAGAAGGTTCCTTCACTGGACAGAGTATGCTCTTGATTGGCCTAGGAGTTGTAGTATACACAGTCTCAAAGGCGGTTATTGAGGTACTTCTTGCAGAAATGGGTGGGGGCGACTATCCCTTCGATTTCACTACTGTCTCAGAAACATGGGGATTTCCAGTATTTGCATTAATTGTGTATTACTTCTTGAGGACTATTGTTGAATCAATTTCGGCAGAAACTGAAGAAGATGGAAGTAACCGATACTGGGGTATCTGACTTCAGTTTTCATAGGTATTTTCAGCCCCACAAGAGGGACATATGACTTTGATTGGGCGGATGTCTGGGATTCCTAATGGCGAACTGCAATTGGGACATACTATCGCTTGATTGACCTGTTCTTGCCTCTTCTTCCCATCATGACTGGGGTCATACCCGAAACGAAATTTGGAGGAATCATCGATGAAATTAGGTCCGCCATCCAAGGACTCAGTCTCCTTTCGTCGAAAATTAAAACGGGATTTCTTCTGAGGGACTGGTATTGAGGGACTAGAAATTTGTTTGCTACTAATTCCTTCATCAAGTAATTCTATCTCTGTCCTTATCTCATCCGAAGGAATACCGAGTTCACGCGATAATCTGTCAATTGCAAGGTTTTGTTCATACTCAGGTAAACCAATCAATTGTTGAAGTTGCATGGCTGTCAAACGGCTCATCTGAAATCCTCTATTGCTGCGAGGCTTAACTCCCCTATCAAGACGACCACTTAATGGACGAGTCATGGGGTATGGCTAATAGCAATCAATTTGGATTTCAACACAGATGTTCCCCGAATGCCTTGACTGCCGTGGGATTCGAAGTATGTGTGGAATCAATCCCTGTCCACTTCTTGCAGAGGTCCGCAGTAAGTTACCAGTTGTTCAAGCCACTTCCATCGATGAGATGATTGGTCCGAGTCCTCCGCAACTCTTCGTTGGTCGTTATGGATATCCTGATGTTAGAGCGGGGCCGAGTGCATCTTGGCTTCCTGATGATGACTCCGAAATGAGTTCATTGACAACAGGAGACCCTGCTGACCTCTTTGGTAAGCCTCTCGAGGAAGTGGCTGCCCGTCATGCTAATTTGATTACAGGAGGGACACGCATGCGGGTTGTTGAAGCACGTAAACCAGGTCAGATGTTAGAAACAACACAAGAAATTGCAATGGCTGAAAAGGCAGTTGATATTGAATTAGATTTTGCCAATTCTATTCGAATAGGAAGTTCTCCAACCTTCGACAGTATGAGCACACCATTAGGACCTACAGGAGAGGTATTACGGGCAGAAGTTGTTGGGAACTCTAGTATACCTCGAAAAGTTGACTCCGTTGCTGGAGAAGTCGATCTTCTTGCTACTGATGCTATGGATGAACTAGTACAAACTAACATCGGTGAGGCTCACTTGTCTCGTTTACTATCTGCTGGGGTTTTGGGGCGAGCAAAAGGACGTAAACTAGTTCCTACAAGATGGAGTATTACTGCAACTGATGATATCTTAGGAAAGCGGTTGTGGAATAAGGTCAGAGACAATCCATCTGTAGATAAAATACTCGTTTATGAAGCAACATACTTGGATAACCGCTTCCATATCATTCTCACCCCTGGACTCTGGGCTTTCCAGATGTTAGAAGCGTGGACTCGGGGTTCTCTATGGGCCGAAGAAGGCAAAGTACTCGGAGATTGGGAAGACCTCAAACCCCGAACAAAATATGCAGATCGAGTAACTGGAGCTTACTATGCAGCCCGATTAGGTGTTCTTGAGCACCTCGATTCAGTAGGAAAATCAGGAGGGTGTCTAATTTGGAGAGATATAGGTGAAGGATATTGGGCACCTGTGGGAGTTTGGCTGATTCGAGAAACAGTACGTGAGGCAATGAAGCAAACTCCAAGACAATTTGATAGTTTGAATGAAGCGGTTAACTACGCGGCTCCAAGAGTTTCTGCGCCGAAGGATTTGGTAAACTCTTGGTTTGTCAATAGAGTGCAGCAGACAAGATTAGATTCATTCTGAACCTGAAGAATGATCTAAGAAGTTAGCAACTATTTCGCCTTCGGCCTTCACCAATTGCTCGGATACTGTAGATTTTGAAAGGCCGAGTTTTTCAGCCAGTTCGCGAATAGATGTTCGCTTTGGCACTTCATACCAGCCATATTTATGCGCCATTCTAACTACACGATGTTGTTGTAGAGTAGGACCCTTCTGAACAATACCTTCTGAGCCCTTTGCTTTGGTAACTCGTTCCACTGGAACTTTTGAACGTATATCTGAAAGGAAACGAACCATAGTATCGTGACGGCCGGCAATTTGGAGTACAAGGCCACTTGATGTGAAGTTCGAACCAGAGAGGATAGCAAGATCGCCCCCGTGGAAGTAATGGCCGACAAAATCAGATGCAAATTCCATCACTACAAGGTGATGGGTTAACACCTCTGTTTGCCATTCTTCAAGAATCTCTACTATTCTTATTCCATTGACGAATGAACTTGGATCGGGACAATTTCCATCTATCGTGATACATTCAACCATCAAACGCAGATTACCCTCTACAATTCCAACCATCGAGCGAAAGTCCCAAGAGATGCACTGCAAGGCTGCTATGGCTCTTGGATCGTGTTCTAATGCCCCAAAAGCGCACTCAACCCTGACCGCTCGCATATGCTTGCCTCGCATCATTCAGTCCCCCCTTGGGGTTTTCAAGATGCTCAGAGGGTGAATGAAGAGAAATAACGGCTTAACGCCGCTTTCTCCAAAGTTCATTGCGCTCACTCATCCATATTTTCTCGTAATGCCAATTCAGACTGAATTATTGCTCTAGCTACTTCTGGAGAATAACCCGTGTCGATTAAGTTCTGAAGGTGGTTCTCGGGTACTTTCTGAGTCATCTTTGGTGTATCTATCGTCTCTGTTTTGACACCCCATGCGCCTTTTTCTGAATCCTCCATAGAACGAATCACCTCTCGTGTGGAATCATTAATTCTCTTGCGGTTGCGCGTTCTGCGTCGTGTCTCAATTGTGGCTCCAGCCATAGCAACAAATGCTGTAGCCACCACAATTGACATCAATATGGGTGAGTCTTGGATGGTTTCGACTATGCCACGAGGTAGAGACATATCCTCTACAGTATCCCAGCATCCATCGCCGTCGATGTCAGTCTCCTCTTTTGAAGTCCAACCAATTGCACCATGTGCACACTGATCTCGAGTGTCTGGAACTCCGTCACCATCATCATCAAGGTCAAATTCATCCATACAGCCATCTGAGTCGTGGTCGAAAGTAACTCGAATACTCAGTTTGCAAGAATCAATATCATCTAGAACACCATCGCCATCATCATCATCATCTTCAGTTGCATCGGCACAACCATCTTGATCCCTATCTGAATTTAAGGAAGAAACCCAACCCTGTAAAGGATTATTCTCACAGTTGTCTTCAGAAGATTCAATACCGTCATTATCTAGATCTTTATCCTCATTTCTATCATCGCACCCATCAAGATCGGCATCGATAATTTGCCATGATAGGCTTCGAGGGCAATTATCTTCTGAATCTAGATAACCATCATTGTCATCATCATCATCCTCCTTCAAATCATGACAACCATCACTATCCCAATCAGTAATTGGTCCGGAATCCCAGCCGAATTCGCCGGTGGTACAACTATCGAGAGAATCTTGTATTCCGTCATCGTCCACATCAGCATCCTCGTAGATATCATTGCATCCATCTCCATCGTGATCTGAAGTTTCATCGGATATCCAGTCCAGCATTCCATAGGCACAGGAGTCATCTTTATCTTCAACTCCATCATTATCGTCATCCAAATCTTCCTCAAGATCTTGGCAACCATCAGAATCGTGATCAAATGCCTGGCCCGTCCAGCCGATTACTCCTGTAGGACAATTATCATCAATATCCAGATATGGATCATTGTCATCATTGTCATCCTCATCGGGGTCACGACAACCATCTCCATCGTGATCTGTTGAATATGCAGACCAATACTGTGCACCATTTGGACATGAATCCAAGTGGTTAGGGACACCGTCTCCATCATTATCTGTATCTTCTAATACATCGTCGCATCCATCATTATCTGCATCTACTCGATCGGAATTCATCGCACCCTTAGGGCATTCATCCAAATCGTCGAGAATGCCATCATTATCATCATCATCATCCTCTGTCGAATCTTGACAACCATCACTATCGTGATCTGTCATTGGACCTGAATACCAATCTGATTCGCCAAATTGGCATGCGTCCACATCATCGAGAATGCCATCTTGATCGTCATCATTCCAATTATTTTCATTGACTAAATCTACATGAATTATTTGTTCAGCAGTAGCGTGCTCATCGGTAGTTGATTGAACAACGATTGTAATATCGAATGATTGGTCTTCATCCACTAAACGAATATCTGGTGCTCGGATAAGCAAATTGACTTCCTCGCTACTACCTTCAACTAGAGTTGTTGAGGGTTGGTAGTTTGAACCAAAACCTACAGATAATTCCCAATCCTCTGGCGCTCCATTTGCAGACAATGTGACAATATCGCTATCTCCGGGAATTAGTATTCCTCTCAAATTTAGATTTGCTTCGACGGATTGTCCTGGTTGCATTGTCTTGGAACCACTCTCTGTTGGACTTAGGTCAAGCTCCATATCGTACATGTCCTCATTCCACATACATACATCCCACTTGTCGGCTTGGCTCTCGAGATTAGAACAGTCATTAGCAGTCCAAGCAATGGTGCGCTCAGGCCACTCGAACTTTACAATCGGTTGAGCGCTAGCTGAGTATTCACTACCAAATATTCCCATTAGATTCTGAGTACTACTGGTTATTGTTCTAGTATTGACTACACTGTAAGCCTGAGTTAAGTAACGATTGAGTGGTAATTCATCAAATCCATTCATAATTGGAGATTGGATTCGAGTCCATCGGAGTTCTACGATACCTGGAGTATTTTCCTTACTTTCTTGAGTTTCGAACCAAGTAATGTGAATAGAGTCATCTCGGTCGAAATCAACTCGTGGATTAGCGCCCCAGATAAGGTTGGAATGGGGGATTGCTGTATCTTTGACAACAACTGTTTCCTCAAGATTAAGCCCTTCAGCTTCTCCATCCAATTCACCGGCGCGAGTTGGATCTATCTGCATATAATGCAATTGACTAGGGCCCTCTTTGGAGGGGAATTGGCTGCGCCCATCAATCCAGACCACGTGGATATTTCCATCGTCATCGACATTGACATCAGGATTCATCGCCCACGTGTGACCTTGGGTCAGTCGGGTGTCATTGACTAGAACTAGATGGCCGATTGAGGCCCAGCCGCTACCATCATCTTGCCAATACCAATCTGTCTCAGGCCCTATATCCTCGGTGTATTGACCAGTTGATTCATCTATGCCATGACCAGAGTCCCCTACAGACCAACTGCTTCGAGGGTTGGAGAGAATTGAGTAAGGATTGAGAACTGAAAGGAATGTATTTGTTGCTCCACTGCTAGTTGTCAAATTGATGATTGAATCTACCATTTGATTCATCTCATCGGTGTATGAAGCGATTGGAAGTTGAACATCATCTATCAATGCTGTATCATTTCCTCCGTCAACGCTTCCGTCCTTGTAATACATCCATGTGTATGTGTGATAACCGGAAGAAACTACGGCACTATATGTCCCATTAGCGGAACCTGACCACGCAGCAGTAAACGATGATGGGGAGCAGGTTGGGTTATCTACACAGAATAACAAATAATCGTAGTTTGCTTCACTTGATACAGACCAATTGAATGACATTGTGCCATCATTCATTGCACCAGTATATTCTAGAGCTGAGTGCTGACTATGAGTGATATTTCCGGATTGAGCAGAGTAATTTCCTGCTAGTACTGTGTTACTCTGAACAGCCCAAGGCTCACCGTTGGCGGCACCATTTGTATACCAACTTCCTCCTAATGCACCATTTTCAAAATCACCATAGAAATCTGTAAGTTCTTCTGTTGGATAATAAAACATCTGTCCGCCAGCATCAGTGGTCTGCACTGTTGTTCCATTGCAATTTCGGGCATGAATACCCACTTGAGAAATATCTGGGCAATGGGCTAGATCCATCATATGCGAGCGTACGTGGGTGTCGTTGTACAAATTCGTATTTGGACCGTATGACAATGTTCCTGCAACAGGTACTGGTGTCACTCCGGCTTCAAGACAAGCTTGATGAGCTTCATTGATGCTTTGATAATCGTCGGCATTAAGAGCAGGGGAACCACCAAATGGACCCTCGTCTGATACTGGAATCACCAACTTAGTGGCGTTTGGATTCCAGATGTGGTCAGCCGCTGTTGCAGGGTTTCCTGGCATAGAACCAGTTCCATCACGCCATGACATACAAGCCCATGTTGAACCAGGCCCCCACATCTCAGAGTAATATCCCCAATCTGATGGAATAGAAAAAGCAGAACCATTGTACATGACTTCTGTCAAAGGTCTGATTCCACCAGATGTATCAGAATTATTCTGACCAAGAGATGTACTACGTGGACCGTTTGAGCCATCGTCACCAGTACTCATCGCATTTGCACAATTACTATGTGAACCCGCGTTATTCATGTTACCACTAAGGGTATACAAAGTTTCGAGAACGGTGATATTTGCAGCCTCAAGCATTGGTTTAATTCCGACAAAAGTCTCACCGGTTGTGAGCGTTCCACCATAAAATACAGCACACATGTCAATCCATTCAGTTGTCATAGAACCTGATGAATCCAATAAACCAACATACTCAACCATTGAACCTCGGGTATCCTCCCAAACAATGACTACAGTATTGTTGGCTCCCATACTTATTGCTGGATTCCCACGGAATCCAAGAGCAGGTGTAACCAATGTGTTATTGATTAAAACTTGGAATCCATTATTGGCATCTTCAGCCAGCATGCAGTAGTATACTAATGGGCTACCAAAGTAAAGGCCCTGAGGGTCAAATGAATCAACCCAAACAATGTGAACAGCATCATAAGTGTCAACAGCGATATCTGGGTCTGAGCGAGTTCCTGAACCATCTGCAACGGTGTGTGAGACGACTGTCATGTTAGTGATATCTCCTTCTGAACCATCCTGATCATCCTCAGATGGATCAAGGATTGTATAGAGGATTTCAGTATCGGTAACTTCCCAAACAATATGTGCCCGCCCTGCGGAATCAATAACCATTGATGGACTTGAGAGAGATGTTGAATTGTTTCCGCCAACTTGAGTTGTTGAAATCAAAATCGTGTCGATTGCAGATGAAATTTGAATGAGAGCGTACCGAAGCAATGGTGCACTAGAATTCTCTATCCAAACCAAATGTATCTTATTGGTATCATCCATAACCCCCATGACATCAATCGGATTGTTGGCATTAAGATTGGTCAGAAGGGTTTGGGCATCAGATTCGTCGATGGTCCCATTAGCAGTGAAATTCCTCACCGAATCCTCCTCTAATTCGACCCTTTCAACTTGAATTGACGGCATAGCAAGAGAGGCTAGCATTAGTGTAACAAGAGTGATTGCAAGTTGGATTTGTCGTATATTTCTTCGTTGCCTAGAATTGCTGTTGAAGAGGTTGTCTTGGTGGGTTGGGCTTCGGACCATAAATGGTCAGAGTATTAATCACCCATAGAGGGGGGGCCGGACAGGTCCGAAAAGGCCCTATTTCTGATTGTTTTAATGAAGTAACACCAGAACTTTCTCAATCGCTATTTTTTCTCTTAAGGCGAATGAAGTCTGTATAATTCCCTGGCCATATCCACATACTACCGTCACCGGGCAATTCCCATATTGTGTCACACACTTTATCCAGAAACCATCTATCGTGAGATACTGTGATTATACTTCCTTCATATTCTTGAAGAGCCTCTTCAAGAGCTTCCTTCGCATCAGTATCTAAGTGGTTCGTTGGTTCATCGAGAAGAAGGAGATTATTGTCTTCAAGAAGTAATTTGAGCATGGCTATTCGCGCTCGTTCGCCACCACTCAATTTACTCAGTTTAGTCTCAACCATTTCAGTGGTAAATTGAAAACGACCGAGAAGCGCTCGAATGTCACCATAATCCATTCTTGGTTTTAGCGCACGAACCTGTTCGACCGGAGTTAAATCGAAATTTAGAGAACGGTGATCTTGGTGGAAATATCCTATCTGAACTCCAGGTTTGACATCAATAATACCTTCATCTAATTCCAATTCGCCGTTGATTATTCTCAATAAACTGGTTTTTCCAGCTCCATTCGGACCTACGATGCCTATCTTTTGTGCTCTTGAAACACCTACTTCCAAACTATTGAGGATTGGCCTATTTAATCCTTCAAAGGTTAGAGAAGCGTTGCGGAAATCGAGAACTTCTAAACTGCTCTTTTCCGTGGATTTGAGGGAAAAATTCAGACCTCTGCGTTGACGTGGTTTGAGAGATTTCAACCATCGAAGTTCTCGTTGTGCACGCATCAGCATGAAATGCTTCTGAGAAATTGACTTGTCATACTTGTTAGCGCGTTTCATTGAAGTCATTGCACCTTTCAATCGCTTGACTTCTTTTGATGTCTTGTCTATACGTTCCGAAAGGGTCTGCAAAAAGAGTTCTTTCTGTTGAATAAAGGATGAATAATTACCTTGATATCCTTTTGAGTGTGTATCCTGAATCTCAACAATAGCATTGCAAACTCGATCGAGAAAATATCTGTCGTGACTAACTATCAATAGAGCCCCTTCGAATGTCTTGAGGAAACCTTCCAACCAGTCTAAAGTGGCTAAGTCGAGATGATTCGTAGGTTCGTCAAGAAAGAACACGTCTATCTCAGAGAGGCCTACTAACTGACGTGCAAGGGCTACCTTGGCGCGTTCACCACCTGAAAGGTCTGCAAGCGGCATTTCTAGCGGGTGATGCGCCAAATCAAGTGCCTTGAGAATCTCTTGAGCGTGGCTTGCAACATTGGTTCCGCCACTTCGAGCCATCATTGCTTGAAGTTCCTGATATCGATCCATGTCTCCTTGCCACTCACCATCATAGAACGATGGGGTCGCCATCTTCATTTCTAAGGCTGAAATTTCCTCTTCCAACTCTTGGAATTGGCGACCTCTTCGATTGAGTTCTTGCTCAAGTGTTGCACCTTCATCAATATCGCGTACCTGAGTCAAAAATGCTAGTCGCAAACCTGGAGCAAAAGTGATGTCGCCAATGTCTTGATCTTGGTTAGAAATTGTTCGCAATAAAGTGGTTTTTCCAGCCCCATTATGGCCAACTACGCCTATGTTATCACCTTCGTCAATACGTAAGTTGACACCTTCTAAAACCTTAACTGGCCCAAAGGAACGGTGCACGTCTTCGAGACGTATCAGCTCGCGCACCATGACCCTCCGGCCAACTTGGTCTTGATGTGTGCATCGGTCAAGATTGCAGGGCTTGAAGACGGGACTCTTCAATACGTTCCCATTCAAATTCACCTGCTGAAGTAGGTGGTCGCCCGAAGTGTCCACCGGCTGCGGTCACCGAGTAAAGTGGCCGATGTAGTTTCAACTCATTAGCAATCGCTGCTGGACGGAAATCGAAGATTTGTGCAACCCGCTCAGTCAATTCTGAATCACTAATAGTTCCAGTTCCAAAAGTGTCAACTCGAAGGCTCACGGGCTGTGCGACTCCGATAACATAAGCGACTTGGATTTCACATTTTGAAGCTAAACCTGCTGCCACCACGTGTTTGGCTGCCCAACGCGCGTAGTATGTAGCAGAACGG
>Ga0208408_1002111_pt1 | contig 10863 bp, 9 predicted proteins | sample ETNtaG_4_FD_185776 | JGI IMG/M metagenome (GOLD analysis project Ga0208408, IMG submission 185776) | Marine microbial and viral communities from oxygen minimum zone, Eastern Pacific Ocean - ETNP201406SV67 (SPAdes) (version 2) | ecosystem: Environmental > Aquatic > Marine > Oceanic ... | reverse complement strand
TAAATATTCCTTGTGCTGTTTCAGGTCTTAAGAATACTTGTGAATTTTCATTTTTTACTGGTCCACTGTATGTCTCAAACATTAAATTAAACTGCTTCGGTTCGGTTAATTCTTGATTATCACAACACTCAGTAATTTCCTCGCTATCACTTCTAAATCTTTTATTACAATTTTTACATTCAACCATAGGATCTGTAAATTCTTCTAAGTGACCTGAGGATTTCCACACATCACTACTTTGTATAATTGCAGTGTCTACTGGGTAAATATTGGTCTCAGCATTTTTAATACTTTTCCACCAAAGATTTGAAATATTTTCTTTGAGTACTGCGCCTAAAGGACCATAATCATAAGAACTTCTTAAACCACCGTAAATAGACGATGCATTAAATACAAATCCACGTGATTGTGAAATTTTAACTACTTTATCAAATAATTCTTTATCAGGCGTTTCCATATTTTCTTACTCTTTGTTTGTATTCTTCTACAACATTATAAAAATCATTTTCATCAAAATCTGGCCAAAGTGTATCTATAAACATAAGCTCAGTGTAGCTAAGTTGATATAGTAGAAAGTTACTTAACCTTTTCTCCCCCGCTGTTCTAATTAGCAAATCAGGATTTGGCATTTCGGGTAAATACATATAATTTTTGAAATTATCTTCAATATGTTTCTTGGTAAAGAGCCAGGCACTTAATTTTAAATAAAAGTAGTGGCCAAAAGCTATTTTATGAACAGCGTTATGTATCTCCTTATGAGAACCGTAGTTAAAAGCAAAAACAAGATTTAGTTTTTCATTCTCTTTTGTAATATGTTCTGTTTCTTTCATTAGCTTTTTGTTTTCTTCAGGTATCCTCTTGTCATTCAAATCTCCAATAAAATTAAATTTGACTCCTTTTTTATGGAACTCTTCTCTTCTTCTTATCAATATATCCCTATTAAAGAACATCAAAAAATCAACTTCGTCAGAAGATCTTGTCCAATTCTCTGTAGAAAATGCGTAAACTGTTAGCCATTTTAAATTATTTTCTATAGCCCAATTAATTGCCTTTGAAAGCGCATGCTCTCCTGCAGCATGGCCAGCTGTTCTATCAAGATCTTTTTCTGTAGCCCATCTACCATTGCCATCCATAATGATTGCAATATGCTCAATACCTAATTCTTTAAGATCCATTCCAAATCTCTCTCATTAATTTATCTTCTGTCTTTCTTAATTCTTTTTCATTCTTATGTGAATAACCAATAAGATGTAAAAGCCCATGAATAATTATAAACTGAAGTTCGTGAACAAAGGATTTTTCATAAATTTGAGCATGCTTTCTAACAATTTTTCTATTAATAAACATATCTCCCAGGTCTTCATCATGGTCTTTATTAAGCTCTAAGATTGTATTTAGATTTTTATATAGTGGAAAAGATAATACATCTGCTGCTTTCTTTTTTCCAAAATATTTATTATTTAATGATTTTGATTTTTGTTCATTAACAGAATGAATGTTGAAATAAAAATTATTTGAAATTTTAAATGATTTAGAAAATATCAAAGATGCTTGAACTAGTTTTTCTTTTTCATAATTGAAGAAATAACCATTAAAATATATTTTCAAATTATTCTTCTTCTAGCTCTTCTACGTCCTCTGTTATGTCTGGATACATAACTCTTTGGTGATAAAGACCTTCAAGGCTTTTTTGAAATGATTCTTTAATTAGATTCAAATCTTCAAAAGTTAATGGAGATTCATCAAGTTGGCCATCAGAAATTTTTTCATTGAATATTTCATTTACTACTTCTTTTATTTTTTCTTCATCAGCATCTTCGTAAAGAAATCTAGCTCTACAAGCTCCTTCTAATGAGTCAGCAAACATTAAAATTGCTGTTTCTTTTGTTGTTGGTTTATTTCCTAAATGTCTAAATTCATCTTTTTCTACATGAGGATTTAAACTTTTTTCCATTTCGTAAAAATATCTCAAAACACCATCTCCATGATGTTCAAGGATTCCCCTATAAACAATTTCTGGTATTTTAAATTTCTTAGCCAATTTTATTCCATCCGTAACATGTGACTTAATAATTGCAGTAGATTCTTTAGGCGATAAATTTTCATGAGGATTCATGGAGCCAAATTGATTCTCAATATACATAGTAGGGTTTTCTGTTTTTCCTAAATCATGAAAATAAGCCATTGCCCTAGCAAGCTGTGAATTAGCACCTATTTTATGAGCTGCTCTATCTGCTAAAGTGCCAACTACTAGTGAGTGGTTAAATGTTCCTAAAGCATTTTCCTCTAAATATCTTAGACCAGGATGATTACGATCAGCTAACTCAGATAATCTAAAATTTGTTGTTAGACCAAATATAGATTCAATATAGTTGATTATAGAAAATGCAGCAAGATTAGCAAAAAGCCCTCCAAGCAACGCTGATACCAAAATTTCAATTAGCTGAAAATCTTCTCTTAAAAAGAAATATACTCCAAATGCTACAAGAGGTTGTGTTAAGGAAATGTAGATAATTCTTCCTCTTAATAGCCTTCGATCAACATCTTCAGAAATAAATACTGATGGCAAGACTGTTAGTACGCCTCCTAGAGCTACAAGGCCTATATTCCCACCACCAGCAAGAGCTAAAAGAGCGCTTGATAATGAGAGGACTAAGGTTGCTCTAAGGTTTAATAGTGTTGCAGAAATAACACCTACAAAGGATATTGGAACAGCATATTTTAAATAATCAATTTCAAAGCTTTGTGAAAAATAAGATGTACCTCTTAAAAATAAAGATGCTACAAGAATCAAGGTTAACAAGAGTAAAAATTCTTTATCATTAAACCAAATTGAATCTTTAAATCTCCAAAATAAGAAGTAAATTAATATGAAGATTGAAAATATAATTGGAATTGCCGCTGTCTGTATAGTTCTTGATTCTCCTGATAAATAGCCAAACCTGTCTAATGCTTTATATTGAACAGGACTAATTTTTTCTCCTTCACTTATAACTAAATCTCCCTCAAAATACTTAACTATTACAGGATCAACTGATTCTGCAATTTTTATTTTCTGTTCTTCCCATAACTCTTCTTCCAGTCGTTCATTAGCTAATAAATTTTCAGCAATTAATTCAGCCACTGTAGATCTAATTCTATTTTCTGGTATTAATACATATAGTTCACTTGATAAATCTAAATAAGGTGGGTTTGAAACTAATGTTTGTCTAAGCTGATTTAAACTTTCATTATTAATTCCTCCAGATAATATTTCATCTGCTTGTTTTTTTGTTTCTGATTCAAGTTGGAAAAGATAACTTGTTTTATTATTTATATCATAATTTGAAATTTCTACTAAAACTTCAACTGTTGAAGTAGAAATTGTTGAAAAAAGTATTGATTCTGTTATTTTTGCTATTTGTTTTATTTTTGAATTATTAACAACTTCAACTTCTGGTTCAGACTCTTCTTCTACAATTGCTTCATCTGAAGTTATTAATTTTTCATCTGTTCTTGCCTCTATAACAGTTAGAAACATGTCTGTAATACCATTAATAGCTGAATTGTTTAAATCATTATCAATAGAATAAATAGGGCTTACTGATTTGATTGCAATATCTTTGTTTGTTTCTGTTCTGGCTTCATCAATAATCTCTATATATTTTGGAGCTACAAATGTAGTTGGTGACAAGTCTCCAATACTAACTTTGATTATTTGGTTTTCAGGAAATAATGTAAATGAAATAAACCAAACTAAAGATCCAAAAAGAATTACATAAAGTAATTTTTTCAAATGAAAAATATATTCCTTAATCATTGATCTGGAAATTCTTCTAATATCTTTGATACAATTGGGTTTCTAACAATGTCAGCATTTTCAAATTCCATAACAGAAATTTCTTCGATATTTGCTAACTTTTTTCTTGTCTTTTTTAATCCTGAATATTCTTTCTTATAAAGATCAATCTGTGTTTCATCACCAGTAATTATGACTTTTGAATTTTCACCTAATCTTGTTAAAAACATTTTAATTTGATTGGATGTTGCATTTTGCGCTTCGTCCAAAATAATGCAAGCATCATTTAAAGTCCTGCCTCTCATATAAGCTAGTGGTACAATCTCAATATTTCTTTTTTCTATTAAATATCCTAAATTTTCATTTCCAAAAAAATGTTCTAAAGCGTCAAATAAAGGTACCAGGTAAGGGTCAATTTTTTGTGAAAGATCTCCTGGTAAATAACCTAGCCTTTCACCTGCTTCTACTGCCGGTCTTGTTAATACTATTTTCCTTATCTCATTTTCAGCATAAAGTTTTACAGCACTTGCTACAGCTAGGAATGTTTTCCCCGTTCCTGCAGGACCAATTCCAAAAGTAACTGTTGAATTTGAAATTGTTTCCATATATTTAAACTGGTTAATATTTTTAACTTTTATTGATTTATTTTCAATAATTTTTACAGAACTTATTTTATTACCATTTCTCCTTATACCCGTATTAATTTTTGACAATAATTCAACATCTGCTTGGTCAATAACTTCTTTATTTGTGCTCATCGATACCATCTCATCTAATATTCTAAGTACTTCATTAGCTTCTTTTTTATCTCCTTCTATATAGATAATATTTCCTCTTACATTTATTTTCAGGAGCGGAAACATTGATTTAATATATTTTAGATTATTGTCATTAACTCCAAAAATATTAACTAACTCTAATTCTGAAGGTATAACTTTTTCAATTCCCATTAAAATTCTCTTAACTTTTCGCCACCTATTAAATGTAAGTGTATGTGATAGACAGTTTGACCACCATCTTTATTAGTATTCCATACCAACCTGTAACCACTTTCTTCTATTCCATATTTTCTTGCTAATTCTTTTGCAACTAATACCATGCTACCTATCAAATCTTTATCTTCATCTTGTAGATCATTTATAGTATTTATCCTCTTTTTTGGAATAATTAACAAATGGACTTTCGCTGCGGGATTTATATCCTTTATGCTAAATATGTTGTCATCCTCGTAAATTATTTCAGAATCTATTTCTTTATCTAAAATCATCTGAAATATTGATTTTTCTTCCATTTTTTATTTTATATCATTAACGAGACTGCAACAATTGCTGCGGTTTCAGTTCTAAATGTAAATTCATTAATAGTAGAAGTATAACTAAATTTATCTAATTCATCTTCAGACCAACCACCCTCAGGGCCAATAGCTATATTTGTATAGCTCAGATTATCTTTTAAATTTTGTCCTGTTATATCTAACGCATGATTGAATTTATTAAAATCAATTTCATCACAAGTTTCAAAATCAGGAATAAATGGAGATCCCGATTGTTCAATAGAAGAAACTAGCCAATTAAATATCTTCTCGCTCTTTATATTAATTTTTTGTGAATAATCAGTAGGTCCTACCGTTATTGAATTTACATTCAACTCACCTAGTTTCTCTATCATAAATCTAAATCTAGTTTTATCTTGAATTGGGGGAATAAAAAGATTTATAGGTTTCCCTCGTTTATATACTTTTTTTGAAGCTATCTCAACTTTATTGTCTTTAAATTTGCCAAAATACATGCTGCCTTCTCCGTTAGATATTTTTATTGGTGAATTATTTTTTACCCTTAAAACGTTAATTAAATGATGCAACTTATCATCATCTATATTTAGTGAGTTATTAGTTGGGTCAATATTCTTCTTATATATTGTAGGTATGTGCATTATTCCTTCAAAAATTCTTTAAAAGCTTCTTTTGGTACTTCAACTTTACCTATGCTTCTCATCTTCTTTTTGCCTTCTTTTTGTTTTTCTAATAATTTCCTTTTTCTAGTTACATCGCCACCATATAGCTTTGCTGTAACATCTTTTCTTAAAGCTTTAATTGTTTCTCTTGCAACAATCCTAGATCCAATTGCTGCTTGAATGGGAATATCAAACTGCTGTCTTGGGATTAATTTAGATAATTTTTTTACCCTACTTCTTCCAATAAATTCTGAATTCTCTTTAGACAATATAGAACTAAAAGAATCAATTGCTAAACCATTAACTAAAATATCAAGTTTGACTAAATTTCCTAACTCAAAATCTAATATTTTATAATCAAGAGAAGCAAATCCTTGAGAAATTGATTTAAGTGAATCATAGAATCCTGAAACAAGTTCTAACAATGGAATTGTATATTTCGCTTTTACCATTGAAGTGCTTAAATATACTAGATCCAATTGCACTCCTCTTTTTTCATTTAATAATTTCATTATGGAACCCAAATATTGTTTAGGAAATAATAGGTCTAACTCACAAATTCTTTCTTCTATATTTTTTATATCTGTATATTCATCTATTTTTGAAGGATTTCTTACAATTATTTCTTCATTGTTGTTTCTTACTATCTTAAATTCAACAGAAGGAGGTGTTACTATCAGGGATAACCCAAATTCTCTCTCTAGTCTTTCAATCACAATTTCTAGGTGAAGTAACCCAAGAAATCCACATCTAAAGCCGAAGCCAAACGCTGAAGAAGTTTCGGGTTCATATATAAAACTTGCATCATTTAAAACATACTTATCTAATGAGTCTCTTAATTTTGTATAATCATCAGAATCTGATGGATATACACTAGAAAATACAGTTGGTTGAGGCTCCTTGTACCCGGATAAAATTATAGGTTTATCGTCTTTTGCGTCAACTAAGGTATCTCCTACCCTAATTTGTGATAAATCTTTAGCTCCAGTAACAACGTATCCTACTTCTCCAGATGATAATTGTTTTGATTCACTTAAATTTAAATCAAAATATCCAATTTCTGAGGCTTCAAATTCATAATCTGAATTTACTAACTTTAACTTTGAATTTGTATTAATTTCTCCACCAAACATCCTTATAGAAGCAACTACTCCCCTGTAGGAATCAAAATAAGAATCGAATATTAAGGCATTCGTTTTATCTGTTTCTTCTTGAGGTGAACTTATAAGGGTTGGCAATTGTTCAATCAAATCTTCAATGCCTGTTCCTTCTTTAGATGATATTTTAAATATTTCTTCATCTTCAGAACCTATTAAATTATGTATCTGTTTAGATACATTGTCGATTTCAACATCAACAGAGTCAATTTTATTAATGACAGGTATTATATCTAGACCAGCTTCTATAGCTGCATATGAATGGGCAAAAGTTTGCGCCTGGACACCTTGGGTTCCATCTACAAGTAATATTGCCCCATCACATGCTATTAAAGCTCTCGAGACTTCATAAGAGAAGTCAACATGACCGGGTGTGTCAATTAAATTAATTATTGTATCTTGAAATTTCAACCTAATAGGTTGTGATTTAATGGTTATACCTCTTTCTCTCTCTAAGTCCATAGTGTCAAGAATTTGATCTTCGTGGTCTCCAGGTTTAACTAAACCAGAAAATTCAATCAACCTGTCTGCTAATGTAGATTTTCCATGATCAACATGTGCAATTATCGAAATATTTCTTATATTTTTATTATGTAACATCTTTAATAAGTTATTATCTTATATACAAAGAGGTTTTAGATGGCGAATATTAATTCACAAAAAAAGAGAATACGACAAGATAAGACAAGAAATATAAGAAATAAAGCTTCTAAAACATCTCTTAAATCATCACTCAAATCTATTTATGATGAAGAAAATAATTTAGTTGTAGAAAATAAATCAGAAGTTATAAGAGAACTAGATAAAGCTTACTCTAATGGAATAATAACTAAAAACTTCAGGGACAGAAATAAATCAAGAATTTCAAAATTGCAATAAGCTTTTAGAAGACACTATAAATCTTTTAGCATTTTCAGAATTAAAACCATTTTCTAAAATAAGTTTTTCTATTTTATAAATATTTTCTAAGCATTTGTCAATATCATCTAAATTGTGTTTTGACTTTCTCTCTTTAGCTAGTTGATACTTATAATCAATTTTTTCACCAAGTATATTTGAGATGTCTTCATCATCATATAAAAATATAAGTTTTAATCTAACTAGTTCTTTATGAAAATATGATAGAAATTGCTTAAATGCATTTTCATTAATGCAGAAATGGTCAACAATTTCAGATTGTAACTGTATTTTTGAAGAGAATAATATTTTAGTAAAATCCCACGGGAAAATTTCTTTTTCTTTTTCCGGTTCTAAATAATGTACTTTAATGTCTTCATTTTCATTGGAGAATTTGCTTAAATTCTGTTTTTTTACTTGGAAGATATAATTCTCATTAAAATTAAAATTCATTTTATTTAATTCAGCATACGAAACATATTTATCGTAAATAAATTTATGGTTGTCATTTTCAAATAAAGTTATATTATTTTCAGATTTAAATTCTTCAAAAGTTATTTTCTCTATGCCAGATTTTATTTTTAATTCTTCAAATAACAAAGAAATGTCATTTATCAAACTCGGAGTTACTATTAAATTAGCCACTTAAATTACTATATTTATTAATTTGTTTTGTAAGAAAATTACTTTTTTTGCATTATTCATATCTATTTTAAATTGAGTTTTACATATTTCTTCAGCTTGCTCCTGAGTAGTTCCCCAATCAACCTCAATAGCATTTTTCTTTTTACCATTAATTTGAATAACCAATTCATATGTAGGATTAGTTAATTTTTCTTTGTTAGACTTTGGCCATACTTCTTTGCTGATTTCTTCATTGAAATAATTATTATATATTTCCGAGCCAAAATGAGGTGCTAAAGGATATACCAATAATGACACTTGTTTAATTATTTCTTCTTTAAGTTGAGAACTTATTAATTTAGTATTATTCAAATAATTAGAAAGGTTATTATTTAAAATCATTAAATCTGATACTGCAGTATTAAATTCAAACTTCTCTAGATGATTAGTTACAGACTCTATTGCTTGGTTAAGTTGCCTCTCAATTTCTGTGCTAGATTCATTAGTGTTATCTTGATCAATCTTCATATCAATTATTTGAGCTAGATTTTCCCATAATTTATTCAAAAATCGTTTAGTCCCTTCAATGCCACCATCGTTCCAGTCAACGCCGTCACTTGGTGGAGCCATAAATAAAATATACAACCTTAGAGCATCTGCTCCATGTGATTTAAAATAACCTTCTGGATCAACTATATTTCCCTTTGATTTTGACATTTTTGCACCTTCATAATTTATCATTCCTTGAGAAAATAAATTGTTAAAAGGTTCGTCAACGTCAATCATTTTTAAATCTCTTAATGCTTTAACAAAAAATCTTGAATACAGTAAATGTAAGATAGCATGCTCTACCCCACCTATATATTGATCAACTGGAAGCCAATCATTTATAAATTTAGACTTAAAAGGCTCTTCTGAATTTTTAGAATCCAAAAAACGTAAAAAATACCATGAAGAATCAACAAAAGTATCCATAGTATCTGTTTCTCTTATTCCTGGTTTTTTACATTTTGGACATTCAACATTAACAAATTCCTCACTCTTTGAAAGTGGTGAGCCATCTGTATTTAAATAATTTTCTATTTCTGGAAGAAGAACTGGAAGATTTTTTATATCTTCAGCTACTAAGCCACAGTCTTCACAATTAATTAACGGGATTGGACAACCCCAATACCTTTGTCTACTTATTAACCAATCTCGAAGTCTAAACGTAGTTTTCTTATCTCCCATTTTGTTCTTTTCTAAATGCTGGATAATCTTTTGACTTGCCTCAGTATGGGAGTTTAGATCATTAAATTCTCCCGAGTTAATTAATACTCCTTCTTCAACATAGGCTTCCATTTCTACGTCTTTTTGTGATTCTTTATTCATTATTACTTGTCGAATTTCTATATTGTATTTTTTTGCAAAGTCATAATCTCTTTGATCATGTGCTGGTACCGCCATTATTGCGCCTGTTCCATAATTAATTAATACATAATCAGCAATCCACAAAGGAACCTCTTCATTAGTCATAGGATTTATAACTTTTAAATTCGTGTCAACACCTGACTTCTCCTTTGATATTGACATCCTTTCAAATTCGGACTTTGATTTAGCTTTTTCTATATATTCTGTAATTTGTTTTTTGTTATCAGAAATTTCTAATATATTTTTCATAAGTTCATGTTCAGGAGAAATGACTGCAAATGTCATACCAAAAAGAGTATCTGGTCTTGTAGTAAAAACTTCAAATGAAATATTCGAATCATTAACTTTTAGTTTAAATTGTGCACCTTCTGACTTTCCTATCCAATTTTTTTGCATAGTTTTAACATTTTCAGGCCAATTTCCAATTTTCTCTAATCCAGTTAACAACTCATCAGAATAATTTGAAATTTTTAGAAACCACTGGTTTAGGTTTTTCTGACTAACTTCTGTTTCACATCTCTCACAATTTCCATCTACAACCTGTTCATTAGCCAATACAGTATTACATGAGTTACACCAATTTACTGGGGCATCTTTTTTGTAAGCTAGATCAGATTCGAACAGTTTAATAAAAAGATATTGTGTCCATTTGTAATACTCTTCTGAGTGAGCAGCTAGTTCCCTATCCCAGTCATAAAGTGACCCCAGCCTAATTATCTGATCTTTCATATTTGTAATTCTTTCCTCGGTAAATTCCCTTGGATGAATACCGGTTTTTATTGCAGCATTCTCAGCTGGTAAACCAAACGAATCCCAACCCATTGGAGATAAAACATTAAAACCATTTAATAATTTATACCTAGTTATAACATCTCCAATTGTGTAATTTCTAACATGTCCCATATGAAGATCTCCTGAAGGGTATGGATACATACATAAGTTATAGAATTTAGGTTTTTCTGAATCAAAGTCACATTTTATAATGTCGCTACTAGACCAGTAATCCTGCCATTTCTTTTCAATTTTTTTAAAATCAAAATTATT
>Ga0208408_1002107_pt1 | contig 10872 bp, 9 predicted proteins | sample ETNtaG_4_FD_185776 | JGI IMG/M metagenome (GOLD analysis project Ga0208408, IMG submission 185776) | Marine microbial and viral communities from oxygen minimum zone, Eastern Pacific Ocean - ETNP201406SV67 (SPAdes) (version 2) | ecosystem: Environmental > Aquatic > Marine > Oceanic ... | reverse complement strand
CCTAGATGATATTCCGTATCGAAATGTGTCAGCTTCATCGACTCTCCATCATAAGTTCCTTCTATATTGGATAGATTAAGAGAATACTTCTTCAGGGTCATTACCAGTGAAACCAACTCTTCCAAGAAGCCCCCTTTAACCGGGCCATTGGTTATTTTTATAGTCATGAGGCCTTCTTTATTTTGAGAATCAGGAGTGTACAAGTTTTTATGAAGTACAAATGTTCTGGGTGGAGATTGTCTGTTGTCCTCTATATACGCTAATTTATCTGAGATTAGTATTTCGAAAGACAACTTATCTGGCAATATCATTTCATGAGATATATTTTCGACTGTGGGATTCTCTTCATAGAAATTCTTAAAGTCACTATCGTCAACTAGCCAAATAGACCTTCCTATCAATTTCTCTATGGAACTCATATTAAGTTCAGGATTGTAATCATAAACAAGATCAGACACTCTATAAAGACGAGAGGTGATGATGGAAAAAACTAAAATTAAACCAAGAAGTATTGAAGAGAACGCTAAAAAAGTTTTAAATGTTTGCCTTTCTATTTCGCCATAATTCATATTTAATCGAACTTACCAATAAATATGATCTCTTTCTCTAACGAGACACCATACTTACTATCTACTACATCTTTTACGTGGTTTACAAGCTTGTAAAGAGACGCAGCATTAGCTCCTTTTGAAGCAATAAAAAAGTTAGCGTGTTTTTTACTTACTTTTACACCGTCAATACTATATCCTTTAAGGCCAGATTTATCGATTAGTTCACCTGCTGAATAATCTTTTGTATTTTTAAATACGCTACCTGCATTGTATATTGCTGCAGGCTGTGTTTTCTTTCTGTAAACTATATTTTCTTTAAGCCTTCTACTTATTAGCTCGGGATCTCCTTCATTAGCGGATAAAATAGCTGACATTACAATCTTTCTTTCTAGATTATTCGAAGATCTATAACCATAATTAATATCTTCTTTTAATAAAATTTCGATCTTGTTATTGTCTAAATTGTATACCTCAAGACTTTTGATTATATCTGAAAATTCCCAACCGTATGCACCTGCGTTCATTTTGGCTGCTCCCCCTACAGAACCAGGAATACCAATCAAAAACTCTGCATTAACTAAGTTGTTGGTTTTATAGTACCTAGCAAGATCTGGCAAAAATATAGATGCTCCTACTCTTAACTCTGAAAAGTTGTCGTCATAAGTAATACCATCAAAATTTGGATTAATTATGTTACCTTCATATCCGTCGTCGGAAAAAGCTACATTAGATCCCCTACCAAGTATAAAGTTTTCATTACTTGAAAAAACTTCCTTAAATGAATCTACATCGTCCTCTGAAATTTTATAAAAATTTTCACAATAACCTCCAAATTTGTAGGTCGTTACATTCGATAATTTAATTTTAAATTTCATCTAAGTATTTTAATATCTGTGGTCCTAATAAAGTAATATCCCCAGCTCCGAGCGTTAAAATAGTATCATTCTCTTTAACTTTAGTCGCTAAATAACTAGGAACCATTCTCATAGATTTTAAATAATGTACATTTTGATGTTCAAAGTTTTTACTTGTTACTCCAGGTATGGGTTTTTCTCCAGCTGGGTAAATATCAACAACAACAGTATGGTCAGCCTTAGTTAAAGCATCTTTAAAATCATTAAAACTATTTATAGTTCTTGTGTATCTATGTGGTTGAAAAATAACATACAACTTTCCTTTAGAATGTTCTTTAAGCGCTGAAATAGTAGCTATTATTTCTGTAGGATGGTGGGCATAATCATCATATACATTTATACCATTTATAGAGCCAAGGTATTCAGTCCTTCTTTTAACACCTGGGAATGTTTTTATAGCTTCTAAAGCTTTCTCTGTTCTTATACCATTAACATTAGCTAAAGCAATAGCTCCCGTTATATTAGATATAAAATGAGAGCCTATTAGTTTTGTACTTATAACATATTCTGTATTATCTAAAATAATTTTATTAGGATATTTGATTTTTAAATCTGTATCTTGTGATGAAGAATAAGTAATATGTTTCTTTTCTATTGACAATTCTCTTATGTTGTGATCATCATAATTCAATACTAAATTTTCTTTAACATTTTGAATTACATGGTTGAAAGCATCAATTAAGTTTTTAAAATTTTCAAAATAATCAAGGTGGTCAACATCTATGTTGGTGACTAATAAATCATCAATTTCTATATTTTTAAATGTATTGAAAGCTTCATCAGTTTCTAAAATTATAGGTTGATCTTTATTCCCATAGTGTCCCCCAATGCCGTGAAATGACGTCATACCTCCAAAAATATATGACACATTTATATCGTTGTAGTGAAATATATGTGCCAACAATGCTGTAGTAGAGGTTTTACCATGCGTGCCTGTAACTCCAATAATTTTATTTGTTTTAGATAGAAGATTAAGATATTCAGGTCTTGATAATACGTTTTCATTATCCAAATAGTTTATTAATTTTGTTTTTTTCATTGATATAGCCGATGAATAAATATAAAGAGTTTCATCAGAATATTTTAAATTATCTAATTCAAAGTCAACGCTAATACCATCTTGATTTAGTTGATTTGTTACAAATGATTTTCTTTGATCATATCCAGAAACATTTAAATTTTGCTGTACTAAATATTTAGCTATAGAGCTCATCCCTGAACCTCCGATACCAAATATATACACGTCTTTATATTTATTCATTAAATGATTCCTTTAAGTATCTAGATATATTTTTATTTCCAATTTGAATATCTACAGTGTTAAAGATTTCTTTTTCACTATCTTTATTATTGTTAATAAAATCTAGCAAGTTTTTTTCAAATTCAGTGTATGAATTAACTATTATTGCAACTCCTAAGTTTTTCAGATATTCAGCATTTAAAATTTGATGAGAAGAAGTAGTTCCATATTTAAAAGGTATAAGGATTTGAGGAATTCCTAAATATGCTGCCTCTAAAGCGCCACCTCCAGATCTTGATATTTGTAAATTAATTTTTGAGTAATAACTATTCATGTTTTCAACAAATTCATACTGTATATAGTTATTTATATCTAATTTATCATTAGATTTATCTTTACCAGTAATATGTATAAAACTTACATCATCTATATTGTTTTTGTTTAAAAATTCCAAAACATAGTCATTTATTTCATTTGAACCTTGACTACCACCTTGAATCCCAATTGTTAGAATATCCCTATTCTCTATATTTTTTTTTGTAATGTCTTTATTTATTACTGGCCCAACATAAGTCCCTTTGTTTTTTAAAAGATTTTTAGTTTCTGGATAAGATGTAAATATTATGCCAGGTAAAAGACAGCTTAATTTATTACCTAATCCTGCATATATATTTTGCTCTTGACCGAAATACTTAATACCAAGCGTAAAACTTAACAATGAAGCAATTGGTGAAATATAAGATCCTGTTGATAAAATTATTTTAACTTTTTCTTTTTTTATTATTAATCTTGTCTTTATTAGTGTTTTTAATACTTTATGAAAATTTAATATATAACCAATAATGCCTATTTTTGAACGGTATATTTCTTGTATATAAATTTTAATATTCAAATCTTTTAAATATTCTGAACCTCTTTTGTCAGTAATGACAATAAAATGCTTTAACTCTATGCCATCTTCATTTAATTGCATAATTATATTTTTTGCTGGTAATACATGGCCTCCTGTTCCAACACAAAATATTGCTATTTTTTTCATAAATCCTCTTTACTATCTTTAGAATAAGCCATAGTAAGACCTATAAATATGGACACCATTGCTGAGCTTCCGTATGCTACGAAGGGCAAAACAATACCTGTTATTGGTAGTAAGCCAACTATTCCCCCTAAGTTAAATACAGTTTGAATTAAAACCCAAGACCCCATACCAACAAAAAATAATCTAGTAAATTCATTTTTACTTGTTAAGCCAAGACCAAAGAATGATATTATCAAAGAAAGTAAACCAATTATTAATAATAGAAGCCCAAAAAAACCATATTCTTCTGCTGCAATTGAACCTACAAAATCAGTCCATGAATTAGGGAGACTTCCCCATCTAGCCCTTGAAGTGCCTGGTCCTAATCCAAATAATCCACCTGAACTAATTGCAACTTTACTTTGAAAGATTTGATAACATTCATCAGCTAATAAATCTGTTGAGATATCCGTACCTTCACATATTTTTTCATACCAAATAGTGAATCTCTTATTTCTATAGCCCATAACATTTATTGCTAGATATGTAGGTATTGGTGATAAAACTATTATTGATAACGGATATCTTAATTTTACCTCTGAAAATAATAATTGAAATAAAATAATACCTGAGATTGTTAAAGTAGTTCCAAAATCTGGTTCTAATAAAACGAAAAGAGTTGACAGAACTGGGAAACCTAATGCATTCTTTAAATTATAAAAATCTGATTTATCAATTTCAATATTTGATAAATGGTGAGCAATAAATAAAATAATTATTGGTTTAGCAAATTCACTAGGCTGAAAGTTTATACTACCTAAATCAATCCACCTCCTACTTCCACCCATTACGACGCCATATGTAAGTACTAAAAATAATATAGAAGTAATACATAACATTCCGGCATAAGCTAATTTTTTATAATAATCCTTAGAAAATTTTTTTCCAATATTATAAATAATTAAACCCAAAATTATTCCTCCAACGTGTCTTTTTATAAAATGAAAATTATCATTAAATTTATTTAATCCTATAACTGATGAAGCTGATAAATTTATTAAAATACCAACAGTTACAAGAAAGGAAATTGAAACTACATTGATTTTTTTAAAAGTTGTATGACTAAATTTAACCATTTTTTACCTTAATATTTGAAACAACTGATTTGAAAAAATTACCTCTATCCTCATAATTATCAAAATCATTAAAACTAGCACCACCACAAGAAAATATAACCGTATCACCTGGTTTAATTATTTTCATTAATTTTTTTTCTATATCAAATATTGACTTCAATTTAATTATTTTTGCATTGGTTCCACTTAGATCAATCTCCATATCTTTCGGAACTAAAATAGTTTTAACATTTTTTGATATATCTAAATCTTGAGAACTAATATTTTTAGTTAATCCATGTAAAACTAATATCCCATTATTTATTTTTGTTGTTGCTTTTGAAAGAGAATGAAAATTTGTTGATTTTGAATCATTTATATATGTAACTTCATTAAATTTATCAACAAACTCAAACCTATGTTCTTCTGTTTTATAATTTAATAAAAATTTTTTAATAGAATTCATATTTAAATCTAAATCAACAACTGCTTTAATGAACGAGTAAAGGGTTCCCTCATGAATTGGAAGTTTTGAAGCAATTTCTAATATTTTTGCTTTTCTGAATAAATTATCTATCTCCCATTGTTCATGAGTATGAGAGGTAAATTTGGTATTTTGAGCACTATAGTGTACACCAGTAGATATTTGATCACCTTCTGTATATTCTTTGTTCTGAAAAGTTTCATAAGGTATAAAATCCCAGATCTTTAATTTGGAATTACGATAATCATCATAATCTGAATGCCAGTCCAAATGGTCTTCATAAATGTTTAGCAAAATAGCATCAAATAGCTTTAAGTTATTTATGTAATAAAGCTGAAAACTTGATAGTTCCATTACTACAAATTCATAATCATCACCAATTATTTCAAGTGGAGATTTGCCAACATTCCCAACTGCAATTGCTTTAATATTTTGTGAATTTAAAAAACCTGTTAATAAGTTAACAAATGTAGTCTTACCGTTAGTTCCAGTTACACCAATAATTTTGCCTTTATATATATCATTAAATAAATCAATATCTGTATTGATAATCAATTCTTTGGATTTAATTTCAGCTAATAACGGATGAGTAGGTTTTATTCCCGGTGAAATAATTACTTCATCAATTCCATCAAATTTTTTCTTATCAAATATCACCTCATTTGAAATATTTATATTTTTATCATCATATATTAAATATTCAATATTATTTCTTTGAAAATAAGCTTCTACTGATTTCCCTGTTGCCCCGTATCCAAATATTAGTTTCTTCACTTAATTACCAAACAAGACCCAATCACCATAGAAAAGACCTAGCCCTATTACGATAACTATTCCATTTATAATCCAAAATCTAACAATAATTGTTGTTTCTGCCCAATTATTCATTTCAAAATGATGGTGTATAGGGGTCATTTTGAATACCCTTTTACCTCTATATTTAAATGACAAAACTTGAATTATTACAGACATAGCTTCAACAATATAAAGGAAGCAAAAAAAGAGGATTAAGGTATCAGCTCCAATAGCAAATAATATTAAAGGAAACATTGAACCAATAAATTGTGACCCAACATCTCCCATAATTATTTTTGCTGGATTAGTATTCCACCATAGAAAACCCAAGCAAGAGCCTGCTATTGAAGATATTAAAACTGCTAATTCAACTGAAATAAAAATAGGATTTATGAAATTAGAATAATAATCTGGATGCCTAAATATCCAGAAGGCAATTATTAATATACCACCAAAAGATACTGAAGAACTTCCAGCAACTAAACCATCTAAACCATCAGTTAAATTTACAGCATTAGTTATTCCAACAATAATAAATACAATTAAAAACCATTTAATAATTCCAACATCGATACCAAAACCACTAAATAGATAGAAGATAGTTGAGTCATTTAAAAAATAAAAATAGTAACTTCCCAATAAAGCAACAATTGATTGGAGTATAAATTTATTTTTTGCTTTTAAACCTAAATTTCTATTCTTATTTACTTTTAAATAATCATCAATCAGGCCAACAAAGCCCATTAGGGTACCTAAAAGTAAAAGATTAAATATTTCTGGTTTTATAGTCAATAATTCAACTTTGTAACCTTTGCCAATAGTCCAAAAATTTATATGTGACAAAATAAAGCCGACGAAAGAACCTAAAATAATAAATACTCCACCCATTGTTGGTGTTCCCTTTTTATGCTCATGAAAATTTAATTCTTCCTGTATTGGTTGCCCTATATTTCTAGTTTTAAAATAATTAACACCAATTGATGTAGAAAAAATTACAAATAAAAAACTTATACCACCTGCAACTATTATTCCAATCATAATTTTTCCTTAATATACTCTTTAACTATTTTTTGATCGCTAAATTCTACTGAAGAGTCTTTAAATTCTTGAATTTTCTCATGACCTTTCCCTAATATTAATAATACAGAATCTTTCTCTAGATTATTAATACCTTCTATTATTGCTTCTTTTCGATTAAGTATTACTTGAGTTTCTTTATTTAATTCAATACCGCTTAATATATTTTTTGCAATTTCTTCTTCATCTTCATACCTTGGATTATCATTTGTTATTATTATTTTGTCAGCTAAATTAACAGCTTTACCCATTAAAGGCCTCTTTTCTTTATCTCTGTTTCCTCCAGCACCAAAAATAACAATAACTTTACTATATTTATTTTTAACAAAATTAATAACTTGAGTAATTGATTCTGGTGTATGTGCAAAATCTACAATAATTTCATTATTATTAATATATTTGATTACTTCATATCTGCCTACTGGATTTATTAATTTCGATGATGCTTCTAATATTGAATCTAAATCATTAAGTTCAGAGAAATAAGCCATTGAAAGTGCGAGCAAATAGTTTAAATGTGATTCTGGACCTGATAAAGGTACTGAAACATCATAATTACTTCCTTCGATTTCAAAATTTATATCATATTTTTCTTTTGTAACAATAACATTTTTTATATACAAATTATTTTTTTTATTAATGCCAATACTGAATGAAGGTATCGTTGTTAATGATTTAATTTTACTTCCCCATTCTGAATCTATATAAACAAATTTTTCTGATATTTCACTTCTAAATAGTTTCAATTTTGAATTAAAATAGTTTTCAATATTTTTATGATAATCAAAATGATCTTGGGATAGATTGGTAAATCCAGACACTTTAAATTTTATTCCTTTCAATCTTTCTTGTTCTAAAGCATGTGAAGATATTTCAATTACTACATCATTAATTTCATTATTTTCTTTGAGGCCTAATAATTTTATTATATTGAAAAGTTTAGGAGTAGTTAAATGTTCTTCATTAGTAATTTTTTTTAATTGAGCTGACTCAGTAGTTCCAATAAATAAGGACTCTGAACTAATTAACTGATCTAAGTAGATACCTGTTGTAGTTTTACCATTTGTTCCAGTTATTCCATAATAATTTTTATTTTCATAATTTGGGCATATTTTTTGTAAAACATCCTTAAATATTTCATCATAATTTTTTACTTTTATAATTTTATCGTTTGATATAGAACAATCTTCCTTAGTTACAATTATTTTTACCTCACTATCAAGAGCTTCCCTAATTAACTTATCAAGCTTTTCTAATGATTTATTATTTAAAAAAAGTATTGAATTTTTGGATATATCAAGAGTACTGTTTATGATTTCATTAGAATTAATATTTTTACTTAAAAATAACTCATCAATATTTAATGAATTCATTGTTAATCCTTAGGAACAAAGTAAGAAATAATTTTCTTGAATATTGGAGCTGCTGTAGACCCGCCTGTTACATATTCAGATGTTTGATTTGTTTTTGCCCCCCAAAGAAGTACTGACCCAACAATTGGACCTTCTTTTGTTTCAACAAATCCTGTAAATGAAGTGTTAAATCTATCTTCTGAGTATCCTACACCTTCTAAATGTGTCCTACTTGTACCAGTTTTGCCCCCAATAATATAACCCTCTTTTCTAAGAGATTTTCCTGTACCATTTTTTCCTTCTACCACATTTATAAGTAGTTTTTTTAATCTTTCTGACATTTCTGGGCTAATAATTTCATTATCTAAAAATTCAACTTTATCTTTTTGCACTAAAGTTAATTTAACATCTCTACCACCATTAGCGATTATGCTATAAGCTCTAACCATTTGATATTGAGATACGGTTATAGAGTAGCCAATGGACAAGGAACTTAAACAAGTTAAACAACGTTTATAGTCAACAAATCCACCTTTCGCTTCTCCTGTTAGTTCAACACCTGTTTTTTGAGAAAAACCAAACTTCACTAAATAATTTTCAATCTCAGAAACGCTAGAAGCTTCTGTCACTTTAATAGTCCCTACGTTTGATGATCTTTCAATTATTTCTTTAACAGTTAACTGAAATGGTTCATGATTTAAAAAATCTCTAAAACAACCCTTGAGTCCCTCATAGAACTTGTCACAAGAATTTTCAATTATCTCAATTTTATCTTCTACATAATATGTATCATTTTCCATTACTACTTGACTATCAAGTAAAGAGCCTATCGTAAATATTTTTAATGCTGACCCAGGTTCGTACAAAGCTCTTCCACTAATTAAATTTATATTGAAATATTCATTATTATTATTTGATTTTTCTGCGGATATAATAATTTCACCGTTTTCAGAGTTTACAAATACAACAGAACACTTAAACGCATTGGTTTCTTTTATAGCGTCTATACAAAGATTTTCAGAAATATATTGCAATTCAGAATCAATTGATAAAACTAAATCTGAACCATGGATTGGGTCTAATATATTACTTTTGCCTTGTGGAATAAAATCTCCATTTGGTGCTGCTTCATATCTCAATTCTCCATCTTTACCCTTTAAAGAATTATCAAAATAGAGTTCTAAACCTTCAATCCCATTTCCGTCTGGGTCTACATGGCCAATGATGTGTTTTAATGAATCTGTATAAATAATTCTCTTAGAGGATTTTTCAACATTAATTCCTTCATAATTCCATTCTTTTATTTTTAAACCTACATCAAAATCAACATTCCTTTTAAGATAAAAATAATTCTCATTTTTGTTAAGACTTTCATTGATTATTGACTTATCAATTTTTAACAATGGAGCTAAAAGTTCAGAAGCAGTTTCTTTGTTACTTAATTTATCTGGATAAATACCAATATTGAAAGCATTAATACTTTCTGATACTTCATTAAAGTTTTTATCTAGAATTGATCCTCTTTTAGCTTCTATTACTTCTACTTTTTGTCTGTTTGATAATGCTTTATTTTTAAAATATTCTGAATCAATAAATTGAAGCTTATATATTTCTTCAATAAATAATACTGATGAAAATAATGTAAATATATTTATTATTAGAAATAAACTTACTAGTTTCGTCTTCTTGAATTTCATAATTATCTACCAAAACCTAAAATCACAATGTTTTCTTTTTCTTGATTTTTTAATTTATAAGGTATTTCTAACTTATTTATTTTTTGAGAAATTTCTAATCTTTCGTAAGAATTTATTTTTGCAAGTTGTTCAATACTACTTATCGAATATTTTTCATTATGTATTAAATTAATTGACATCCTTTGTCTTTCTAAAATAGAGACTTCAGCATCTAAATTATTAATTTTATTAGATAATTCATTAATTCTTATATTCAAAATTAATGGAACTGAAACTATTGCAAAAATTGAGAAGTAAATTGATATAAATAAAAGAGATTTTCTCATAGTTTTACCACATACCTCATGATTGCTGATTTCGATCTTGGATTAGATTTTTTCTCTTTATCTGATGGTGTATATTTTTTTTTCTTTGGGTAAGTAAATTGTTGCTCTGTATCACATGCGCAAATAGGTATCCTAGGATCACAAATACAATATCTAGTAATTTCATTAAAAAACTTTTTAACAATCTTATCTTCAAGAGAATGATAAGAAATACAAACTATTATTCCTTTTTTATTTATAGAATCTTTTATTGAATTTAATGAATCTTTTATTTCATTTAATTCATTATTAACTTCAATTCTT
>Ga0208408_1002100_pt1 | contig 10887 bp, 9 predicted proteins | sample ETNtaG_4_FD_185776 | JGI IMG/M metagenome (GOLD analysis project Ga0208408, IMG submission 185776) | Marine microbial and viral communities from oxygen minimum zone, Eastern Pacific Ocean - ETNP201406SV67 (SPAdes) (version 2) | ecosystem: Environmental > Aquatic > Marine > Oceanic ... | reverse complement strand
ATTCTGCCCGCAATTCCCGGTCAGGTCGCGAACCCTTCCGACTTCGTCAGCGGGTGCCGTTTCTGCCAGAGGATGGAGAGGCACGGAAGCACACTTACCACCCGTCCTCAGATGATCGAGTCAAGCCCAGGTCACTGGGTTGAGGCGTGTCCGATTTGTTTGGATGAGGCAGAGGACAAGTGGGAGTGAGAAAATGGCCGAAGAACCGTTAATAGAAATCGATAACCTGAGGAAGTGGTTCCCCATCAAAGGGGGTTTCCTCTCTCAAACGAAGAAGTTCGTCAGGGCTGTTGACGGAGTCAGCCTGCAGATACAACGAGGCGAGACCCTGGGGATCGTGGGGGAATCAGGATGCGGTAAGACAACACTAGGCAGGGTGCTCATGGGGCTAATACCGATTACAGATGGATCGGTTCGCTATTCCGGGGAGGATATCAGGAAGATACCAAACAAGGAAATCAGAAGAAATATGCAGATCGTTTTCCAAGACCCGGGGGGTTCGATGAACCCTAGGATGTCAGTCCGCTCGATCGTTGGCGAGCCTCTTCTGGTGAATGGACTCATGGATGGCGTCGAATTGACACAGAGGGTCGTCGAACTTCTGGATTCAGTTGGCCTGAAGAGCGAGCACATGACCAGATATCCTCACGAGTTCTCAGGCGGGCAGAAACAAAGGATAGCACTGGCGCGTGCCCTTTCACTTGATCCCGAGTTCATATTGCTAGATGAGCCGACCAGCGCATTGGACGTCTCAGTCCAGGCACAGGTGCTCAACCTCCTCGAGGGCATCCAGAAGAGCAGAGATCTCACCTTCGTCTTCATTTCTCACGACTTGGCCGTAGTCAGGCACATTTCAGACAGGGTCGCGGTGATGTATCTTGGCAAGATTGTCGAGTTGGCAGATGCTGATGAGATCTATCGAAATCCAAGGCATGCCTACACAAAGGTCCTGATATCCGCAATACCCAATCCAGACCCCAGTTCCAGGAGGGATAGGGCACCAGTTGAGGGGGACGTCCCTTCCCCTGTGGATCCCCCACCGGGTTGTGCTTTCGGGCATCGTATGCATCATCCTGAATGGGAGAAGAGCATAACGATGGACCTCTCACTGAGGGAGGTCTCTCCTGGTCATTGGGTTCAGCCATGCCCATGTTGCACCGAAATTTCCCCCTTTCAGACCGATGATGGGGAAGAAACCACTCAAATCATAGGCAGTTCAGAGATTTATCGAAAACCACCATCTTGGGTAGAGGGGACTGAATGACCGAGAGCATCGATGGAACCGATGACCGAGAAAAGCCACCATTCTTCGATAGTAAGAAGGAGGCAGAGTCTTCCTTCTGGAGATTAAAGAGAGCATCAGACGATTGGCGTGAGAACCGACTGAAGAGGGTGATGGCACAGGAGGAAGAGGGACTCCTAACCACCTTAGGCAGGGTTGTATACATTTCCGCATGCATCCTTTTCGATGGCCTGTTCCTCTCAGAGATCCCTGTCAGGATGGGGAGGACCTCACTATCATGGTTCATCTTCCTCCTCCTTCTTGTAGCAGTAATCAGATTCCAGCGTCGTCTATATGCGAATTGGTTCGCAGTAGACATCAGTCAGATTGACTTTGATCGATCGCTATAGGGAAGAGCTCCGAATCCACCCTCTCGAATCTCCTGAAGGAGGGAACGACAAGTCCAGCCATGGTCGTGAGGACCATGAACGAGACCGCGACAGCAAATGTGGTGAGGACATTGGTCTCCTCGATCATCCAACCTCCCATTAGCGGAGCAAGTGGTATGAATATCAATGAACCAATGGCATCCAGTGAGTTTACCCGTCCCCTTAGGTGCTGGTCGACACTATCCGACATAGTTGTACGCCAAATAACCCCCAAGGTCCCGCCTAGGACACCCTCCAGGAATACGAAAACGAGAATCAGCATGAAAGGAATGGGCATTGCCCACATCAGCATGCACCAGGCTATCCCTCCTATGAGAACGTAGAAAACTAATCCTCGGACATCCTTCGATACCGGTCGAATCCCTCCAATGACGGAACCGATCATTGCCCCAAAAGCACCCATCGCGCCGAAGATCCCAAATTCCTTGGCACCCAGTCCCTTGTTCTCGATGATGAACGGAATACCGATCTCGATTGCAGAGTCTCCAATGTGCCAAATCATGAACATTGCAATTCCGGCAAATAGCCACGGTTGGGTCTTCACAAAGGACCATGCCTCGGTTACTTCTTCCCGGAGATCGCCACCTTCTTCCCTATCAACAGGTATCTCCGGGATTGTCCAAAGGACCAATCCACTGAACACGAAAGTCAAGACATCCAATATCAGGCATGCCTCGATCCCCCAGGTCGCAACCGAGAAGCCCCCAATCAGTGGTCCGAGCATCCATGCCCCCGTCATAGCCACCCCTCTGATGGCATTGGCTTGGGGTAGGAGATCCTCTTCAACCAGATCCGGAATTAGAGCCCCTATCGCCGGGATTGAGAATGCACCTGCACCTCCAGTGAAGAACATTACAACCAGTAGGGTTTTGATTTCTCCAAATCCAACAGCCAGAATGATTACTGCCAAGGCGACCATAATCGCCTGAGCAATATCTGCAACCAGAGCCACCGTCCTTCTTGGCATCCGATCAACTAGCATCCCCCCATAGAGAAGAAGTGGCAGATGCCCGAGGAAATATGCTGTGAAGACCATCCCATATTCCCTTGGACCTCCGATCTGTGCTACGGTCCAACCCATTCCTATGAAGAAAATTGAGCTTCCAAGCATGTTGACGCCATTTCCAATAACAAGTCTCCTGAACTCGGAGATGGCCCACGCATCCGCCATGCCCATGGAAACTTACTGGCGACTCATCCTATTCAATATCACATGACCATTCGAGTGGAAAAACACCATTGCACGAGTGTTCAATTGAGCGGAAATTATTACTCAGTCAAATCATAATTATTCATTTGTTTATTATTTTAATAATATATATATCATTTGTATATAAAATATTAGAATGACAATAATTATAGTCAGAATAATTCATTATTTATGTTCAAACGTTCAGACTATATACTACCTTTTCCCGGAAAAGGGGTATGGCAACTAAGTCAAAATTAGAGTACATATGGCTGGATGGTTTTGAACCGACGCAGAGCTTGAGGAGCAAGACAATGATAGAGACCGATTTCTCGGGGAAACTGGATGATTGCAAGATGTGGTCATTCGACGGTAGCTCTACCAAACAAGCTGAGGGAGGATCATCAGACTGTCTTCTGAAGCCGGTTGCGATATATCCGGACCCAGATCGACTTAACGGGTATCTAGTGATGTGCGAAGTGTTCGATGCCGATGGCACACCGCATCCCACTAACGGCCGTGCCACTATCGATGAGGACGACGATGACTTCTGGTTCGGTTATGAACAGGAGTACTTTCTATGGGATCCCGAAACGAATCTCCCATTGGGATTCCCTAATGATGCAACAGGCCAAGGGCAGTTCTACTGTTCCGTCGGTGCCGAGAATGCATACGGGAGGGAAGTAATCGAAACTCACTTAGACATGTGCCTCGAGGCAGGAATCAACGTTGAGGGGATAAATGCAGAAGTTGCCGTCGGGCAATGGGAATTCCAAATATTTGCCAAGGGGGCAAAGAATGCCGGAGACGAGGTTTGGGTAGCTAGATACCTAGCAGAGAGAAATGCCGAAAAGTACGGACTCTCCATAGAGTTGCACCCTAAGCCACTGGGGGCAACCGATTGGAACGGCTCTGGCATGCACGTCAACTTCTCCGACACCACTCTGAGGACTTGTGGTGACGAGGCGACATTCAACAAGGTCTGCGATGAATTCGGAAAGAACATCAAGAAACACATGGATGTCTATGGTGCTCACAACGAACAGAGGCTAACCGGTCTGCATGAAACTCAGTCAATTCATGAGTTCTCCTACGGAGTCTCAGATAGGGGCGCCTCTATCAGGATTCCAATCGGAACCGTCGAAGATGGATGGTGCGGAAGGCTGGAAGACAGACGGCCTTCTTCGAATGGCGATCCATACAAAATAGGAGCTGTAGTGATTTCCACAACTAAAGCTGCCTACAACTAGTCTAGCTTTCGAGGTAACCGTCTTCTCGCATCTTGTCCCAGACCAGAGCGAAAGCTGGGGAGAAAGCCTCTTTCCTAGCCTCTAGTTGCCGATCCACAACATCACCTGGGAACCACCTAATCTCCGTTATCTCATGCTCGTTTACGGAGAATGGGCCTTCGCAGAGGGTCCTGTACACCCATGTGAACTCCTGAGCAGTTTCTTCGCATGCATCTATTTTGAACAGTTTCTCAGGAGTCTCAGCGAGATCTATCCCAATCTCCTCCAAAGCCTCTCGGACAATGCATTGGTCATACTCCTCGCCGCTGTCAAGATGCCCCGAAACAGATGAATCCCATCTTCCCGGGAAGCTATCCTTCTCATCCGATCTCTTCTGTAATAGGACCCTCTCCGCCGAATCGAACACTAGGAGGTGAGCAGATCTGTGTAGGAGACCCGATCTATGCACTTCTTCCCGACTAGCACTCCCTACGACAATGTCCGACTCATCCACAATGTCGAAGATTTCTTCTCTCATCAAGGCTCCTTTCTTCTCTCTGCAATTGAAACTACCTCGTCTGCGCACCCCCATGACAAAGTGACTCCGGCACCACCGTGGCCGTAGTTGTGGATCACTCGAACACCGCCAACATCCTCTTCCTCCAGTCTAACTTCGGTCCTTGAAGGTCTCAGACCGACAGTTCCTCCTACGATCTTGCTTCTATCTAAGTCAGGCCAAATCGCCTCCACCTTTCTGAGGATCAAGTCATTATCTTCATCTCTAATATCTAGGTCCCAGTCATCTACCTGAGCAGTACCCCCAAGTACGGTCACATCACTCCTGGGGATGGTGTATGTCAGAGTCTCTGGTTGCTGGTCAAAATGCCCAATGCCCGGATCCTGCTCGATGAAAATGATTTGCCCCCTTGCTGGCTTGACGTCCATGTCATCGCAAAGATCTCTTGCACCCAGCCCAACGCAGTTCACAACAACATCACCCTCCAGGTCTTGTAGGCTACTGACAAATCCTTGTTTGAATGTGCCCCCATTATCTTCGAACTTATCCTTCAACCATGGCATATACAACGGCATCTCGATGACTGGTGCTCTGAACTCCCAACCGAAGATATACCCCTCGGGGATCTCCCCTTCTTCCAGGATTCTGAATGCAGCAATTTCGTCCTTCCAGGGGGGGAGTTCTACGACATCCCTGAGATATTCTCTCCCATCTCTCATTTTCACCCCTGCCTCTGGGTCTTCCTTGCAAATCCCCTCAAGATTTCTGTAGGTTTCAATACCCCATATGTCGGCTCTGTCCGCCGGTCTCACTAGAAAAGGGTACCAAATCGCGGCTGCAACATCTGAAACTGTCTCGGGACTGAACTTGTCCGAAATTATCTCAACCTCATGACCATTCTCTAGAAGTCTAATCCCAGAAGATAGTCCGGAAACTCCGGCTCCAACCACTGTACAGCGCATGATTTCCGATACGCATACGACTTATGATTGGAGTCCCGAACAAGGCTCCCATTACTCAGTCAATTTCTTGAGTTCAACCCCCTTTCCACGTGTATGCCGAAGGTCAGACGACCGAAGAAGGGATGGGCCGTCCCAAAGACTCGGAGGTCAAGGCCTCCCAGGCCCCTCTCCTCGAAAAAGAGGAGACTCCCACGCTGCCCATCCTGTGGTCAATGGAGTATGAAGAGAGATGAATCCCGTAGCGAGACCTTCTGTAAATCATGCGGAGTAATCGGTTGATGCCAAACCCCAATATTCATCCCCGTCTTCCACGGGACGCCACAGTGATGAGGAACCGCACCGGATGCTTCGGGCATCGCGAGTGATGGGCGATCTGAGTGGCACCGGGTGAGGGCATGCAGGACGAGAGGTTATTCATCGATCCAATGGGTCGTATGTATAGGATAAAACACCCAGAGCCACTGAGTGATCCTCCTAGAAATCTCAGGATCGCAAGAGCCAGCAAGCCTTGGGCGATTTACCTCAGAATGTTAGGGACAGTTATTCCTGCGTTCTTCTTGATGTATGTGCTACTTTTCCTAGTTATCGGGGCTATCCGCCTCGAACCAGGCCTGATCCTAGTTTCTGGAATATGCAGCGCACCTCTGGTTTTCTTGATCTTCCGTCTTCACAAACCACGGCTCGTCCATGTTCGTCTTGCAGTTCCAGATGCTTCGGGCTCGGAAGCCCACGCTCTTCCCGAGGGAGGATCTTTGAGGACCCCAATGAAGACAAAGCTAACCAGATTCTTGGTGAAAGACGACTCAATTCTGGACGTCCCCCCAAATAGGCAATTATGGGGGTTATTTGCTGCCGTCGTTTCGGCTGGAATAGCCATCTCTATCCTGATGCTGGCAGTTTCTGAAGTCGGGGGGGTCCTCCTTTTCCTACTTCTGGCTGTCCCGATCTGGTTTGTTGGTTTCTCCCTTCCTGTCCTAGCATGGTGGGGCACTTCAAACAAGTTACTGGGACTGCCAACTAGGAGGCGGGATGCCGAGGCATGGTTGATGGCTGGAATGGCCTCAGCCTTCCCTGCTTTCATCTTCAATTCACTCATTGCTCCCGAGCTCATTCCTTTCGAACAAGAACACTGGGCGTTCGAGTTCTCTCTCCTCGCAGCAGGAGCTCCCTTCTGCGAGGAGATTTTCAAAGCAATGGCGGTCGTTCTCTTCCTGCCATACATCACAGGTCCCAAGCATGGATTCCAAGTCGGTTTCACAGTTGGTCTGGGTTTCGCATTGATTGAGAACTTCCAATACATCGGATTTTCTCTTCTCGACGGTGCATTATCGGTCTCCATCACAATCCTGGTCAGAGGCATCGGATCGATCCCAGGACACGCGATCTGGACTGCGATTACAGGGACTGCAATTGGTTGGATGGCCACAGACAAGGAACTCAAAGCAAGACTATCCTGGAAGGCCAGGTCATTGGCAATTTCCGCAATTGACATGGCTGAGGGAATCGGGATTGACACGGACGGGGATGGGGATCTTTCGGGATTCGATGGTCCTCGCCCCACGCTGGAAGAGGCAATCAGCAAAGCATCTCTCGATGAAATGGACGAAAGCAACCCCTGGTTTATCCTTGGGGGGGACATGGAGGAGGGAGATGCAGAAACAGGAACAATACTGGGAACCGACGACTTCGACCTTATTTATGAAAAGGAATCGGTTTCACGAAAATCGAGAGGAATTCAGACGCCAAAGGGAATCTCTTCAGCAATAGCCCTCTCAATAGCCGGGCACTCTTTCTGGAACGGCAGCTCATTCTTGTCATTTTACGCCCCAAAGTGGCTTGGGATGGGGGACGCTGGAGCGACATTGATCATGCTCTCCTGGGTGATCTTCTTGATTTGCTCCGTCCTTCTTGTTGCAAGAGGATTAATCCGAGGCGTAAACTCTCTCGAGTAACCAAACTGCCCGAAAATTCGGACTCATCCCGAAAACTACTCCGAATCTTTCATGACCGCAGTTGTGAACGACAACTCGTCAATATGGTAGAACTCGGGGTCGATCTCGCCATTTCTCTTGTGCTTGTGTCCGGACTTCTGATAATCTCCATGACGAAGGATCTCCTCGACAAAGGCGGTCTATTGGCAGCCTTTTTCGTCGGTCTCACTATCTCCCTAATGGGGCATTGGACCTGGCTGATCGTCCTAATGACATTCCTAATAGTAGGCTCTCTGGCAACAAAGTGGAGGTTTGAGGAGAAGGCCAGAATCTCAGCCGAGGAAGCCAATGACGGAGTCAGAGGGTGGAAGAATGTCTTGGCCAATGGGGGAATGGCCAGCATCGTTTCCATCGGCCATTATTTCATCGGTGGCCATGAATGGTCATACTTCCTCCTATGTTCAGCAGTTTCCGTGGCTGCTTCGGATACACTAGCTTCGGAGATAGGCAGCCTTGATCCTAGGACTCGGATTATCACGACCTTGGAGGCGGTGCCTGCAGGTACGAATGGGGGGATGTCCCCGACTGGTACTCTGGCTGCCTTCTACGGGGCTCTCCTAATTGCTACGGTTTCATCGATACTGGGTGCGATAAACGGAGATAGGACTCCACTAGAAATATTCTTCCCGGCAATCATATTGTTTGGTTGGCTCGGGTGCCAGGTGGACTCCATTCTAGGCGCACTACTGGAGAACCGAGGTTTCCTGGGCAAGCATAGCGTGAACTTTATTTCTACAGTTTCCGGATCGCTGATGGCACTTTTCATCGCAACTAGATTACTGTAGCATGGAGACGAAGGATTGAACACTCAGCTGAGAGAGAAACCAATGGTGGAAAATATGCATCCGAGAAGAACGCCACTTTTCCTCTCAGCCGTTCTCACAATTATCTTAGTTGCATCATCTCCCGGCATTGCTCAGAACCAAACTGCTTACGAAGGCCCCGGACTCGACTTCTCTTATCCAAATCAGCACATGTTGTTCCTAAAGGGGGTCGAGGAAAACCAATTTCTAGATAGGAACTGGACCACTGTGACAGGACTGCCCTCTGGCAGTGTATCATTTTCCAAGTCTAGCTCGTTCACCCTCCCCATCATAGTGGACGCCTTCTCTTCGCCTACAGAAGAGCCATTCAAGTTCGAGGGGAACATTTCTGTCAGACTATTCGCTTCTCTTGAGTCGGCCAGCGACATTTGCTCGATGTCCGATCTTCCTGTGGGGGGGCCTCTCGGTTCCGAGACGCAGTTCTCCATTTCCCTTACTATGGGGGGAATATCCGCCATCTCCGATGCCGTTACCGAATCAATCGTGATGAGCAAGGATAGGACTGACCCTCACATCTTTGAGGTCCGAGCAGAAAATGTGAACATATCAATGAACTCTGGAGAGCAAATCCGCCTATCCATTCAGGTTAGACATGAATGCGCAGTCTCCGGGACACTGTGGTGGGGCACATATGATGCCAGAACGGGAGTGGTTTTCGAAGGGCCCATTGTCGAGACAGAGTTGGATGTGGTAGTCGATCAGAATCGCATGGCAAGGATTGAATTCACACCTTTCTCCCCCTGGGGAGCCACTGATTTCTCCGCACAGTCAATCGAGTTAGTAGGGCCTATGCCATGGTCGGAAATGAGACATGGTAAACACTACGAGGACACTTGGGTCGATCACTTCGAGTTGCCTGACGGCTTCTCAAAGGGAGAAGGGAACAGAACCGTGCTCAATTGGATCACAGATCGCCCCCTTCCCCCGGGTGACTACATGCTCGATGCATGTCTGGTCCTTTCCGACCAAGACCCTGGAGAGACATGCCACTCCTGGGTCCTTCTCCGGTTCAGCGTACCTGCCGACAAACCCCCGATCCTAGGTTCTGCAGCGGCGGCCGCGTTCGTCTTCCTAGGAATAATTTCATGGATCGGGGTTTCCATTAGAGGAGGCCATCTGCCATTGCCCGCTTATGGGGCGATTTTACTCCTCGCCCTGGCATCTTCTATTTCTGCTCTCAACCTTCCTGAGATTGACTCTGAAAATTATAGGGAGGGCGGCGCTGCACCAAATTTCATCCTTCTTTCTCATGACCCAGAATCAGGAGCGGAGTCTCTCTCCGGCCTATTGGACGACTCAGACGTAGCAGTCGTAGGATTGTTTACCCCCGGTTCTCCCAACGCCAAGAGGCAGATGACCGACTTCGAGTCAGCTGAGAAGATCCTTGCCTTAGATGGACTTTCCGCATCCTTTGCTCAGATTGCTACAGGAGAGGACGTTAAGGCCTACAATCTGAATGATTTCGCATCGGAGATTAATGGCTCATGGCCCTTACTATTGGATGATGGGACAGTTGGCCAATCACTGCCTAGTGGCCCCACCGATTCCGTGTTTGTCATCGACTCGGCAGGATTCATCGCTTCTTGGTCTCCGGGCTCAATGTCTCCTTTGGACATCCAATCGGCTACTGAAGGAGCATCTCTCGGATCGGGAAACTCCCCCCTGGATTTGCTCTCAATGGTAGCAGGACTCTCTCTACTCCCTTTGCTAGTCCTTTCCATGCCCAGTGAGAAGAGGTACGAGGCTCCCGAGGAGGCATTGATTCCCGGCGTGGGCGTCTTCATGACCATGGGGGCTTCATCTTCTGGGTTCTTGGCATGGGCCACTCCTATAGCAATACTCTCCGCCCTCGGACTAGGTTCGCAGTGGATTTTCATTGAGGTATTATTGTCTTTAATCCTGATTTACCATGGATTTTCGATGCTGACTCGCGGAAGAATATCCGAATTCGAGTACCTTTCTAACTATCTCCACTCACGAATGAGTCAGAAATACAGAGACTGGAGGGGTGCAAAGAGACTCTCCGAAGATGTCTATCTCGGACTATGGCTTGCTTGGCTTACTTGGCTAATCGATCCCTCCATGATTGCCCAGGGTGTCGGATCGATGGCCAGATCCGGCTCGCTTGGCATAGTCCTCTCTCCCTTGATGCTAATTGGTTTCGGAATTTCCGCAGGGTTGGCGACCTCTATACTCCGGACCATCCCCCTCTTGTTTGGAAAGTATGCCGCAATCATCGGCCTATTGAGTGTCGGAGTCCGTCCGAGAGCATGGGGTGTCTCAATAGTAATAATGGGCTTCTGGACGCTAATTAGTATATCTATGGGGCCTTTAGCGTCTTCTTTTTGACACATCTCTGGACCGAGAGCATCATAAGAGGGAAACCGCTCTCTCAACCACCCTTGGGGGTATAGTATAACCTGGTAGTACCGCGGGCTCCAGTTGCACGGGAATGACGACGAGGAGGTATTCTGATGGCTTTGATGACCAACTGGAGCACCGAC
>Ga0208408_1002098_pt1 | contig 10888 bp, 12 predicted proteins | sample ETNtaG_4_FD_185776 | JGI IMG/M metagenome (GOLD analysis project Ga0208408, IMG submission 185776) | Marine microbial and viral communities from oxygen minimum zone, Eastern Pacific Ocean - ETNP201406SV67 (SPAdes) (version 2) | ecosystem: Environmental > Aquatic > Marine > Oceanic ... | reverse complement strand
TAACTATTGTAGGTTCTTGTATTTTAACATTTACCTCACCACACCCAACAATGTATCTTATATTTCCATTGTACTTGCTTGGATCTAGTACTTTGTGTTATGCTAGTTACAGAAGAAGACAAATTTGGATAATAGTACTATCTGGATGGTTTACAATAATGAACATTATAGGAAATTATATAGTATTTTTACCATGAGTTACATAGACGCTTTATATAAAAAAGACGAAGATAAAATTTATGTTGTAGAAAGAGATCCTAAAAAAGGTCGTGTATTTGTTGAATACGATGCTCGTTATGTATTTTATTATCCTGACGCAAGAGGTAAACACAGAAGCATCACAGGAAAAACACTACAAAAAGTACAATGTAGAACATCAAAAGAATTCATTAAAGAGCAACGGATAAGATCTAATAAAACTCTTTATGAACAAGATATCAATCCAGTGTTTAGATGTTTGGAAGAAAATTATTTAGGTAAAGAAACTCCAAAACTGAATGTACTATTTTTTGATATTGAAGTGGACTTTGACCCTGAAAAAGGTTATGCCACAACTGATGATCCGTTCATGCCTATAACTGCCATAAGTTGTTACATGGAATGGACGGATCAACTAATAACATTTGCAGTACCACCAAAAAATTTAAGTATGCAAGATGCAAAAGTTTTAACTGAACGTTTTCCAAATACATTATTATTTGAAAAGGAAAAAGATTTACTTGATGCATTTTTACAATTAGTTGAAGAAGCAGATATTTTATCAGGATGGAACTCAGAAGGATACGATATTCCATATACAGTAGGAAGAATACAAAAAGTTTTAAGCAATGATGATACAAGACGTTTATGTTTTTGGGGACAAAAGCCTAAAAAAAGAGTATTTGAAAAATACGGTAGAGAACATTTAAGTTATGATTTAATTGGACGAGTACATTTAGATTTATTAGAATTATACAGAAAATATACATATGAAGAACGACACAGTTTTAGATTAGATGCAATTGGTGATCACGAATTAGGAGAAAAGAAAACCGTATATGAAGGATCTTTAGATGCACTTTACAAAAATGACTTTGGTTTGTTTATAGAATATAATAGACAAGATTGTCGCTTACTTGCCAAACTAGAAAAGAAATTAAAATTTATTGATTTAGCAAACGAAATAGCACACCAAAATACTGTGTTACTACAAACAACAATGGGTGCAGTTGCAGTTACTGAACAAGCAATAGTAAATGAAGCACACAGACGTGGCATGATTGTACCAGGTAGAAAATACAGGGCTAAAGATGCTGAACCAATTACGGCGGCAGGTGCTTATGTGGCAACTCCAAAAAAAGGTATACACGACTGGATAGGATCTATTGATATTAATTCACTGTATCCATCTGTTATTAGAGCATTGAATATGGGTCCAGAAACTATTGTTGGCCAAATAAGACCTATTATAACATCAGCAGAAATTAACAGAGCTAAATCTCAGAAAAAGTCATTTGCGGCGGCTTGGGATAATCAATTTGGTAGTTGGGAGTACCAAGCAATAATGAAACAAGACAAGGGTACTGAAATTTTAGTTGATTGGACTGATGGTACTAGTATTAGAATGAGTGCGGCACAATTATACGATTTAATATTTGAAGGCAACAACAAATGGATGTTAAGTGCTAATGGCACAATATTCACATATGAATTTGAAGCAATTATTCCAGGGTTATTAAAACGTTGGTACGCAGAAAGAAAAGAAATGCAACGTAAAATGCAACAGTCTGGAAATAACGAAATTGAAAGAGCATATTGGGATAAACGACAATTAGTTAAAAAAATTAATTTGAATAGTTTATATGGAGCACTTTTAAATCCTGGTTGTCGATTTTTTGATATTAGAATAGGACAATCAGTAACATTAACAGGTAGATGTATTACAAAACACATGGGAGCAAAAGTAAATGAAATTGTTGCAGGCAAATATGATCACATTGGTGAATCAATAATATATGGAGACACTGATTCTGTTTATTTTACAGCACATAAAACTTTACAAAATGATATTAACGAAGGTAAACTTGCCTGGAATAAAGAATCAGTAATTGCATTATATGATAAAATTGCAGAAGAAATGAATACATCTTTTACAGGATTTATGACTAAGGCATTTCATTGTCCAATTACTAGAGGATCTGTTATTAGAGCAGGTAGAGAACTTGTAGCATTAAAAGGATTGTTTATTACAAAGAAAAGATATGCATTATTGTATTATGACATTGAAGGAACACGTACAGACACAGCAGGCAAAGAAGGAAAAATGAAAGCCATGGGATTAGATTTAAAAAGATCAGATACTCCTGTATTTGTTCAAGATTTTTTAAGTGAAATATTATATATGGTACTAACAGGTAATACAGAAAAACAAGTATTAGACAGAATTAGTGAATTTCGATCAGAATTCAAAGCAAGGCCGGGTTGGGAAAAGGGTTCTCCAAAAAGAGCAAACAATGTTACAGATTATTGGGAAAAAGAAAAGAAACAAGGCAGAGCAAATATGCCAGGACACGTACGAGCAAGTATTAACTGGAATAATTGCAAACAAATGTATGGTGACAAATATTCATTACCAATAACAGATGGTGCAAAAGTTATTGTGTGTAAACTTAAAAACAATCCATTAAACTATACCAGTATTGCATATCCAACAGACGAATTACGTATTCCAGAATGGTTTAAAGAACTGCCATTTGATGCAGAAGCAATGGAACAAACAATATTAGATCAAAAAATAGATAACCTAATTGGTGTATTAAATTGGGACGTACAAAGTACTGAAACCAGTAATACATTCAACAAGTTATTTGAATTCTAAATAATAATATGTTAAGTATTGAAGAAATAAAATTACTAATTGAAAAACTTGAAAAAGTTAAAAAAGAAGACATGCAGAAATTAATAGATTCTAATCTTAAAATTTTAAAGGATCTAGCTTTAGCTATTGACGCTAATAATGAAGAAGAAACAAACAGATTAGATAAAACTGAAGAATGGTATAGACTTGATATTCAAAAGAAACGAGAAAAACCTGTTGTTGACCTGTTGTTATATAAAACAATACAAACAAAAATATTTCAATTTGCTAAAAGCAACATTTACAATAGTTTAGAAATAGGACCTGGTGCTGGAATGTTTTCAAAAGAATTTAGATCATGGCGATTAAATTATTTTTTAGAGGTACTACCAGAATTAGAACAGAAAATTAGAAGAAGATTTAACCCTGCACATAACAAATATCTTAAATTTTATGTAACACGCAAAACAGAATGTTCAAATATTCCACAAGGTTCATGCAACTTTGTGTTTAGTTGGGATACCTTTGTATTTTTTACACAAAATCATATACAACAATATCTACATGATATTAAAAGAGTGTTAATACCGGGTGGTTATTGTTTTATACATTATGCAGATTGCCATTTTGATTATGATTTACATGAAGCAAAAAGAGGTTATTGGAATTATAATACCAAAACTGCAATGGAAAAAATTATTAAAGACGAAGGATATGAAATTATAGAGATGTTACAATTTAGACCAGGAGCCAATTATGCCATATTTAAAAAACCTGGTAAACAAAATCCTGCTGTATATAAAATTTCAGAAATCACACTTGATTAATATATGAATAACCTATATAATAAAACACTATGATAGATATCTTGAAAGACATTGTTAAGCACACACATGACTTGGGATTTTTAGATCTTGTTAAAATTACTGGAGACAGTAACGAAACTGGCATTGATTCAATGGCAGAAGACAGATCAGTTATCTTGCAAGGATCTTTTCACAAACCACAAGCAGAAATGCATGGCACTTTTGGTATGCCTCAATTGGGTAAACTAGATATCCATTTGAAGTGCCCAGAATATAAAGAAAAAGCAAAAATAAATGTACTCAAAGGAACTAGAAACGGCGCTGAAGTACCAACAGGGATTCATTTTGAAAACGAAAAAGGTGACTTTAAAAATGATTACAGATTTATGAATGCTGATATTATCAACGAAAAACTTAAAACAGTTAAATTTAAAGGAGTTAAGTGGGACGTTGAAATTGAACCAAGTGTGGCAAGTGTACAAAGATTTAACTTTCAGTCGGTAGCAAATACAGAACACAATTCTTTTGTTGTTAGAACAGAGAATAGTAACCTGATATTCACATTTGGTGATCAAGCATCACACGGTGGAGAATTTGTTTTTGCAAACGGAATGACTGGAACTCTAAATAAAGGATGGAGTTGGCCTGTAGCACAGGTATTGCAAATACTGAAACTGTCTGATTCAGCAAAAGTTATGTTGCATTTTTCTAACGAAGGTGCAATGATGGTTTCTGTTGATTCGGGTTTAGGCAAGTATCAATATATTATTCCAGCTCAGGCGCAATAATGGCCGAAAATAAAAGGCAAGAACATTTAGGAGATTTTAATAGAAATTTTGCAGTGTTCTTGCCTGCTATTTCAAATTTTTACAACACATTCATTAGTAAGCAAAGAGTAACAGAAGGCAAACACATTTCTGCAGAACGTATTCCAAAAGGTTTTGATAGTGGTGTTGAAGGTTTAAACTTTATTAATCCGGACAAAGGTTATTTTACATACCCAACTGCATTATACTCAGCAGGACACGCCTGTTTAGATATGGATAAAGTTGCAGACAGAGATTCTATGTGTGTAAACAGAGATAGAAAGTTTAGCACAATAGTTGGTGACTCTGGAGGATATCAATTAGGCAAAGGTATTATTAAATTTGATTGGAAAGATTTTGAGGGTAATAAAGCAAACGCAGTAAGAAGTAATATATTAAACTGGTTAGAATTAACATCTGATTGGTCTATGACTTTAGACGTACCAACTTGGGCGGCAGATGAATTGAATGGCCCTAAAACAGGATTAACTTCATTTAAAGATTGTTTAGATAGTACTGTATATAATAATCAATTCTTTCAAAAAAACAGACTAGGACAAACAAAATTCTTAAACGTATTACAAGGTGACGATTGGGAATCTGCTTGTACTTGGTATGATGCAGTAAAGGACTTTGAATTCGAAGGTTGGGGAATGGGTGGTATTAATATGTGTGATATGGAAGTACTACTTAAAAGACTAATCATTATGCGAGATGAAAAGAAGCTTGATGGTAAAGATTGGATTCACGTATTAGGCACATCACAATTAGATTGGGCTTGTTTCTTAACACAAATACAAAGACAGTTAAGAAAACATATTAATCCAAATGTTACAATAAGTTTTGATTCGGCATCAGCATTTTTATCAACTGCAAATGGATTAGTATACACTCAAAACGTGTTTACTCCAAAAAGATTTTCATATATTATGGACGAAGGGTTTGATGATAAAAGACTTAAAGAATCCAATATTCCATTTCCATTTCCAAGTGCAATTGGCGATAGATTAACAATGGGAGATATTTGTTGGTATGGCAAAGGAGACCTAAATAAAAATAACAAAGAAGGTAAAACTGCTTGGGACAGTTTTAGTTATTGTTTAATGATGGCTCATAATGTTTATAATCATATTAAAGCAGTACAAATTGCAAACGACATGAATGATGCTGAAAGTGTAATATACAAACCACAAGTTAAACATTGGAGAAAAGTATCTGGCTCAGATACAACAGACGAATTCAGTAAATTTGTACCAAGAAACATATTATATTTTAACACATTTGTTGAGGAAGTATTCACTTCTGAGAACCCAATGGAAGTAATATCTAATGCTTCTAGTTTCCTTGCAGATATAAGAGGAACAAGATGGCAGAGAGCAACAGGGGGAGGAAAAGGTAAAAATAACTTTTCAAGTTTATTTGAAGGAGGATAATATGCCAAAAATAAAAGACAAAAAATTAAAAAAATTACAAGATCATCATGATTACCTAAATCGAAAGGTAGATGAACTTACCAAAGACAGAAAAAAAGATAGAAGTGATGAAAGCAAACAACTTTTAATGCGTTTAAAAAAAACCAAACTTGCAATGAAAGATGCAATCGCTAAAACCAAACGAACATTGACAAAATCTTAGGATATGCTATAATGTTAACAATGAAGAGAACTTATTCAACAGGTACAAAAAAAGATGTTACTGTATTTTCTGGATTGGAAATTGAGCATACGCCTGCATATGGCTTACAAACACTGTTCATTGCTCGTAATGATTTAACATTTGATCAAATACAGGAATTAGCAGTACTGTCAAATGCTGAAGCAATTTATTATGGTGCAAACAGGAGTTATGTTCATGGTCATTATATGCAAGTACCACAAATTATGAAATTTTTAGAACATGGTTATTATGTAACTGTGGATTATCCTTTTGAATTGCACCAAATGGTTGGTCAAAAATTTGCATTAATTTGGAAACACGAAAAGTTTATTCCATTCTGTTCAATTATAATGCCAGATTCAGAAGAAGACTCATCGCTATGTTTTAAAATTGACGATATTGATTTTAACAAAACTAATCCCGGTGTATGGACAATGAATATGAAAGATTTTAAAGATAAAGCAGGATTTACTAAATGGGATGAATATATAAAAGATGAACCAATAGAAGAGAACAAAATATGGTCAATGAAGTAGAAGAAAGAAGAGATCAAGCATTAACGGAAGACTTGAGTAAAGCAAGTAAAATGATATGGGTTACTTTCCGTAAGGAAGGTATGCACAAATACCCAGCGGCATTAGAAGATCCAAAATTAAAAACAGGTGATGAATATGATGTATCGTTTTTAGGATACCCACATAGACATACGTTCCATTTTAAAGTTGCAATAGAAGTATTCCACGACGATAGAGATATTGAATTTATACAATTTCAAAGATGGATTTTAAGTTTATATAGTCAAGGTACATTACAAAACGACTTTAAAAGTTGTGAAATGATGTCAGATGATTTATACATTCAAATAACAAAAAAATATCCTGGCAGAAAAATTGAAATAGATGTTTCTGAAGATGGAGAAAACGGATCACACGCAGTATATGAAAGAAATAACGTTTAAAGAAAAAAGAGCAACAACAAGAATGGGTTACCTACCAATTAGTGGAGGTGGACTTAATGCTTCATATACTTTTGTTGATGCAGTAGCAAATATTTGTACTACTGCTGGAAAATTAGGTATGACTTACGGAAAAGATTTCATTTGGGCATATCACGGATATGATAATGATGATGAAGACTGTGTTACGTTAATGGTTAAAGAAGAAAAGTACGAAACTTTTTTACATTTAGCATTACAAAACAAACATAAAATTAGACATACTAATAAAGGCGATGTTAAGTTAGTAAAGGAGGCAACATAAAATGAAAGTACCATATGTAAATTTTAAAACAAGAATAGGCGATAACGACGCAGTAGGTGGTTGTACATTTATCGGAGGTGAATGGAAAGAAGTAGATACTACAGAAATATTTGACAATAAAAAAGTTGTTGTATTTGCACTTCCAGGAGCATTTACACCAACTTGTTCATCACAACAAGTACCAGGATATGAAGAAATGTATGATGAAATTAAAGCACAAGGTATAGACGACGTTTATTGCTTATCAGTAAATGATGCATTTGTAATGAATGCTTGGTTTAGAGATGAAAAAATTACAAAAGTTAAACCAATCGGCGATGGAGAAGGTATATTCACACAAGGTATGGGTATGCTTGTTAATAAACCTGGACAAGGTTTTGGTATGAGGTCTTGGAGATACTCAATGCTTGTTGACAACGGAGAAGTTGTTAAACAATTTATTGAACAAGGTAAAAACGATGCTAGTGATGACAATGATCCGTTTGAGGTTTCTGACGCTAAAACAATGTTAAACTATTTGAAAGAAGCAAAATAATGAAAATATTTTATATGGGTTTGGAACCATATGAAGGTAGATATACTCTTCAACTAACAGAATGGACTGAACGTGTTTATAAAAAACGTGGTATTGACTATGTAGTTGTGCCAGGTACTACTATTGACGATTCAAAAGCAATAGTAACAGGACAAGTTTTAGATGCACATGGCAGAAGTTATTTTGGTATGAGCCAAATGATGAATCTTGTACAAATGATGAAAGCTGGCGAAGTTACTTCCGAGGATATAATATTTTTTGAGGATATGTTCCAACCAGGAATGGAATCTCTTCCATATATTTTACACCAAGTTGACAAAGAGCATATGCCAACAATATATTTGAGATGTTTAGCACAGGCAATTGATCCTGATGACTTTGTACACGTTTGGGGAATGAGCAAATGGATGAGTTTATATGAACAGATGTGTAATGAAATTCCTAATGTAAGAATACTTGCAACGAACGAAGAAATGGTTGCACATATGCGTATTGCTAATTGGAAAGCGCCTATATACAACATATCAGGTTTAAGTTTTGGCAAAGAAGAAGTACAAGAAAGAGTACCAAATAGAAAAGCATTTAATGATAGAAAAATGAGAGTAATATTTGGAGCAAGATGGGATCAAGAAAAACAACCAGGATTTTTTATGGATATGATTGATCACTGGAAAGCAAATCCAAAATTACCAGAAGTAGAATTTGCAATATGTTGTGGCGGTCCTTTAAGAAGTAATAATACTTCTTATGTAAACAGAGCAAAAATAATGGAACAAGACGGTACACTTAAAATATACGACAATCTAAAAAAGAACGAATATTATAAAATACTTGCTGATTCAAGAGTATTGTTTAATTGTGCATTACAAGATTGGACATCCAATACTGTATCTGAAGCTGACTCATTAGGCACAAACGTATTGTTTCCAGCATATAGAACATTTCCAGAAGTTTTTGCAAACGATGAAACAAGAATGTATATTCCATGGAGCGGTAGAGACGCAATGGAAAAATTAAAAGTATTATTAATGAAACCATCCCCTAGTATAGGTCAAATATCTGATTGGACAGACGGTACAATAGATAGAATGATTGACATTATGACAGGCACGGGAGAACAATGGAGAAGAGATGGAAAACACTACAGAACACCAGTTTCCGAGTCCAAGTATTAACACACTTACAAGATCTGTATTAGTTACAGGTGGAGGTGGCTATGTGGGTTCTCACACTTGCAAATTATTATCTAAAAATGGATACGTTCCTGTAACTGTTGATAGACATTACAGAGAAGGACTAGTATCGTTTGGGCCAAATTATAATTTACATCTACCACAAGAAATTAATAGATTAGATGAAATTATTAAAAGACATAACATTACAAGTTGTATACATTTTCTAGCCAGCACATCAGTATCTGAATCTGTTACAAATCCTTCATTATATTATAAAAACAATCTTATAAACACAATTACATTACTAGACAAATTAATTTCTTTAGATATTAAATCATTTGTATATTCTTCTAGTGCGGCAGTTTATGGTAATCCAGGAATGAAACTATGCAAAGAAACAGATCAATGCAATCCAATTAGTTCTTATGGTGGAAGTAAATTAATGATAGAACAAGTTTTAAAAGATTATCATAGAGCATATGGCGTATCATCAGTAGGATTAAGATATTTTAATGCCGCTGGAGCAGACCCAGAAGGAGACGTTGGAGAATTAAGAGAAAAAGAAACACATATAATACCATTAGCCATTAAAGCATCTAGGCAACTAAAAACATTTAAATTATTTGGTACAAAATTTCCAACAGAAGATGGCACGTGTGTTAGAGATTATGTTCATGTTATGGACCTTGCAGATGCACACATTAAGGCTTTAAACTATGCTCATGAAAATAATTGTGCCGATGTTTTTAATTTAGGTTCTGGAGCACCTGTTTCTAATAGAGAATTATTAGATGTTATACAAAAGCATACAGGTAAAATGGATATTAAATTTGAGCCAAGCAGAGCAGGAGATCCTGCATACCTTGTAGCAGATATAACCAAAGCAAAAAGAGATTTAAAGTGGGAACCAACACAAAGTTCTATTGACAATGTAGTGGCAACTGCGTTAAAATGGTATAACAAAATACATAAAAAGGAAATACAATGACAAACGAAGAAGATAAAACTTTTGAAAATGAATCGGTTCCTACAGGTCCAATGGTACAAATCTCAATTAAAGAGTATGACAAACTCAAAGAACATCAAAAATATATTACAGATAAAAGTTTAATTGCTGTAATTGATAAAATTGAAGAGTTAGTTAGAGCATTAAGAAAACACATAGTTCGAACAGATGTAGAATAGTATATGGATGACACTTTAAAAGACAGTTGGACTGTTAAAGGTCCGATTTCAAAAGCAATTAAAGATAGAATTAAAAAAGCAGGAAAAAGATTTCACTGTAATGATAATATTTCTGAATATATTGAGGATGGTGACTTAGAAAAATTACAAGTAGAGGTACAAGAAAAATTACAAGGAGTTTTGGAAAGTCTTGTAATTGATACAGAAAACGATCACAACACACAAGAAACTGCAAAACGTGTCGCAAAAATGTACATCAAAGAAACATTTGGTGGCAGATATAATCCAATGCCAAGAATTACACACTTTCCTAATATGGGATATAAAAGTTTATATACAAGTGGTCCAATTAGTATTAAGTCAACGTGTGCTCACCATTTTCAAAATATTGTAGGAAATTGTTGGGTAGGTATTATTCCAAATGGAGAAGTTATTGGATTATCTAAATTTAATAGAATAGTTCATCACATATCTGAAAGACCACAAATACAAGAAGAAATGACAACACAAATTGCTGATGCACTAAAAGAATATGCACATACAAGTCATATTGCAGTAGTAGTTAAAGCAGAACACCATTGTATGACACACAGAGGCGTAAGAGAACACGAATCTGATATGACAACTGCA
>Ga0208408_1002097_pt1 | contig 10890 bp, 16 predicted proteins | sample ETNtaG_4_FD_185776 | JGI IMG/M metagenome (GOLD analysis project Ga0208408, IMG submission 185776) | Marine microbial and viral communities from oxygen minimum zone, Eastern Pacific Ocean - ETNP201406SV67 (SPAdes) (version 2) | ecosystem: Environmental > Aquatic > Marine > Oceanic ... | reverse complement strand
AAACTCCTATTATAGAATAAAAAAAACATAACAAGTAAACTTTAAAGCATCTTCACCTCCTGAGTTCTGTGATTATTTAGGTTTCATAACATAACTTTGTTAAGTATGGTTAAACTTAACACTACTTATCTACAGGTTTAGTTTTCTTACCAATATTATATTTCTGTTCCAGAACCCACTCACCCTTATCTTTGTAAGATAGGACTTTGATTTGATTGAGTGGTGCAATATCAATAACAGCTTCTGGGTGACTTAGAACAATCAAACCCCAGTCTGATAATAGTTTAGCAATACGATTGCGTCTTTGAATATCATTACCAGTAAGATTAGCATGTTTACCATCCAGGGCAAACAACTCCTTAAAGTGAACGATGTAATACTTACCTTGCTTATGAAGGATATGGCAGGATTGGTAGAGCTTCTTTTCTTTCCTAGATGCTACTCCAATCCTTGTTAATGTTTCACGGACTTTCAAAAAGTCATCTGGTTCATTTAGAAGCACTTCTACCATTTGGTCCTGAGACCAATGCACTTCAGATTCTACAGTGTTCATTTCGATCCTCCAATATCAAGTCGTTGTTTAATAAATTTAATCTGTTCAGGTGTGAGGATTTTTAAAGCTTGGGAGGCTTTTTCATTACTATAACCATAATACTGTTTAACACAATCTAGGTCTTTAATTTTATCCTTACGGAGCCAGGGAGAGAATCTCTTCCTTTTTCTCACACTATTTAGATAGAAAAAATATTGCATATCCTTATCTAAAGAATGATGCTTATTCATTTCATTAGCAAACAAGACACAATCAATGTGACCTGATAGACACTTGTTGACAATAAAGGGTGGATACTGTTTAACGATATCGGGGTTTTCTTTAATAAGGTTTTCCTTATTAAAGTTTATTGAGTTAAGCCAGTCCTTCAATTCAGTCATCAATAATTTCCTCTGCTACTGTTGTAAGTATTTTACCACGCTCATCCTTACTAATATGAATTTTATGTACAAAATTTGAATCCTTTTGCCATATCATAACATCTACAAAATCATCTTGGTAATAAGTATTAATAACTATTCTACCATTAGATTCCCATATATCAGGATTCTTAATAATATTAATGTTTGGGCATATAAAATCTTTCCCATCAAATTTTTTACCAAAAGGATTTCTCATCATAATCCGGTCATAGTTTTATTTTTAATAATGATTCTGTTATTAGTATAATCAGCAGAAAACTCTAATACATCCTCATGATCCCACATTAGTTCTTCATAGAGTGCATTAAGTGTAGCCATGTCTTCCCACAAATCAGTCGGTTCCTCTTTCATTGCTACAAACTCCTTCTAATAGATTTGATATTTTTACCGCAGAAATTGAATTGGCAATTGCATATGCTTCCAATTCCATAATAACGTCATCAGCATCAAGTTCAAATTCAATAGAATATGTCTTAATAACAAACTCAATAGTATGTTCAGGTAATGATAACCTTATAAAATCAGAAAAATCTTCTTTATCATCAAATAGATTTACTGCTTTACTATCTCCTATCTCACCCTTTAAACAATCCTGAATAACATGAACAGCTTCATGCCTTAAAGTATCATAATCATTCTCAACCCATTTAACATAACGCCCATCATTTGTATCAGAATTTGTTTGGCAGATAAACAAAAATGCATCTCCAGTATATGGCTGCCAAGCATATCTACCATCAATATTCTCTGCACAAGGGTCAACATTTACCAAAACATCAACACCAACAGATTCTAATGTTCGTATTAATTCTGAATGCTCTTTATCAGGAAGATGAAAATTTTCCTCTGCTAAAGAAGGTGTTGGAATAAAAAGAGATAATCCAAAAAGGACCGATAAAAACTTATTCATAAACCTCCATCCACATTATAGTTATACAACAATAATTCCTTTCTTTCTTTTTGTTCTCTCATATATTCACCAACAGATCTCATTGTATATGTAAGATCAAATTCTCCTACATTCCATCCATGAAATCTATCTTTAACAAGTTGGGATGAATTATAAGATATAAGTTGATGTCCAATAAACCTATCACAATTAGTAGAAAAGTCATCATGGTTGAATCCTTTATGCATATCTCCTTTCTTTCCATAAAGATTATTCTTTATATCATATGGAGGGTCAAAATAAGTAAAGACATTCTTATCATCAGTAAGGAGTTTTTCATAACTAACATTTGTAATCTTCCAATCCTTTATAAGATTTCCATACTCCGGTAATTTTGATATTCCATTGGAGGAAAAATTGCTCACAGAAGCCATCTTAGAAAAAGATGATGATTCAGTAAGCCCAGAAAAAGAACACTTATTGACTACATAAAATGCAACAGCATGAGATAGGTTGGACATTGCATCATTATTCAATATGTCCTTAGCATTTAAAAATAATTCTTTTGCTGATACTGGTTCTGGATGACTAGACTTAAGTTCAAGTAAATGATCACAAAGTTCTTGTCCTTGATCCTGAAGCACTCTCCAGAAGTTATAAAGAGAACCATAAAGATCATTTACCCAAATATCCAAATGCGGATATTTCTTTGTAATATAAATTGCTACACTACCACCACCTAAAAATGGTTCACGGAATTCCTTATAATTTCTAAGGTCTGGAAAGAATGGGTCCATCTTTTTAACTGCCCTGGATTTTCCGCCAGGATACCTCAAACAAGTTTTAAACGACTTCAACGAGTTCATTCACTTTCTCCATAATAAAATCATATTTCTCTCGACGACGTTTACCAAGATACGGTTTCATAAGTTCAGTCCAAGTTTGTGCTGCTTCTCCTTGAAGGTTAATAATCCAACAAGGTTTACATCCTGCTGCTACGTGTGCTGGTCCTCCATCAGTATGGGTTATTTTCCTCCCATCCATTATAGAGCCAACACGCAACATTACATCCTCGTCAGTCATACTCATCGTCATTTTCAAATAAGGAGTTTCAGTATAAACTTTTCCATTGGGATAAGTTCTAGTCCTTCCCTTCTTATATCCCCAACACCCTTCACCTTCCCATATACCTGTTAACCAAGCAAGTTCAGTTTCAGAGGGTTCTTTGTGTTCGTAGCGAGTTCCTTTTACCATACCTTATTATAGCATACTCCACTACTATTTAGCAAGGGAGTAGTTTTCATCCCGACCCCATTGCTGCCGTATTATAGCACAGATTTATAAAAAAGTCAAATCGTCCCTTCATCAATTCACGACTTCAATAGTATTATATAAAGAATCCATAAGTCTATTGACTGAATAGGACATTTGACGATATCCACTCCCAACATATATCTGACCTGCTAATACTGATACAGTAGCAATACCCCAGAAAATATAATAAAATTTAGACTTAACTTGGTGTCTTTGTTTCTTTATTTTTTCTTTCATTAGATCCTCCCATACCTTTCATCCAAAGCATATTAACAAAATTAATAAACTTCTTTACTTGAACTCGCATTCTACCATCAACTCCGTTAAACACGCCAACATATTTATCTCTTGGTCTGCTACAAAGGCAATCTGGTACTGATACTTAGCAATAACAAGGACAGAAGCAGGGATAGAAGCAGGAACCAATGATTCGTAAAGAGCATCATAAATGCGACGCAAAAGTACAGAAGAATCATTGTCCAGATTATTAACGACCCACTTACGTACTTCAGAAAAGTTTTTTTCTTTAAGGTTTTTAATAAGGTCATTGACTTTTACATCCGAAAAGTGTGCAAGAATACCAGCATTGATTTCTCCACCTGATGAATATCTTTGACACTCATTAAGGACTCGTCTCCAATCTGGGAAATGTTTGTTAATCAGTTCAACAAGAACTTTTGGATCTGACTCAACACCCTCATCCACCAAGATTTGTTGGAGTCTTTTAAAGAACTGGGCGGCAATTGCTGGTTTTTGTTTTCCCCCAATTGAGAACTCAACCACTGCGCAACGGGAATGAAGTGGCTCGATGATTTTGTTTTTGTAGTTGCAGGTAAAGATGAATCTGCAGTTACTACTAAACTCCTCAGTAAACGCCCGTAGGAGGAGTTGTACATCATGGGTTGTGTTATCTGCCTCATCAATGATGATGACTTTGTGTTTCGCAGTTGACGAAAGTGATACGGTCGAAGCAAAGTTTTTCGCATTATTTCTGACGGTATCAAGGAATCGTCCCTCATCGGATCCATTGATGACATATGCATCTACTCCTAGTTGATTACAGAGTGCTTTTGCTACTGTAGTCTTACCGCATCCAGCAGGACCAGCAAGTAGGAGATTAGGAACCTCCCCTTTATCTAGAAAGTCTTTAAAAGTTTTCTTAGTATCACCAGGGAGTATACATTCATCAATAGTCTTTGGTCTATATTTTTCTACCCAGAGAAATTCATCTCTCATCAATTTTCCTCATTGTAAAACTAGAATCACCATTACAAATAAACTCTATACTATCACCTTCCTCCCAACCAAACTCTTTTAACATTTCTTCGGGAAAGGTCATTACACCTTCCTCATCCACAACAATACTCGTTTTCATACTAATTTTGATAAAGATATCATTAAAAGGAATGTTAGCATAACAACTACATCCCACGATTTAGTCCTTATAAAATAAGGAACTGAAATAAGATCTGCTGCAAAGTGCATTACAGCTCCAACAGTAACACTGACATGAAGAACAATAAAGTAAGCAATGATAACAAGACCACTACCTACTATTCTTAATGGTATATCAGGGTGTTTCACTCCTCAAATGTAGAATCTGGTTCTAAAGCAATAAAATAAGTCAAGTCACGATTCTTATTAATAAACTTAGAAAGAAGTTTTTGAGATACTACTACCTCATATGTTCCGGGGAGAATCTTAATATTCTCAACTTTAAAGTTAAATGAGAATGTAGCATCAGTCTCACCAACTACAATAGAGAAATCATTAGAAGTATCATTCTTCTTATCCCTAACAACCAACTTAACAACACCAGCCTCACCAACTGCAGAAACATCTGGAAGTTGATATATTGATGCTGCTTTAATAAGTTTATCAAGTTGTTCTGTACTTACTTCAAAGCATACATCCTCACTGGGAAGTGAGATATTCTTATCAGGTGGAGTAACAATCACAGTAGGGTCTGCAAAGAAATACTTAGACCTAGATTTACCCTCACGAATAACAGCATATCCATCATTTGAAAAATCAAGGTCAGGATTGTTGTGAAGACTCAATCCATTCAAGAACTGATTGAGATCATAGATACCAAAATCTTTTGGGAAATCCTCTTCAACTGTTGCTTCTGCAAGAATATTTTTCATTACAGATATGGTGCGAAGCTTGTTTCCTTCCTTAAACAGAATAGACTGATTGATAGAAGAAAAGTTCTTGAGAAGTACAAGTGTTTGATCAGAAAGTTTCATAGGTGTCCGTAGTTTCATCATGAAGTCCAGAGAAATGGTAAAGAAGAACGCAATAATGAATTGCTTTTAAAATATCCATTTTAAACTTTCCCCTCTTCTTACCAAACCGGGAAAGATATTTAATAGCATTGCATCTGCAAAATGCCTCTGCATCACCAATACTCTCAATTAAATCAAGAGTTTGGGTTTTAGATTTTTCAGATGTATAATGTGCATGATATGTTGAACTAAGATAATGTCTTACCTCTTCTAGAGTCTTATCTTCATTATACTTCCAAAACCCAGTATAGTTAGTGGGAATATTAATAGACTTTGGATCTGGGCTAGAAGGATGAATAACTAATGGTCCTTTCATCCTATCATCATTTTCCCAAAAATCAACTAAGTCAATATCACTAGCATCACTAATGCCAGGATAATACGTATCATCTTCAGGGGGATCAAACATCATAAAATCATAAGTAATTTCTTATTTGCTTTATTGTATCATGTAAAGTTAAAAAAGTCAAGTGGGTTGCCTGAGATTCGAACTCAGGACCAACCGGTTAAAAGCCGGATGCTCTACCACTGAGCTAGCAACCCTTAAATGTTGTGGCTCAAAGAAGAGCCACAAACTAGTTTAACTTATCAACTGACTTTCAATGTTCCAGGAACCTCTCCTCCAACTTCCATAACGAAGTCTGCATCAATCTTATCATAGAGTTCCAAGAATGATTGCTTGGTCTCATCATCGAATCGGTTAATACATACTCCGATTGCCTTTGCCTTATTATTGAAGATGCTATAAGCTCTAACAATATGGACTAGACGACGGGTGCTAATGATTTCCTCAATACCACCATCATAGAATGTCTTACGGATAACATCACCCCAATCAACAAGACGCTTACAGAAGGTTCTATCCTCAATACCAAGATCAAGGGCAATACCTTCAAGAATCTTTTGCTCTGTAGCAGGTGTGGGATATTCTTGTTCAAAGGTTACAGGGAACCTTTCAAGGAATGCTTCATTAAGAACGTTAGTTCCAATAAATCTTCCATCATCAGACCCCTTACCTTTTGTATTGGCGGTAGCAATAACATTGAATCCCTTAGCAGGTTTTACAAACCTACCAATCTTCTTCAGAAACACACCGTTCCCTTCAAGGATGGACTGGAGACAGAGGATTTTATTGCTAGCAAGGTCAACTTCATCGAGTAGCAAGATTGCTCCTCTTTCAAGTGCTTCAATGACAGGTCCGTTATGCCAAACAGTTGCCCCATCCACAAGGCGAAAGCCACCAATAAGATCGTCTTCATCAGTTTCAATAGTAATGTTTACACGAATCAACTCCCTCTTGAGTTGAGCACATACTTGCTCTACACTAAATGTCTTACCATTACCAGACAATCCTGTAATAAAGGTTGGATAGAAAAGTCCAGAACTAACAATCTTTTTAAGGTCATTGAAGTTTCCAAACTTTACAAAACTATCATCCTTTTCAGGAATAAGGTTTAGTGTGAAAGAAGGTAGTGAATCAGGAACATTAGTTGGAAGAACAGGTTCAACCTCTTCAACCTTACCAAGATCCCACTTACCCCTACCAGATTTGTAATCAGAAATTTTATTAGTAATGGTTTGATAACCCAAACCATTCATCGCACTCCAGGCTCTAATATCCGCAGCTGTTACACTACTTCCATAAAGCTCCATAAGTGAAGTACGGACAAACTCAGCAGAAATTCCCATTTCCTTTTGTTTAACTATAGTTATTATACAGCAAAAATGGGGGCTGTGGAGCCCCCAGTGGACACTTTAGAAGGTGTCACACCACCAGTGAAATAAACTCACCTAAAACTCTCTTATTAAGTTTCTTTGTCTTAAGAGATTTCATAAAAGCTCTCTTAATCTGTGTCTTATTTGCGTCTTCATCTACTTCAAACTCACTATCTTGAGATAATGCTGCTGAAGACAATGCAAAGTAAGCATGATAGGCAGTATTCTTAAAGGTGCATGATTTCTCTTTCTTCCATTGAGTCGTAACCTCACAAGTCTCCACACAACTTTGAGTATAATTCCTTGCAAAATACTGAAAATCTCTTGGAGCAAGAACTCTAATACCAATAAAACTTACAGAAGGAAACTTATCTCTCAAATTTTGAATAAGTGGTCCAGTAAATCCGTGATGACTCCAATCAAATTTATAGGTGGTTCCAAGTTTACGGTCTCTTAGAATTGTATTACCACCAGACCTTCTTTGACCATAGTATCCATCACCTTCAGGGTAATCCATCCATCTGTAAGAGTTAAGTGGACCTGCCTCACCATCAGTCAAGATAATAGTATGAACCTTTTGTAGTCTATTCTCTTTCTGAAACTTTGGAAGAATCTTATGAAGAGCAACTAAAGATTCATTTAATGGAGTACCAGAAAGAGAAAGTTGGGCTGGATAAGAGTATCCACAAGAATACCTACAGGAAAAACTATTTGCTAGACGATAGATATTCCTAATCTGATTTTCAAATACTTTACCAGAAACTTTACTGGTAAGGATATTCATAAGTGAAAAACAACCTTCAACTACAAGATTACCTTCTTTCTTTTTAGCGTGTGGAGGCATATCATTAAACTTTTCACCTTCCGGTGCAGTTAGGTGCCATTGATGCCTTCTCCACTCATTAGTGAAAGCATAAACATCAAAAGGAATATTTACTTTCTTACAGAACCATACCAAGTTGAATAGTTGCTTACAAGTATCATCAATAACATGAGACATAGATCCAGACCAATCTAGAATAAAAACCAATCCATGATTCTTACCATCAGCAACAGTCGTTATCCTTTTAAAGATATCCTCACTATACTTGTATGAATGAAGTCTCTGTGTATCTAAAACTCCTGTGCGGGAAGTTGATGCTCTTGCATAAGCATCTGCTGCCTTACGGCACTCAAACTCCTTTACAAGGTAGTTGACTTCTTTCTGAGCAGACTTCTTAAACTCACTAAACGATTTATCAACATCATAAAAACATACTTGACCGTATTGACTGTAAAATCCATCAATTACTTCATGAACTTCACTATTCTTAGCAATAATAGTATCAAGATTTACATCAGGAATCTCAACATAGTTTAACTCATTCCTATCATATTGTGGAGCATTTAAATCCCTAATACTTTCATCGAATGAATCTAATGTCCTTACATTAGGGTCAGCAGTTTGACCTGGAGTTTTAGATTGTAAATCACCTTCGGGTTTATCTTCACCAGAAGATTTTTCTTCTGAATCTCCCTCATCTACATCTCCTTTATCACCATCAGAGTTTTCAGTCTCTTCACTATCTCCAGAGTTATTTCCCTGTTGATGCTCATCAATATCAGATATCTTACTGCTTACTTCCTTTTCCCTTTTACAATACTCATAAAGAATAACAGATGCTGCTAGAGTATCTTCAAAAGTTTCACAATCTTCTACAATCTTTAAGATGCCCCTTTCAACATCCGTGAAAGGAACATCAACAAAATGTCCAATCTTAGCATGAAGATTTACTCTATCAGCAAGATTGAAAGATTCAATATCTTCTTCACCAATTTGAAAGAAATCTTGTTCGTTTAACTCACGATATCCTTGGAAGAATGTTTTACCAAGTCCAAGATACTTACGTTTTATCAGTTTCTCAATTCTTACATCTTCTACAACATTAACAAACTGTGGTGGAACATCAACAACTTCATCCCATTTCTCATCAGGAGTAAAGAGTGCGTGACCCACTTCATGAGCAACAAGTAGGTCATACACCATATTACTTGCTTTCTCCCACTGTGGGAGCAGCAGGAGGCGTGTGTGGACATTAAATGATGCTGTCTGGACTTGCTTGTGCTCAACAATAAGATTTTCAGTTGCAAGTAGTTTAGCCAACTGAGACTTAATTTCGTGCTTGACTTGCATAGCCTTGTTTCGTATGTCCTTATAATACAGCAAAACCGCCCCTTGCGGAACGGTCCATGTGCCTCTTCTTGAACTGTCTGACCCTTGCCTTGGCTTGTCTTAAAGCCTGAGGTTTAAGAGTTCTCTTCTGTTCCTTCTTCGAGTGGTGTCTCCAATTTGGTACTTGCATTTTCAATCTCTTTAAGATAACGATCACTTCTAGGGTCAGTTATCAGAGTCATTCCAGACTCATGAAAAGACTTACCATAATCAACTGGTCTACGAATGTTAGACATAAAACTATACAAAGTATATACTCTATATCTAGGTCACTTTAGAAGCTTCGATTATTCTACTAAATCCCTTAAACTTATCAAACTTAATAACATTCTCAAATCTATCTTCCATACCTGTCTTATGGGATATAACAAAGATATTAGCATCCTTAATCACATACCTAATAATCTTAAGAAACTCATCAGTCCCAAAACCATCAAGTGAGCTGTCGAATACTTCATCCATAATAAGGAGGTTTGTATTCACTGAATTTTTCATCTTAGCAACTTCACGCCAAGTAAAAAGTAATGAAAGATCAATCCTCATCTTCTCTCCTTCACTAAAAGAAGCATAGGAAAAATCTTCATGAATGGGAGACTTAACAGTTTCGTTAAACTCTTCATCAAGTGTAAAGTTGATATAGAAATCCATCATCTGAAGATATCTATTTACCTGCTGATTAATCAGAGGTAGATATTTCTTGATGATTTTTGACTTGACTCCACTATCTTTTAAAAGACTATAAGAAAAATCATAATACTGAATAGTATCTTTTTTAGATGCTAATGATTCAAAGGTATTACTTAAATCCTTTCTAAAGGTTTCTAACTTCTCATGCTCAATATTTCTGTTTGCAATTTGATCGGTAATAGTTTGAACTTCCGATTCAAGACCTCTGATTTGTTTTTGGCATCCAGAGATTTGAGTATTGTTTTTAGAAATGTCATGTGTTAGTTGAGTAATCTCCTTACTAATAGTGATAAACTGATGTTCTCTTTGTTCTTCCTCTTCAATTGCTTCTTCTAGTTCTTTATAACCAGATTGCAACTCCTTTGCTTTAGATTGAACATCAGCGATTTTATTTATTCTAAACTCCTCATCAATGTCTTGAGTGCAAGTAGGACAAACCGTATTCTGATCAAAAAACTTATGATCTTTAGTAATAGTCGATACCTTCTGAGATATTTTTCCTTTTAAATTACTAAGCTTGCTTAACTTTTCTTTATAACCAGATAATTTTTCCTGGTCACTTACCAACTCTTTAAGATTTCTTTCAAAGGTTTCATTGTGGATTCCATAAGAATCACTTTCCTGCAAAAGAAGAGTAATCTTTTCCTTATTATTCTTTATCTGATTATTACCTCTTGACTCAAGTTCTTCAATAAAGTTTTTTTGCATTATAACTTTATCGTTTAATGATTCCTTCTTAAGTTCTAAAGTTTTTATCTCAGATCTAATATTTCTAATCTTATCTTTAATCAACATATTCATTGAAGAAA
>Ga0208408_1002092_pt1 | contig 10910 bp, 8 predicted proteins | sample ETNtaG_4_FD_185776 | JGI IMG/M metagenome (GOLD analysis project Ga0208408, IMG submission 185776) | Marine microbial and viral communities from oxygen minimum zone, Eastern Pacific Ocean - ETNP201406SV67 (SPAdes) (version 2) | ecosystem: Environmental > Aquatic > Marine > Oceanic ... | reverse complement strand
GAATAGTGTCTACCCATTTGAAAGGGTCCGCCTGTGTTGTACAACTTGTGATTAAAAAACTAATCATAAAAATGTAATTGATACTTACCATTTCAATTTGGAATATTCTTCCATTTCATAGTAGTTAAATTAAATGATTATTTTAATATTATTCATTTAGATTATGATAAAACCAGTATAATTTTTGTATTATTTATCAAGACTATCCAAGGGAAAAACCAATTAAACTATTATAATCAGATATCATTTAGACTTATAACAATTAAATATTCCTCATTATGATTATGAAAAATCAACACTTGATGGTTATTGATCCTGCGGTAATAAAACCTGCAATTGAGTCCTACAATCGGATTGCCCTTGTAGCACCATTCCCCGTAACGTATCATCTGCCCGCACTGCATGGATTCACCAGCATTGAACAAGTGCGAGGGAATATCTCTGGCATTATTGTCATGGGCAGCGCAGCGTCAGTACACGATGGACATACCTGGCAGGATGCTATTACAGAATTAATCTTGGATGCTTTTGAAAACAATATTCCTGTGATGGGTATCTGCTATGGGCACCAACTATTAGCTCACATTTTTGGAGGTACGGTGGATTTTTTATGGAATGGGGAAAAAAAGCAAGGTGAAAGAAACGTAGACCTTAAGGAAAATTTGCTTTGGGGAGCACCTAAATCCGGTCCAATGATTTTTTCCCACCAGGAAGGCGTAACCAAATGCCCAGATGATTTTGAAATCACAGCCGTAAGCGAGTTGGTAGCCATAGATGGTTTTGTGAGTAAAACAAAACCCATCTGGGGATTCCAGACTCACATTGAAGCGACACAGGCATTTATTGATGATCACAACGTCCCTAATGTAAACTCCCATGATGCCTTTGAATTCGGACACCGGTTGCTGGACAATTTTATTTTATCTTTAACCTGATTAATGCAACTTTTCAAACAATCCTGTATACTCTTTTTGATATGGTGTATTTCCTGTTCACCTCCTAAAACCATTTACGATAACAGTGGCATTTTTACTATTAAAAAAAATATTAATGAACTGATCTCATTATCTGGCCTGGATGCGAACATGGGTATCAAAATAGTGTCTTTGAAAACCGGAAAAACACTATACACCTTAAATAGTAAAAAACTGCTCATACCCGCAAGCAATATTAAACTTTACACCTGTGCCGCTGCTTTGGAGGAACTTGGCTCAGATTACAGATTTAAAACAATCGTACTTCAAAACGGTAATAATTTGGTTCTTAGAGGTGGTGGTGATCCGGACCTGAGTATAGATCATCTGGATTCCCTGGCTGAAATAACGACAAAAAGCATCAATGATGTTGATACTCTATTTGTGGATGAATCACTCTTGGATTCCTTTCATTATGGACAGGGATGGATGTGGGATGAAGGATCAACAAAATATTCAGCTCCAATAAGCGCTTTAACTATCAATAAAAATTGCGTTGATTTCTTTGTAAAACCTGGAAAGGTTGGCGGAAAAGCTATAATTGATTTTTATCCCAGGACTAAGTACATAAACGTTAATAATTCATCATTGACTGTTAAAAATACAATAGATTTTGAAAAATTTAGAATCGACCGTGATTGGGCTGGAAGAACTAATCATTTCAATGTAAGTGGTAATATTTTATATAAAAGTTCCATCGACACATTTCAGCGAAATATTTTTGATCCTGTCCTATTCTGCGGAACCATTTTCAAAGAACAGTTGAATAATTATGGAATCAATGTAAAAAATATGGTAACCCTGAAACAGGATGGTAAGGCCTCCCCTATCGCAGTCCACACATCTGCTCCCCTTCTAAATTCAGCATATGACATGATGCATGAGAGCGATAATCTAACAGCAGAATTATTTACAAAAATCTTAGCAGTGAATGACAGTACAACTGGGAATTGGGAAGACGGCTTAAACAGCATCAAGTCTTTCCTTGCTGATTCCGCTGGCATTGATACAACTCTTTTTCGCCTTTCAGATGGTTCCGGGGTTTCCCGTTACAATCTTACCAGTGCGGATCAATTGATTAAATTACTTTCCTATATGCATGCCAGTAAACACAGGGATAATTTTATCTTTACATTGCCAGGCGGCGGATCAAATAGTACCTTGAAAGACCGATTGAAATTTTCCAAATCAAAAATTAGAGCAAAAACAGGACACTTATCCGGGGTAAGTTGTATATCGGGATATATTTTTTCAGATAAATATGGACCCATAGCTTTTTCAATACTGATGAATGGTTATATCGGGAAAGCAAGGCCATATCAACAGCTCCAAGATAAAATAATAAATCTGTTTCTTCATGATTAAACCACCTGCTCTCAAACCAAATGCCACCATTGGCATTTTAAGTCCATCCTCATGGATGAATGAATCTGATTTGAAATTGGCCATAGCAGTATTTGAAGAAAAGAGCTACCATCTTGTTTTGGGTAAAAGTATATATTTAAAAGACAATACATTTGCAGGTACCCCAGAACAAAGAGCCAATGATATTAATGGCATGTTTGCCAATCCTAATATTGATGCTATTATTTGTGCTCGTGGCGGATATGGCGCTAATCGCGTTTTACCTTTAATCGATTATGATTTAATTAAAGCGAATCCAAAAATATTTATGGGATATAGTGACGTGACAGCATTTCTTACATCAATCACTCAAATAACCGGGGTTGTTACCTTTCATGGCCCCATGTTGTCTAGTTTTAGTAAGGGAATGGTGGATTATAATTTTGATTTAATAGAAAAAACTTTATTCGGCTGTGAAACTATAACAATCCAATCACCACGTGAATTACAATGCCGCGTTTTAAACTCCGGAAAAGCTGAAGGTCCCCTTTGGGGTGGGAATATGTGTTTATTGATGAATCGATTAGGAACAGCAGATCAACTCAATACGAGTGGTACCATTCTATTTATTGAGGACATTGATGAATATTTATATGCATTCGACCGCATGATTGTACACATGAAAGAAGCAGGCATGTTTGAAAATATTAAGGGGCTAATTATTGGTGAATTAGTTGACATCAAAGATTATGATGATCCATTTGGGAAATCCACCGATGAAATTGTCATGGACATCTGCGGTGACCTGAATATTCCCATTGTATCCAATTTCCCTTGCGGCCACGGAACTTACCAGGCTACGCTGCCCATTTCCATTCCTGCTGAATTGAACGCAAATGAACAAAAACCATATCTCAAACTGCTGGAACCGGCAGTGGTAACGGATAACTAGATGCTGAATTATATCTGGTTTGGGATGATATTGATTTCTATTGCAGATGTAGTCGGTATTTTTAGTGCTGTCTACATTTGTAAATTTTTCTTAGGTTAGATTCTGTTGTTGGCAGATTATAAAAAAGACCTAGGTCTAAAAGAATCTGTCGCTATTGTAATCAGCCGGATAATTGGATCTGGTATCTTTAGGACACCAGCACCAATTATGGCATTAGTGGGCTGTACGTCTCTTTTTGGGTTAGTCTGGGTTATTGGTGGAATCATTACCATCTTTGGCGCTGTGATCTATGCAGAACTCACAGCCATGCTTCCCAAATCTGGTGGCCCTTACGTTTTTTTAAAGGAAGCCTACGGCCCCTACATCGCATTTATACGCGGATGGGCCATGTTTTTTGTATCGGAGACAGCATCAATTGTTGCTGTTGCTCTCGTTTTTACAGAATACCTGAATTCTATTTGGGAGATCACCTCTGGTGCACAATTTGACCTTTTAGTTACTTTTTTTATATCCTTGGCAACAATCTGGCTCCTGACCGGTATCAATTTATTTGGCGTGAGTTTAAGCGGTAGAGTTCAGGTATTTTTTGGTACAATAAAAGTCGCTGCCGTAGGTGCCATCATAGGAATGACCCTTACATCCTTCTCAACAGGAAGTTTTGGTCATTTTACTGACCCGCTATGGCCAGAATCATTCGGATGGGATACTTTTTTGGCGGTTGGTGCTGCTCTTAGGTATTCATTTTTTGCATTCAGCGGTTGGGAAGGTGCCACCTATATGGCTGAAGAAGTAAAGGAGCCACAAAAGAATCTGCCTCTTTCTCTCTTCCTGGGGATCTTTGGTATTATGCTCCTTTATCTAGGAGCGAACCTGGGATACCTTTTTCAATTGGGTGTAGTGGGTGTTATTGAAAATAAATGGGTGGCTTCGGCAGCGTTGAAATCCGTCATGGGAGCCACCGGTGGTATCTTGATATCTATTGCGGTGGCAATTAATGCCTTTGGCAATATCAGTACACAGATCTTATGTAAGGGACGAACCTGGCATGCTATGGCGCGTGATGGCCTGTTTTTTAAGAAATTTAAAGAGCTGGATCCTATTTACAAAACGCCCAACAATGCTTTGATCGGACAGGGAATATGGGCAACGGTACTGCTAATTTTTGCTATTTTATCCACTTATTACCAATCGGGAATAAGCGGAACAAATACCTATGAAATGATTATCGACTTTTTCTCTGCCACCAGCACTATTTTCAACCTCCTAACCTTTGGAAGTATTTATGTTTTGCGTAAAAAATGGCCAAATAAGGATCGGCCATACAAAGCGCTTTTTTACCCTTGGAGCATGATCGTTGTATTAATCTTATATTTTATGTTTTTTCTTATCACTCTGATCACTGCTTTGGTCCCATCATTAATCGGAATTGCATTAACAGCCAGTGGAACTTTTTATTATTTAATAATAGTGAAGGATTATACCCATCAATAAGGCTCATAATATTTGTTACCTCGAACAAACAACAATACACCAATTGAATCAAATTTACTCGTATAAATAATATTTTCTTGCACTTTCCCTGAATTTATTCACATCTTTAAAAAATAAACCGTTCAAATCATTAGCCTTAAATCGGCGAGAAAATATTTTTCTTATTTCATCAGTCCCTAATGCTTTATCAAACATATTGATCTGGTTTTCGCTAGCTATTTGAAAAGGATTCTTATTTGGATAAATATGCTGGTGGATTTCCAAAAAATAAAATTGAAGAGAAATCAAGTTGACTTTTTTTCTATCCAAAAAGTGAATTTGAACGCCATGTACATCCTTTCCTTCATAAGGTCCATAATACGGTTTATAAGACACGGGACGGAAAACAACACCTGGAAGATTTAATTCATTCATTCTTACGGTTATTTCATTCTCATCAATCCATGGTGCGGCTATAGTATGAAAAGGATTCGTATATCCAACGCCATTGGAAAAAACACCTAATTCTCCTAAGATTCCTGTGGAAACAACATAAAATGGCGTAGCTGGTGTTGGAATATGAGGAGAAGGTGGGACCCACTCCATTTTCATATCCATACAAAGTGTTTCCCGTTTCCAATTTTCCATTTTTATAACGGTCAAGTGACATGGTCGGGGCTCCAACCAGTTTGATTCATTGATCATGAGCGCCAGTTCACCTATGGTAAGTCCATAAACATAGGGAATTGGATACATTCCGATAAAAGATTTGTATTTTGGATCTAGATTATTTCCCTCAACTCTCAATCCACCCAATGGATTTGGACGATCCAAGACAACAAGTTCAATGTTGTTTTCTGCTGCAGTCTCCATGACCAGCCCCAATGTGGAAATATATGTATAAGAACGAACTCCGATTGCCTGAATATCAAATACCAATACATCTATTCCTTGAAGCATTTCTTTTGTTGGTTTCTTACTTTTTCCATAGAGAGAAAAATAAGGGATTCCTGTTTTTCTATCTATTAAGGAATGAATCTTTTCACCAGCTGAAACAGTTCCTCGAAAACCATGCTCTGGACTCATGACTGCTATTAAATCCACATTTGGTGATGCCAAGAATAGATCAACATTTTGAATAAGATTTTGATCGACACCAGTTTGATTGGTGATCAAACCAACCTTTTTCCCTTTTAGCTTTAAATAATTTTCTCGGCCCAGTACATCCAAACCTGATAAAATCGGTTTTTCTCCGGTGTTTTTAACAAGATTTGGAACTGTTGTGCAACCAGCAAAAATGAGAGGCAGTAAAAAAGTTAAGTTTCGAAGCTTCATACAGTTTCAGTCATTTGAGGAAATTGACTTGAAAAAATTTCAATTGATCATCATAAAAAGGTTTTGCATAGAGACCCTAATTTTACAAATTAGATTTCTTTCTATCCCATAGTTCTTTTATTTTTTCAGGATAACTTGATTTAGTTATTCATGAATCAAATTATTTATTTTATTTTTATGAGATGAATCAAACTCTTGAACGACTCATTGGACAACTAATTATTGCAGGATTCCGCGGATCAAATGCACCTCCTGATTCTCCTATTGCCAATTTTATAAAAGATTATAATCTTGCAGGCGTAATCTTATATGATGAAGATGTTAAAATCGGTGGTCTTGGCTCACGTAATATTCAATCCCCCGATCAATTAAAAGACCTTTCGGATCAACTCCAGTCTTTTTCCAAAGATGGCCTATTGATTTCCATCGACCAGGAAGGTGGCGGAACTAACAGATTAAAATCCAATTACGGATTTCCAGAAACACCATCATGGAATCATATGGGATTACTCGATAATGATCTTATGACCCTACAATTCTCACAAACAATCGCATCCACACTAAATGACTGCGGGATCAATGTCAATTTTGCGCCTGTACTCGACTTACACTATGGTGCAGAAACAGTTATTGGGAAAGCGGAAAGAGCCAACTCTCATCTTCCAAATGCTGTGATCCACCATAGCAGAATTTTTATTCAGTCTTTGAAAGAGAATAATATCATTTCTTGTGGTAAACATTTTCCCGGGCAAGGGTCCGCCTTTGGGGATACGCACAAGGGTTCCACAGATATTTCTGATACCTGGACGGTGAAAGATCTTCTTCCTTTTGACGAGTTAATTAAATATGGTGACTTGGATATGGTTATGGTTTCTCACACATTTGACAGAAAAATGGACCCTAAATATCCAGCATCCTTATCACATATAATTATTACAGATATGCTTCGTAATGATCTAGGATTTAACGGAGTGGTAATATGTGATGACCCAAGTATGAATGCCATTTCAGATCATTATGATTTAACTGAATCTTTTGAATTGATGCTTAATGCTGGTATTGATCTTTTTTGCCTTGGAAATAATTTGAATTACGACCCGGACTTTATCCCAAAATCCGTTTCATCCATGTGTCAGTTAGTGAAATCTGGGAAAATTACAGAAGATAGAATTCGACAATCCATTGATCGAATCGAGTCTTTAAAAAAGAAATATAATATTCATGGCTGATTCCTATATCCTTGGAATTGATTGTGGTGGAACAAAGGTCATGGCCCAATCTGTTACATATAATTCTATAACGGGCTTGGTTTCCCCAGATGAATTTCAACTTGAAGTAAATTATTCAGATTCACCCAAGTGGAATTCTAAATTTATTCCAGTACATTTAGATCTTCAGCGGCAGGAATTTTCAGAAGGGAATATTTACCTGACACAACCAGAGATAGATCAAGGCAATGTTATTGTAGAAACAATCCAAAATATTATTTCTAAATCTGAGTCAGATTCTATTGGACTCTGTTTTCCAGGAATCAAAAATGATCACGGTGTAGTAATCATGGCAAATGGACCTAGGATTCCTGATTTGGTGGATAGAATCCAAGGTATTGGTTCAATACCACATGACTCAGATTGCTGTGTTTTGGGCGAATGGAAATCCACCATTGGTAAATTGCAAAACTGTAATAATGCCGTGTATATTGGCGGCGGAACGGGTATTGCAGACGGGATTATCTTGAAGGGTAAAATGATTGATTTCAATGCAAGAGATGATGTTAAACGCTCTTGGGAATTAAAAATACCACTTGGCGAGACTATTGAATCCTGTCTCTCTCCAAAATGGATGATCCACCAATGGAATTTGTCTCAAAGAGAAAAAGTTGAAACTTTAGATCAACTTTCTCAAAACCAAAATGCTAACACTATTTTTGAAAAAGCTACGGAAGCATTTTCATTTTTAATTCAAAATCGAACCCAGTTTTTTAAAGCTAATCATGCTAAAATTGAAAAAATTGTCATCGGTCAACGATTAGGAATATTTATGGCTAATTCTAAATTAATATCGTTACTTGAATCCAATACAGATATTCCTTTGGACTATTCTACCGATCGCCGGACAGCTGCTTTGGGCGCCGCCTGGAAAAAAATATGCTCGTAAAAGGACAAATTCCATCGCATGAGCCTGTTGTTTCTATTGGATTGGTTTTGCCAGAAGATCGTGTTCAAAAATTGGTAATTATGGATGTTGAGAATAATCGATCTTTTAATATTAACCTATCGGAAGAACCCAATTATTTTCCAACTTCAACCTATAAACTTTCATCTATAAGAGCTGGCCGTGGATTCCACTGGGAAAAAAACATTTCCATTACAGTTGAAGGTGAGTTGGAAATTAAAATTGTGGATGAATGCCTTTTTGTCATCAATCACATTCCACTGGAAAAATACATAATTTGTGTAGCCACATCAGAAATGAGTGGTGAATGTCCACAGGCCCTTTTAGAATCTCAAACTGTCGCTGCTCGTTCTTGGCTTTTGGCAGCTATGGAGCAAAAACATGCTGACCTTGGAATAGATTCCTGTAACGACGATTGTTGTCAGCGATACCAGGGAATTGAAAATTTGACAGATGCAGCGATTTCCGCTGCAGAAAAAACATTGGGTCAGGTGTTGATTCACGAGAAAAAAATTTGTGACACACGATATGCCAAATCTTGTGGCGGAATTTCAGAAAATAATGAAAATGTTTGGGACGGTGAGCCGAAGCACTATCTACGCGCAATTCATGATGGGAATAATTCAGCCCTCCCAAATATCAAGTCTGAATCAGATTTAAAAGTGTGGTTAACTGAACTACAAAATTCTTATTGTGGTCCGGAATACGTACCAGAAAATGATCTTAAAAAATATTTGGGACACGTGGATAAATCCGGAAGCTATTTTCGATGGAATGTTTCATTTTCACAAGAAGAGTTAACCCAACTAATTTCTGAAAAAACTAAACAGACGTTCGATTCAATTATATTACTTCAACCCCTAAATCGTGGTATATCGGGACGAATAACTCAACTCCGAATTGATGGCATTTCCAAAGGTAAGCCAGCTAATATTACACTGAACAGTGAATATGAGATTCGCCGCGTTCTGCATCCTAATTTTTTATATAGTTCCGCCTTTATTATTGAAACAAATTCTGACATCGATTCTCAACCATCTCAGATTAAATTAAGAGGAGCTGGTTGGGGTCATGGCGTGGGCCTATGTCAAATTGGTGCATTAGGAATGGCATTAAATGGCTTTTCTTTTGAAAACATACTTTCTCATTATTTTCAATCAACTGAATTAAAAAAAATCTATGACTGAAACACTTTCTCTTCATTGGCTCGATTGGACAATCATTCTGATTTATATCGCTTTTTCATTGGGCGTAGGAATCTATTTTTCGAAACGAGCAAAATCTAGCACAGAAGAATATTTTCTATCAGGACGGACTCTTCCATGGTGGATTGTTGGAACATCAATGGTTGCTACAACTTTTGCGGCAGATACACCCTTAGCCATTACAGAATTTGTCCGCGGGCCGGGAATCTGGCAAAACTGGTTCTGGTGGAACTTGCTTATGGGGTCTCTTCTAGGCATTTTTCTATTTTCACGATTATGGCGCCGAGCTGAAGTTTTAACAGATAATGAATTATTAGAAATTAGATATAGTGGAAAGCCCGCAGCTTTTTTGAGAGCCTTCAAAGCAGGATATTTTGCCATACTTTATAATTTTATTGTTATGGGTTGGGTTATCAATGCCATGGCTTCGGTGATGGCTGTCATGCTGAATATGGATAAATGGACTGCTGTTTGGATTTGTGTAATTATTGCCCTTATTTATGCAATTCTATCAGGGTTCTGGGGTGTGGTTGTTACAGATCTGGTTCAATTCTGTATTGCCATGTTCGGCTCTATCGCCTTGGCAATTATTGCGGTGAATCATGTGGGTGGCATGGAATCGCTCCTTGAAAAATTGTCCGGACTTCTTGGGTCTGATGCGATTCATGAAAATACATTAAAATTTATACCGCCAGTGCCGGATGCCAACATAACAACATCCGCATTTTGGGAATCGCCATTTTCAAAATTTATGATCTTTATTAGCGTTATGTGGTGGAGCCATCATGGAACAGACGGCGGTGGATACATCATCCAGCGCATGTCATCAGCGAAAAATGAACGGCACGCACTCCTGGCAACATTATGGTTTAATTTGGCTCATTATGCACTCCGTGTTTGGCCCTGGATCATCGTGGCCGTTGTATCCATTGTGATGTTTCCCATGATCCCGGAATCCTATTCTGAATTGGGTGTGAAGGCGGGCTATCCATTGGTCATGAATACACTCCTTGGACCGGGAATGAAAGGTATACTTATTGTTTCCTTCTTAGCAGCATTCATGTCCACAATTGACACCCATCTCAATTGGGGCTCTTCCTATATGATTAATGATATTTATAAACGGTTTTTTAAACCGAATGAATCAGAAGAACATTATGTATTCGTAGGGAAAATATTTACTATTATTCTGATGGTACTTGCTGCATTCACCGCATTGAAAATGCAAAGTATTTCCAAGGCATGGGAATTCATTTTTTCAATGGGCGCAGGGATTGGGCTGGTGCTCATACTCCGCTGGTTTTGGTGGCGTATAAACGCCTGGAGTGAGATAACGGCACTTGCTACGTCAATCTTGGTCACCATTTCTTTAGAAGTTTTAGCCTGGAACCAAACAATTGCAGCAGGAGATACGTATGAATTATTTGCTGCATCGCCCATCCTTTTTGGCATTTC
>Ga0208408_1002087_pt1 | contig 10937 bp, 7 predicted proteins | sample ETNtaG_4_FD_185776 | JGI IMG/M metagenome (GOLD analysis project Ga0208408, IMG submission 185776) | Marine microbial and viral communities from oxygen minimum zone, Eastern Pacific Ocean - ETNP201406SV67 (SPAdes) (version 2) | ecosystem: Environmental > Aquatic > Marine > Oceanic ... | reverse complement strand
GATTTATAGATCAATAATAAGATATTTTTCAGTCCAATAAAAAACCCGCCTTAGAGACGGGTTTTTAGAGTAGCGGGGGGAGGATTCGAACCTCCGACCTTTGGGTTATGAGCCCAACGAGCTACCAGACTGCTCCACCCCGCGATCATTAATTTTTATTCTTAATAATAAGGGGGTCGGAAGATAACCTATGTATAAAATTTTTACAATAGCGTAGTATCAATTATACCATAGTAACTATTTTACCTTATATATTTAGGAATTAGAATTTTTTAGGATAAAATAATACGGATTGATAAAATCACGACCCTAATACTGGAGTAATAAAAAAAATATGGCTAATAACAAAGAACTAGATGCTCTTTTACAAATACTCGCTGGAGAGCAGCAGATAATTCAGCGTACTGACCAGAAAGCTTTCACCTTACTATCAATACTTGGTGCGTTTATGGTTTTCTTTATCGTGCACTTTACAAAGATGCAGCTGGACCTAGTAATATTTTCATTAATCTTGGTTTATTTTCCAGCGGCAATGGGAACGATATATTTTTTAGTCAGAGTATTGATCCCCAGAGTAAGAGGGGCAAAAGAGGTAAATGATAATCCAGATGAAGAACAAACAGAGGATGTTAATCCTACATTCTTTGCTGGTATAAGTCAGTTTAATTCTCCCGATGAGTATGCTAAATATTTAAAGCAAATAGCGACAGATGAACAAAAACTATATAAAATGTTTTCTGCACAAGTATTCTCTCTGGGTTTAATCAACCAAAGAAAGAACGAAAGCCTAAGACGGTCCATGTCTTTTTTCGTTTCAGCCCTAATATCCGAGCTACTTATAATCATGTATCTAGCTTATTTGCGAGCCTATTCATACTTAGATGATAGAATCATGTATTACATACCAGGTATAATTATCATTAGCACGATCGCTATAGCTGTCTCAAGGTATGATCTAATTGCAAAAATAAAAAGATACCTATCCATATGATAAAAAGAGTTTCAGTATTAACTATCCTTATACTCTTTGGCTGTACAGGCCTTCCCACTGGATCGGTAGGACCCCAAGGTGAGCCTGGGCCGGCAGGTCCAAAAGGGCCAGCAGGACCCAGAGGAGCAAAAGGAAATGATGGAAAAAGTGTTTCCCAAGAGTTAATTGAAAAAATAGAAAAATCATTAAACTCTAATGATAGTGAGTCCATTATTGGTTCAACCGCATATAGCTTTGGAATCGCGCCTCGAATAACCGGTTTTGTTTATCTTACATCATCTGGAAAATTATATAAACTTGAGAATAAAAACCCCCAACAACTTGGTAAAAGTATTGAGTTTGTTACACAAATATCAAAATCACAAAAATTCATTTCCTTAAGCAGGACCACATATGGTGATGATATTAAACAGTTTTTTACTGCCGTAACCCAAAGCGGAAAAATAATCACATCTGAAGACCTTAAATCATGGAATGAAAATGCAACCATTCCAATCTCGAATTAATTCTTCTTTATTAAACTCTTTTTTAATTATCCTGTTTGTAGATAGCCTTCTTTGTCAGGATCACTGGGAAACAGCAATCTTTGCTGATGATAATTGGAGGTATGTACTTCCGACTTCTGAAATGCCTGCAGACTGGAACACTGTTAGTTTTGATGATAATATTTGGGATGAGGGGCCAGGAGGATTTGGATATTCTGATGGTGATGATGGTACCATAATTAGTACAACTATTTCTGTTTATTTAAGAACTGATTTTTTCTTGACTGATGTAACGAAACTTTCTAGAGCTGTTTTAAGCGCGGATTATGATGACGGTTTTATAGCATATATAAACGGCAATGAAATAGGACGTTCCTATAATCTACCAGAACCAGGAACTTTTGTTGAGTTTAATGAGGTTGCCAGTTACGATCACGAAGCATCTTTATATACTGGAGGGCAGCCAGAAAGCTTCGTGATTGACTCTATAGCATTAGATACTTTACTAACTAATGGTGACAATGTGTTAGCCATACAGGTTCATAATGTGGGAATCAATTCTTCGGACATGTCTAGTAATTTTTATCTAACATTTGGAATATCAGACAATTCTCAGTTTTATAGCGATCCACCTTCTTGGTTCCAAGAACCGATCATTTTTGGCGAATCTAACCTGCCAATCTTATCAATCAATACCTACGGAGAAGAAATAATAGACGAGCCCAGGATACCGGCTTACATGGGGATAATTGATAATGAATCAGGCCTCAATCATGTTAATGATCCATTTAACGGATACGATGGGCACATCACTATTGAAAAACGAGGTAACTCATCTCAGTGGCAGGATAAAGCACCATACCGATTTGAGACAGTTGATAATAATGGTGATAATAATAATGTGGAGCTATTAGATATGCCTGCAGAAAATGACTGGGTACTATATGCACCTTGGCAGGATAAGACTTTGATCAGAAATGTTTTAACCTATGCACTCTCTAATCAGATAGGTAGATATGCTTCTAGAACACGTCATGTAGAACTTTATCTTAATAATGAATACCGCGGCATATACGTTTTGATGGAAAAAATTAAGCGTGATGGTGACAGGATAGATATATCAAAACTAGAGCCTGATGAAATAACTGGTGATGACCTTACCGGAGGCTATATACTGAAATTTGACTGGTATTACACTGGTGATAATATTGGCGGGTTCGAAAGTCCTTATGATGAAATGATTTATAATTATCATTACCCAAAACCTAGTGATATCGTACCTGAGCAAGAAAATTATATTCAAGGTTTTATCAATAATTTTGAAAATATTATGCTCAGCAATGACTATACGAATGATTCCACAGGTTATCCTTCAATAATGAATGTAGAGTCATTTATTGACTTTATATTATTGCAAGAACTTTCAAAAAATGTAGATGCCTATAGGCTCAGCACATATATTTATAAGGATAAAGAGAGTGTTGACAACAGGCTCACCGCAGGACCTGTTTGGGACTTCAATCATGGATACGGAAATTGCGATTATGGCGAGACCTGGGAAACTGAAAATTGGCTATTAGAGTATAATCCTGAAGGTGGCGATCAAATGGCTTTCTGGTGGGAACTACTGTGGGCGGATGAAAATTTTCAACTTAAAGCTGCTCAACGATATACAGAGCTAAGATCAACCATATTTTCAGAAGAGCATATCTACAGTATAATTGACAGTATCGTAACCTATTTAGGCCCGGCTGTAGATAGAAATTTTAATCAATGGACATTACTCGGGAATTATGTTTGGCCAAATTATTATGTTTTTGATACCTATGAGGAAGAAGTAACCTATCTAAAATCATGGACAGCAGGGCGATTGGCATGGATGGATAGTGAACTATTATTATTGAACATAAAAGAAAATAATATTCCATCAGAGATTTCGATTAAAAATCCTTATCCAAATCCTTTCAATCCGAAAACAGCTTTTGTTCTTAATGTTACTAATAAGTCTTCAATTAGGCTGGATATCTACAATATTTTAGGAAAGAAGGTTAAGTCAATTAACAAAAACGGTCTTCCTCAAGGAAAACATACAATTACCTGGAACGCGACCAATGACATAGGTGGTCAAGTAGAGTCGGGCGTTTATCTATATGAATTATTGATAAATAATAGATTAGAAACAGGAAAACTCTTATACATAAAATAGTTGGAACTTTTTTTATTCTTTATTGTTTTTATACCAGGAGCAGGCATTTTTTATAAGATAACCCTACTACCTCTTTGGTTTCTCCCTTGCCTGCTCCTAGTATAAATAATACTAATTTAATCAGTCCTATTTTTTTCTTAGTGATAGTCTTATCGGAATACCTTCTAGGTCAAAGCTAGATCTGATTTGGTTCATTAAAAACCGTCGATATGGAACTTTAATCAATTTTGGATAATTTGCAAACAAGGCTATTACAACAGGTTGTTTATGAACCTGAACAGAATAATTTACTTTGATTACTTTCCCGCGCTCGGCAGGAGGAGGGGTCTCCCTCATTACTTTCTCCATTAGAGTGTTTAACTTATTTGTCGGGATCGTGTTCTTTGTTCGCTCGTAAACGGTCCACGCGGTTTCTAATACTTTATTAATACGCTGTCGCGTGGTCGATGATATAAATAAAACCGGGTAGTGATCTAGCTCTCTGAACTGGAACCGGATTTCATCCGTAAAATTTTTCATAGTGCTTGTTGATTTTTCAATTTTGTCCCACTTGTTAACAATAAAGATAAGTGCTTTCCCCTTACTTATAACAAGATCCACGATCGACTTATCTTGTTTTCCAAATCCTTTTTCTGCATCAATTAAAACAAGCGCTACATTACATCCTGAAATAGCATTTTGGGTCCTTACTGTACTATAATACTCTATTTTATCTTTTATTTTTGATAATTTTCTGAGACCTGCAGTGTCTACCAGTGTGATCTCATTCCCATGCCATTTTAAATAAGAATCAATCGCATCCCTAGTGGTTCCAGCAATAGGCGTCACAATTGTTTGCTCGCGCTGAAGTAGAGCATTTGTCAAAGATGATTTACCAACATTTGGCATACCAACAATTGCCAACCTTAAACAATCAAAGTCCACAAATTCTTGTTTTGATACTCCAAGGCCAAGAGTGTTTAGGATACCATCAAGCAGGTCTCCTGTCATTCGTCCATTAAGGGCTGATATGAGAAAAGGATCTCCCATACCTAAGTGATAAAAACTTTGACCCTGAATATCATGCTTCATGGTATCGCACTTATTAATAACAAGAAGATGCGGCTGGTCACTCTCACGGACAAACTGAGCAAGAGTGGTATCACTGGATGTAGCCTCATCTCTCCCATCTACCATCAGCAAGATCAGATCCGCTTCTGCTATAGCCATTTGCGCTTGTTCCCTTACGGCAGCGTTAAAAATATCTGTGTCTTCAGGAATAAATCCACCTGTGTCTATAAACCGTAGCCTATGACCACACCATTCTGACTCACCATAGATTCTGTCTCTGGTGATTCCCTCTGTAGCATCCACAATGGCCTGTCTCTGACTTAGAACACGATTAAAAAAGGTGGACTTGCCAACATTAGGGCGTCCGACTATTGCAATTAGAGGATTAGACATAATTAAAAGTAAATAATATTGACCTAATTTTTTATCATATAAGTCAGATTTTCCTTTAGAATAGTTGACGCGGTCAACATGCCGGAAAAAAGTGCACTAGAAACACCAGCGGTCATAATATCCTGTCCAGTAAAAAAAAGATTTTTTATCTCAGACTGTGGGCGCAACCAACGCTGTCGAAAACGATTAGAGTCATGATCAATACCATACATTTCACCTTTTTGATAGTTGGCCAGATCACGTATAGTTAAAGGAGTAGAGAGCTCTTTGTAGTCGATAGAATTTTGAATATTTGGAACCTGTTTAGTAACAATATCTAGAATCCGATTTGATAATTTCTGTTTTTCCTCTTCGTATTCTTGACCACGTTTTTTCCATGGAAATCCTTTCCAATTTGAATACCAGTCCCAAGTACTAAATGTAATCGCTTCCATCGTTGCATAGCCTAAATGATTTTCGTTCCATGCTTTATCCTTTGCAGATGGAAAGGAAACATATACAACCGGGAAATCCGTAGCTTGATTTTCAATATAAGACTTGACGTTTTGGTCATGATCGTATCCAGGATAAATCCATAGATTTGTATTACTCAGTCCTAACTCTTTAGTCGACTTATTAAGCCCAATATGTAGACAAACATAACTCTCAGTTTGATTAATTTTTTGAAGATTTTCTTTTATTCTGGTGTCACTATTTTTGTCATCCAATAATTTTTCTATGGTGTTTACAACACCCGCATTACTAATAACAGTCTCTGCCTCAATCTCATCTCCATTTTCCATAATAATACCTACAGCGCAACCATTCTCTATCTTGATCCTACTTACCGGAGCATTCACCGCAAGCACACCCTCTTTTTTCTCAATTAGATCTGATATTGTCTCCGCAATTCTCCTTGAAGATCCCGTTGGATAGTTTCCACCATCCAGGTAATGTCTGGCGACCATCGCATGCATAGCAAAACTACTCTTCTTTGGCGTCAGACCGTGATCACCCCATTGTCCAGTAAGTACACCAATTAATTGTTGGTCGCTAGTAAGGCCGGACAATACATCAAACGTTGTACGATCAGAGAAAGAAAAAAACTTTCGAGTCATGAATGGATAGGAAATAGCTCCCAAAATTCCAGGAAGAGCCTTATTCGCAAAATACGATCGCGAATTATTTGAAACCTGGTCCAATAGATCCATATAGGATATGATCGCCCTTTCCTCCTTTGGGAAATAGGCAATCATGTCTTCTACAAATTTTTCCCTAGGCGCAACAAAGTCATACGACATATCAGGGAAAATAATTCTATCATAGTTCTTATCCATGTACGACCACTCTAGTTTTCCATCAGATATTAGATCAAACAGCCGTCTTACTGGTGAGTGGGTTTTATGAACCTGCCCTATATAGTGAATTCCAACGTCCCACTCATAATTATCCCTACGAAAGGTATGGGTCCATCCTCCGATTTTAAAATGTTTTTCCAAAACCAAAACACGTTTTCCCTTGAGACCAAGAAGAGCGGCAGTGCACAAGCCCCCAATGCCTGATCCTATAATTATAGCATCAAATTTTTGTTTAGTAATATCCGATTTATAATTTGTCCACTTCTTCATGCTAGATGGCAGGGTTTAGGTTTTAGATATTACCGAATTTATTTTATTAGTACCATCTTCCGCGTTTTTCTATAATTTCCGGCCTTTATCGTATATAGATATATTCCTGCTGATACTGGCTCATTTTTATTATTTCTTGCATTCCATAATATTGATTTGTGACCAGCAGATTGTTTTCCATCTAAAAGGGTTTTTATCAGCCTGCCATTCATATCATAAATTGTAATATTAACATCAGCATCAAATGGTATTTGATATGTAATACTTGTAACTGGATTAAAAGGGTTGGGATAATTTTGATGTACGTGAAAATCATTTGGATAAATTTGATCTATTTCTAATGTAGCGGCATTAACACACTCATCAATGGAGCTAAATAGTGCTCCTGAATAGTTAACACTATCAACAATAAAACTGCATCCAGATATAGCCTGACAGTGGTTGCTAACCCAGCCAAACCCTAATAACATTTCACAATCACCAAAATCTACATCAGTTAAATCAAGCACTCCTGTAGGAAGATTACAAATAACTAAATCATCGTTATCATAGTAATCTGCATAGCAACCATCACAATAGTTTGAGACGCAATTCAGATTGGGATCTTCACCACAACTACTGATAAAACATGGATCTACTAGACAGGATACAGGGTTTTCGCAGTCACCTGAAATTGTGATAGAACTAACATTAATCGCACTGCATTCACTACACTGTATATTGTCGCCTTCAATCTCTACAAAACGATTAATATAGTAATTAAATTGTTCTATGTAGTTATTAAGATTAGATACATTAGATATAAAGCTCCCGTTTTCATCTTCTACGTAGTAAAGACCACAGTTGTCCATACAAAACGAGAGTTCACTAGCCCTCAAGTAACCAGTGACGGCTGAACCTTGTTCGTCATCATAAAAACAGCTTGATTCACATTCTTCCATCGTTTCAAATGGAACTAAACCATTACATCCACCCCAGGTAAAGGTCATACATTCTTGCTGCTCTTGATCAAAATAATATCGAAGGAAAGCCGCATCACAAGGACCGACATTTGGAGTATAAAAACAAGCTTGCATTTGCTCATAACCTTGCCTGATCGTGCGAATAGAATTTATGTAACCATCTAACCCATCTATAGACTGACCGTATTCAATGGTAACTCTTTTTATAGTGTCACTGGTTGTGATCTCAAACCATTCTGATCCTCCATCCGAACAGTCTGGACAACCAATTATACTATCCAAACTCATAAATAATTCAAAATTGAACTGTGTATTCAGGTCTTCCCAAACTATAAAATCAACAGTATCACTAATTGCAACTGGTATATAAACAGGATCATTCTCATCCCATCCATATAAAGTATAGTTAACCTGGTTAACCGTTATAGTTAATTCAGAAAGACAGTAGCCTAAACACTCTCCAAAAGATGATCCGGTTTTGATTCCTATTACTTCTGGATTTGTTGTTACAGGGCAATAGTTTCCATCAGGAGAAATCTGTGGTAAAGTATTTTCAGGATCGGTCACAAGGTTAAACATTAGAGTATCGGTAGTCTCAAATAATTCTGGAGTACAGGGCTCCCACTCATTTGCTATTCCTTGGCATGTTTGATTATCTGCAAGAATTCCCATGTTTGTAACAATACACCAGTATAAATATTCCATGGCCATACAACCATAGTCACAGGTCCAATCATCATAGTGATACCATGATTCATCCGGATAAGTGCCCGGAAAAGAGATAAACTGACCTCCTCTTGCTACATCCATTGCATCTGTAAGATAAGAAGAATTTGGTTCAAGAGCGTACAAAGATGGATATGCATCTACGTGGCCACATGCGTTAATCGTATGTAAAACTTCTTCAACGGTAGCGTCATCTCCCCAGTGACCAGGCTGGGACGGGTCTATTTCATTACGAAATAAAATGGCACCAGCACAGTTTTCAAAATGATCAAAGAATTCATCGATAGTGTTTGAATTTTCAGAATGAAAAATTGGCATCACGGTGACATTATTATTTAGCTCAAACTCAATAATTGGATCATCGACAATACCATCTTCATTGTTATCAATAAGCTCTGCTGCAACCGCTGCAACATGCAATACTTTTTCGTCTGTTATTGAAGAAACAGCATATATATGGATACAATCTAATACATTAACATATTTGGTAAATAAGCCAAGGGCTGCGTCATTAGGATTTGGGTTTTCTTCAATATCAAAGCAAACATTGTTTTGCCCAGATAAGAGACTGAAAAAAATAAATACTAAAAGTAGGTAAACTCTTTTCATAACTAATCCAAATCTACAAATAATTACCCTACAATGTGTGTGGGGCTAAGAGGTGTTACTTTAGAAGCACCATTTTCCTGGTCTGCCTAAACTCCCCAGCTTGGATTGTATATAAATATAATCCTGCTGATACTGGCTCATTTCTATCATTGGTGGCATTCCACCTAATAGACTTATATCCTTCCATCTCCACTCTGTCAGAAAGGGTTTTGACTAGCCTTCCCATCATATCGTAAATAGTTATTTTGACATTAGTATTAACAGCTAGTTCATATCTCAATGTTGTAACGGGATTGAATGGATTTGGATAGTTATCTTTTAAAACAAATTCTTCCAGTAATGAATTTGTAGTTGAAACTGTCATCAGTTCCCCTCCTCCAGACCAATAAATATCATCCAAAGCAAATTGGCATGATGCTCCGTTTACCTCAAGGATTACAAATTCATAGCTTAGCATTCTTAGATCAATAAACTCTCCCCGAATATCCTCCGCAGGTATTGAAGCATTCCCCCAATCACCATCTCTGACAAGCCCGTATTTAGTCTGATTCGATGGGAAGTCCACGTATGATTGATTTCCCCAAGAGTCAATGATCCCAATTTGAAAAGAAATATTGGCCGGTATCTTAATTCTAAAATTTAAATGTCCCTGTGCAAAATTGAATAGGTTAACCGGCTGCATGGACATGATCCCTGCGCCAAACCAGCCTAATCCGGTAGTCTGCCATGATATACCGTTTTCACCTTCATAGGGTGGAATACTACCTTCGCTTAGGGTGCCTTCCCAAACATAGATTTCTGCATCGTCGCCGGCTACCAAACCGTTGTCAATCGGAGTCGTGTCCGTAAAGAGACCAAAGGTGCCTCCCTGGAAAGCGGGTGGCCCGATATGAACTTGCCCCTGCCCATTCCATTCCATCACTTTAATATAATCAACATACATATGAGCAGGAAAAGGCATAGAAATCGGTAATCCGCTACCACCATTATAAACTGCCTCTGTAAATAATCCGCCAATCGCCAGATTGGCTATAAGGTAAAAGGGTTCCTGAAATTCATCAGAAACACTATCAATCGGAAATGGTTCTGTGTAAAGATCGTACTCAACACTATCATCAATAACAGTAAACCGGATACTGTCCGGATCCCAATATATGCGATACGTCAGGAACCTGTCGCTTAAACTATCATAATTATAATAGGGTCTGCAATAATCATCATCCGGATCCCATGAAATACTGGCAGCACCGGATGGGTTTTCTGTGTTTATTGCTTCATCAGCATAAAATATAGCATTGGCTCCGACCACTTGATTCACGGTTGAATTGTCAGAATTATTACCGCCATTGTGCTCATCATGTAAATCTCTAAATTCTTGACGAGAACCCATTTCCATTATATCAATCTCTCCACTTCGAGGCCAATTGAGATTTGATGTTCCAAGCAGCCATACTGCAGGCCATCCTCCAAGATCAAGGTCTGGCACACTTACTCTTGTCTCGATCACACCATATTTTACACTTATTTTTGATTTTGTGTTCATTCTCCCGGATGTATAATTCAGTGGGTTGCCCCATTGGTCTGTAATTCCGCTGCCGGACTCTTGCTTTGCGGTTATTCGAACTACGTGGTTTCCTGTTTCGTCTTCCACCTCTACAATATCAATATTTTCAGATTTATAATATTGCAACTCACCGTTACCCCAGCCCCATGAACCATTTCCAGTTTCAATGATCCAGTTATCAAGATTATCAAAATTTTCTTCCCAGATGACATCTCCTATTTGTCCATTAATAACGCCAATACAAAGAATTAAAAATATTACCATATTATTTTTCATTTTTTTGTTCCCAGTTAATTAGTGTTACGTTTTTTTATATTTTTCCTCGTGCACAATTTATTGAAAAT
>Ga0208408_1002085_pt1 | contig 10948 bp, 9 predicted proteins | sample ETNtaG_4_FD_185776 | JGI IMG/M metagenome (GOLD analysis project Ga0208408, IMG submission 185776) | Marine microbial and viral communities from oxygen minimum zone, Eastern Pacific Ocean - ETNP201406SV67 (SPAdes) (version 2) | ecosystem: Environmental > Aquatic > Marine > Oceanic ... | reverse complement strand
ATGATGGAAACCAATCAGGGCAGGCCAGCACAAAAGATGAGTTTTGGAGATGCAGTTACAAATTGTTTGTTTAATAATTACGCAGGCTTCAGTGGAAGGGCTTCTCGTTCAGAATATTGGTTTTGGGTATTATTTACAATTTTGGTATCTTTTGTAACTGGAATAATAGATGGCTTTGCTTTTGGATGGGAATTGGGCGACCCAACATGGATTACAGATATTAGTGGCCTAATTTTCATTTTACCGGGATTATCAGTTTTTGTAAGAAGACTTCACGACGTAGGTCAGAGTGGATGGTGGATTTTATCATCGATTCTAATTCTCCCAATTCTTCTTCTTCTTTATTGGTCAGTCGTTGAAGGAGATGCCAATCCTAATGAGTATGGAGAGGTTCCAACAAATACTCTTGACAAATCAAATGTTCAAACAGATTATAACAATTATTAATTTAATCACATTGAACAATTTCGAGCAAAACTCCACCAGTATCTTTAGGGTGGAAAAAAGCAACTAGTGTATTATCAGCACCAGGACGGGGAGCTTCTCCGATAGGTTCTAAACCATTCTTTTTTGCTTTTGCTAGGGATTCTTCAATATCGTCCACTTCCAAAGCTAAATGATGAATTCCAGGTCCTTTTTTGTCAATAAATTTACCAACCGGCGTATCTTTCCCCATTGGTTCTAACAATTCAATTTCGTATCCACCGACTTTCAAATGGGCAGTAGTTACACCTTCAGAGTCTACTTTTTCAGTATGATCTAGTTTCAGACCTAGAGATTCCCACATAGGCAATCTTTCCTCAATAGAATCCACAGCAATGCCAATGTGTCTGATTTTCACAAATGACAAATAAAGTAAGACTATTTCAAGATTATCAATATTTACCACCTCCTAAGTAAACAAGAGTGTCTCACAGTATTACAGTATTGAAATCTAAGTTACATAACGCAACAGTTACCCACGCATTGAAGGATTATGAGGGTTCTGTAGCCCTTAGTCCAGAATTAATTAAATTAGGAAACTTTTCGATGCATGAACAAGTTCATCTATGGAATATTACCCAAGGTACAAGATTAATCACTTACATAATGGAATATGATGGAGACGAAAAAGGAATAATTTGCGTAAATGGAGCTGCAGCACATAGAGCAAATCCTGGCGATAGAATAATATTAGCAACATTTGCTGAAATAGATTCAGAAGATTCCAAAAAGTGGAAACCTCATATTGTAATTATGAACGATAACAACACAAGAAAGAATTAGGAAACTATTATCATATAGCTCTTTCATAGATTAGTATGTCAATTGAGTTACGCTTAGTCGGAATAGCATTTCTTCTCTTAGCGACTAGCTTTTCAGGATGTTTAACTCAGGATGATTCAAATGACGTTCCTATTATCGAGGAAGTAGGTCTTCCAGCAGGAACATTTATTACAAATTCAACGGGAATGAGCATAGAAGGCACTCCCTTAGAAATGGAATTTTATTTTAGTAATGTAGGAGAACAAGGAGCTGAACCAAGCATAGGGGTTACTTCAAGCGGTTGTATTTTCTTCATAGCTTTTGAAAAACCAATGCGCTCTTGTGATTATGGTGAAACATGGGTAAATACAGCAGATGGATCCCAAGCATTTTTTACAAACGATCCTTATGGTTGGGTAGATCCAATTACAGATAGAGTATTCAATATTCACATGATGGGACTTTGGACAACGTGGATAGGATGGTCAGATAATGATGGACAAAGTTGGGAAGCAAACCCACATGATTCCGGAGCTCCTGTTAATGACCACATAAAGCTAGGTTCAGGACCATGGACAGATGAAGGATATGGTATTGGAGGCGGAGTAAGTTCAGGCATCTATGAAACTGCAGTATATTTTTGTTATAATAAATTAGCATACATTTCATGCTACACTAGTTTTGACGGAGGAGCATCTTTTGAAGCTGGAGGAGATCTCGTAGGAATCGCAACAGCAAATGGAGGCTTACATGGAGCAATCACAAGTGCACCAGATGGTACAGTTTACTTACCACCTAGAGTAGCAACTCCATCTATTATTTTTTCTAAAGACAATGGCCTTACTTGGGAAGAAAGGACTATGGGACAAGATGTAGGAACACCAAATCCTCGTAAAAACGGAGAAGTTGCTACAGATACAGATTCCAATGCCTACAATGTATGGGTAGGTGAGGACCAGGGAGTTTACATGTCAAGAAGTATTGATTCAGGAGAGACCTGGGAACAAACCAGCACTCGAATAAGTCCAGTTGAAGTCATTTCAGCTACCTTTCCACATACTTCAGCAGGAGATCCTGGTAGAATTGCAATAGCTTACTTGGGTAGTGAGAATGCAAGCGCACTTGGACAACCAGACATAGATGGAAATCCATGGAATGGGAATGCACATTTCACACCTTCAAATGTTACACATTATCTTTACGTGACTTACAGTCTTAATGCATTAGATGAGGATCCAATCTTCCACACTCAACGAATATCTGCAGACCCAGTACAAGTGGGAAGTATTTGTCTAAACAGTGGAGATTGCCGCAGTGATGATGGCGGATCAAACCGTAATCTTTTAGATTTCAATGATTTGCATATAGATTTAGATGGGCGAGTTTACATTGGATTTGCAGACGGATGTACAGGAACTTGCGCATCTGGGAATGAGACAACTCCTGCAAACTCTCGAGATAGACTTGGCTCAGTTTACTATCTATCCAATGGACCAAGTCTTTACGAGTCAGTTGGCAATTTAACTCAATTAATTCAAGATTAATCTTTAGGCGCAGTTAACAACAGTCATCATCACAGCAACCATCTTTTACAGGAGCAGTAGAATCTAAACTTAATCTGATGATTTTAATACCTCCGTGACACACGATAATTGCTACAATTGCCCCAATTATAATATCGGGCCAAAAAGATCCTGTAAATATTACCAATAAACCGGCAAGGATAATTCCTGCCGAAGCAATCGCATCATTTCTACAGCAGATAAAAGCACTCATGAAATTTATATCCTTATGTTGGTGTTTGTACATCATGAATGCAACGCTTGCATTGCCTGCTAATGACATCACTCCGACAATAGAAATAATATTTCCAAACAATACAGATTCACCTATCATACCCAAATATACATGATAGAATGCCCACAAACCAAATACAGTCATTATAATTCCTTTGAAGAATGCCAATCTTTTCTTGACTTCAGTGGTTGAAGACAATACAAGGATACTTGATCCTAGAATAAATACATCTCCTGAATTGTTAGCAGCATCACCTAATAATGAGGCTGAATTCATCATTAAACCATACCATAAATCTACAGACATCATTATCAAATTTATAATAAAGGCTATAACTAAAGCCCTTCTTCCAAGTATATCTGCGTGCGCACTCATCCTAGTATTATTTTCACGAACCTTCCTATTATACTTTTAGGCGCAGTTATAGGATCCATAGTAGACCCACCAAAGAACAAAACAACCACAGTATTAAATTAAACAAAGGCGTCAGAGAAATATGAAATCTCTTCCTCCAGGGCCTGCCGTTCTTTCAGATTGGCTTGCGCTTGTTGATGAACTACCAATGGAGCCTCTCCTGCCAATCGTTGACCCCCACCACCACCTTTGGGAGGACAGAAGCGGTAACACTTCGGTACCTTTTGTGAATACGTTTGGCGCTCGTAATGCCATGGGTCAGTACCTTCTGGCAGAGCTTTGGGCAGACTTAGCTGGGAACAACGTGACACACACAGTCTACCTAGAGTGTGGCGCATTTTACGACCAATCTGCCTCGAAATCGATGCAGTCCGTCGGTGAGACAGTGCACTGCCAAAAGATAAGTGAGGAGATGACTGCCCTAGGCAGTACCCTCATCTGCGCTGGCATTATTGGGAAAGTCGACTTATCGCTCGGCAGAGCAGTAGGCAAGGCGCTTGACGCTCACATTGCAGCCGGGAAGAATTTTAGAGGAATACGCGATCCATGCGCATTCGGCGAAGGTGCCGAAGTCTTCCAGGTAGCTGAGAACAATGACAAACTCGCTGGCGCTAAATTCCGCGAGGGAATTGCCGAGCTGCAATCGCGTGGATTAATCTTTGAGACTTGGCTATATCATCCACAGATTCCGAGCCTTACCGATCTTGCCCGCTCATTCCCTAAACTGCCTATCATTTGCAATCATCTCGGGATGCCCATTGGCGTCTGTCGATTCGAGAGTGAACGAGGCTGGAAAGGCACGGTAGCGCACGAGTGGCGTGAGAACATCAAGAAACTTGCAGCGGAGTCTAACGTGTACATGAAACTGGGCGGACTGCCTATGCCTGTGTGTGGATTTGGTTTTGAGAAACGCGCCGTACCTCCTACATCAGAGGAACTCGCCGAGGCGATGGCACCGTACATCAACTTCGCAATCGATCAATTCGGTGTAAATAGGTGCATGTTTGAATCGAACTTCCCGGTGGACAAAGCGAGCTGTAGCTACACCGTCCTATGGAACGCCTTCAAGCGCATCGCCATAGCGCGAGACTGCAACGAGGAAGAGATGGCAGCCTTATTCAGTGGCACTGCCAAACACGTCTATAATCTGTAACAATCTAACGATTAGGAAGCGTGAAGTCTTAAATTGAACAGGAGGTTAGAGAAATATGAGCGAAGATTACAATCCTGATAAACTCACTAAAGCTGCCGAAGATGAGTGGCTTGAAATATGGACGGCGGGACCTGGAGATAAGCGGTCTAAGCTTCTTGATATTGGAACCAGTGCCCCAGACCTCGAGTTGCTCGATCATACCGGAGCTTCACTCAGATTATCATCGCTTTGGTCGGATGGTCCAGCGCTGTTGATGTTTTGGCGCCACTTTGGTTGTGGATGCGGAGTTGATCGCGCAGCAAGACTTAATGAAGAATACAAAGACTATCGAGCCGCAGGAATTAATCCAGTTATTATTGGACAGGCCGAACCGGAAAGAGCAGCAGCATACATGGAAGAGCACAATATCGAATGTACCATTCTTTGCGATCCTGATTTTACAACCTATAATGCCTTTGGGCTTTCAAATTTTGGTATTGAACAGCTTCTTTACGATGCTCCAGAAGAAACATGGTGCCACTCAAAAGAGATTGGCTTAGATTTCCAAAAAGCTCGCCGTGCTATTAATCGCCCTCTTGTCGACAATCCGTGGTTGTCTCCAGGTGAGTTCCTTGTAGATAAATCTGGTAAAATTCGTGTTTCGTACGCCTATCAGTACTGCGAAAACTTTCCAGATCCGAGAATCTTCCTGACCTCTGCTAAGATGCAATAAGCGATTATGAATTGCGTTTTCTTCTAAATGCGATAATCAAGCAACTAATTATTGCAGTAAAGACTCCAAATCCAGGAGTATCTTCTGCATCATACTTACATGACCCATCATCTTCAGTTGCATCTGCATTATAATTCTCAGCACTTTGATGTACACATCCAGGCACATCTACAGTTGCATTAGTCTCTTCATTTGCTAAAGCTGCAGGACATCCGTCATTAGCATCGAAAGGACAAACATCCACATCGTCTTTTGCTCCATCACTATCAGAATCATCGATACATCCATCTGCATCAGCATCATAACCGCTAGCATCTTCCTCAGGACAATCATCATCATCGTCAGCAATACCATCATTATCACCGTCGGGCGCCTCTTCAGTGTCATTAGACCCATCACCATCGTCAGAGTCATCAGACCCTTCGTCATCAGTGTCATTAGACCCATCACCATCGTCAGATTCCACAACAGTAATTGAGGCAGTCATTGAACTGTGATAGTCACATTTGTAATTGTATGTTCCAGCTTCAGTAAAAGTAAAAGACCATGTGGCCCCAGCAGCTATATTTCCAGAATCAAAGGAATCAGGTCCGTCAGTACTATTTGCAGTATGCCCCATTCCATCATTATTTGTCCAATTAACAGTATCTCCAACATTGATTGTCAAATCTTCAGGATTAAACTTCATGTCGTCAGTAATAGAAACATCATGATCTTCGGCTGACGCAGAAGGAATAACCATCAAGATAACAAACATCACAAGGGCAAATGCCAATGCAAAAGACTGTAGTTTGTTTACACATCTTATTTTGAACATATATCAGATTTAAAATTCTACTATATAACTCAATGCCAAAGAAATATGGTGCTCCCGCCGGGATTTGAACCCGGGTGCTCGGCTCGAGAAGCCGAAATGATGGGCCGGACTACACTACAGGAGCTAAATTTTCAAATCATTCTGAATTTTTGTCAAGCCATTTGGCAGTTTCCTTAATGGCTCTTTTGCTAGTATATTGAGGAGTCCAACCATGTTTCATCAAAGCCTTGATGTCTAGTTTCATGACTTTAACATCGCCTTTCCAACCTCTACCTCCATCAACACCACCAGTAAATGAATATTCTACATTATCTAATTTCATTGCTTTACAAACTTGATCAGCCAAGGTAATAACATCGATTGCATCTTTTGATCCTACATTCAATTCAACAGTTTCTCCTTTTTCACATAATTCTCCAGGAGCTTTATTCAACATTGCAGTAATACAATCTTCTACGTGGAAGTAAGATTTATTTTGTTTTCCATCTCCCAATATTTCTAGATTTTCATTATCTTTTCTTAATTTATTTACAAAATCAAAAGTAACTCCATGGTTGCTGCGTGGACCTACACAATTAGCAAATCTATAGGAAATACCTCTGAAGTCATTTTCTTTAGAATATTTTTCAATTAATTTTTCAGCATCTAATTTACTTGTACCATATGCTGAAATTGGTTTTAATTCAGCAGTTTCAGGAGTTGGAATTTTTTCAGCATCTCCATATACTGTTGAAGTAGAAGTAAATACAATATTATCACACCCAGCGAGTTTCATAGCCTTCAACACACGTTCAGTTACATCTACATTTTGTTCTTGCATTACTTCAGGTTTAGTAATCCCTAATTGAACTTCTGGATTGGCAGCTAAGTGATACACAACTTTTGCCCCTTCTAAATATCCTGCAAATTCTTCATTTAATAAATCAATATCAATCAATGTAATTTTTTCAATAGATTCACTCAAAAAGTCTAAATCTCCAGATGAAAAATTATCTAAAACGACAACTTCTTCATCTCTTTTTACAAGACGATCAACCAAGTGAGAACCAATGAATCCAGCTCCTCCAGTTACTACAACCCTACGTTTAACTTTCTGCTCACTCATAGAAACTAATACACCGGATTCTAGCTCAGTAGGTATAGTATTATCGGCATAATCAGACTTATCATCAGCAAAAGAACCAACTAAAGATCCAACAAAATCACCAGTGGTTTTTGTAATATTTTTCCCAGTTTTTCCTACAGCATCAAACACAGATCGACTTGTATCGCCTGTAACCTTCAGAACAGTTCCTCCTGCAGTTCCAATTGCACCTACGCTGGCATTAATTGGCGCACCGATAAGCCCATCTTTGTGTAAGCCAAAAGTTTGAGAAACGTCTTCCAAATTGATTTCTTCCCAGTGTTGGTACAAATAATAGATAACAAGACACAACCCAATGAACATTACAGTTACTGCAATTTGTAGAGGTGCTAAAATGGCCAACACTCCTAATCCATAAACAACGGATGCAGATAAAATAAGAGAACCACTTATTGCACCAATTGCAACAGCAGATAAGTTTCTATTTGGAGATAAACCAATAGCTCTTCCTAATATCGTTCCTCCAACAGCACCAGATCCTTGGAAAGGGAACATAACAAAAACAACAATTCCTACAAACGAAGCACGTTCTAACCACGGTAAATCTTTCAACATAGCCTTACCTTTCAATTGAATGCGATTAATTCCACTACCAATGAATGGTATTCTTTTTGCCAAATCGAAGTTCCAAGTTAGGAAAACACCTACAGCAATATCAACAAAGGCAGTACAGATTGCGATGGCCCAAGGATCTACACCTCCTGCGATTCCAAGAGGAACAACAGTTCCCTTTCCAAATGGAGGTACAAAATATACGAGCATTAATTGAGATAAAATCAAGAATTCTTTCTGACCCATTGACAAGAACATTACAACAAAGAACGCTCCAGTCATCAAAAATGGTGAAAGGAATTTGAAAAGACCCAACATTGCACCAGGCCCACCTATGGCATATATCAGAATACCAAGACCTAAAACAGCAATGCAATCAAAGGCAATATTCCACCAAAAAGTAAGTTCAATATCCTCAGAATCTGAGGAAATATATTCATAGTTTAAGTCAATAGATAAATTCCCAGAATTAGCAGGCTGAAATCCTTTTCCAGTAACACTTCCTGGCGCCCATCCACCAGCTGCACCTGCAGTCCCTGCAGCCTCTCCTCCTAATTTTACTTCACTTTTACCGAGATAAAGATGCGCCCCAGTAGCATATTCATTTTCGATATCTCCACTAACAACAATAGTTGTTTCTCCCAATTCAACAAATGTATGATCAAAAGTGGCTGTAAGAGGAACATCTAAATTATGACTAATTGTAGAATCTATCAAATAAAAGTTGTTAATATTTAAATCACGGAATATTACAACATCCATTAAACTTCTTTGAAAAACCCCATCATAAAGAGTAGATTGAGACCATTTAGATCCAATAATGTTAGTTTTATCAAACGTAATGGAAGTGAAATTAGAATTTCTAACTAAAAAAGTATCCAAATTACTCTTTTCAATTCTATTAGATTCCATTGTAACATTATTGAATAAAACAGCATCAAAAGTTACATTTGATAAAACAGATTTACTAAAGTCAACATCCTCAAAAGTTACTCGATGAAAGGTACAATCTATGAAGAAAGAATCAGTAAAAGTATAATTTGAGAATAAAACATCTTCAAAATGTACATTTGTAAAAACTGCAGCATTCAAGTCAGTATCTCTAAAATGGATTCTTTCAAATTCTAAACCGCTTGCAAAATTAATACTATTATTTTCTGATAAAGTAGGGAACAACATACTATTGTCTCCAGGGTTTAAAATTAGATAACTATCTCCAGGGGCAATCGCTTTCGGCTCGGGATCTTCTAAATCTGGAGGAATAGGATACAGAGCATTTTCAATGTCTCCAAAATATCTAATTTTAGTTAATTTCCCTTCAATTCTAACCTCATCTCCGGGCGAATATAGCAAATATAATCCATTTGAATTAGGTACCAAATCATTTGGACTTTCAGTAATGGCATACCAAACACCAGATTGTTCTAACCCAATAACTTCTTGACCCCAACCTGAGAAACTTATACCTAAAAGGCCAATTATAATTCCAGCTATCAATATTGCTCTAGAATTTTTCCAAGCATTTTTTAAGGCATTTACAAAAGACCAGAGAGTGTCAACAACCGCATCTATTTCGTCTCTCTCTCTTTGACTTACAGTCAATTTACCTTTCTTTTCAGCATCATCTAATTTAGTTTGTTTAGTAGCGGTTTTTTTTTCTGTAGAATTTTTCTCAGGACTTGATTTTTTAGAAGAGTCCTTTGTATTCTTAGTTTCTTTTTCCACAGATTTCTTTGCCATAATCTAGTAAGCCTTTTCAGCCTTATACTACTGAGTAATAAATAATATCGTTTATTATCCTCCTGAGGCCACAAGAATAATTCTAATAGGTTTTTCAGGTAACTTGAGAATAAGTGGAATAGGTTTCATTTTCTCTTCATCTGTGACGACTAACACGCCATCAGGATGTAACTCTAAATGATCTACAAGATCATTAGCAGTACTTCCTTCAGGCAAATCAATGGTTTCAGTTTTGTCATCGATTGTAACTTGCCATTCCATATTTGTTTAGTTAGAGTGACTTCAAAATAGTTACCGTGAACATTAAGTTCTAACACATCTGGAGATAGAGCAGCCAGGGTCGCATAGTCCGGTATTGCGGTGGCCTCGAAAGCCACTGGGAGCAATCCCTCGGGAGTTCAAATCTCTCCCCTGGCGCCAGAACTCTTTTCGACGACGTGTATTTCTATTCCTCTATCAAAATAGGGCTTTGATTAAAATAATACCAAATGTTTGCCATTACGACCGTTCCCAAGGTAATTTCCAAAGCACTACAGCTATAATTAGAAGAACAAAAATATGCCAAACATCCATAATTTACTGAATATCTAGACTATATATCAATTTCCTAATATTTGTAGGCGCTCTTTTATCTACCAAAGAGCCAGTAGATCAATCCACCAATTTCGGGTTTTTCACAAGAGCATCTTTGTTCTGCCGGAATTCCATTTAAAACCATTTCAATGTGCTTACCACAACCAGCCCAAGCTGCTTTCTCGCATCTTCTACAAGTTACTTTTCTACACATTCTTAATAGTCAATTTGACCATAATATCTGAACATTTTCTTACCAATAGGAAGTTCTTTCTGATAATTTCGAACTTCATCAGCAGACATTTCTCCCATTGCTAATTTCAAAGATAAATAGGGGGCACAATAATTTTCACCATAAATATATGTTGAAACACGAGGGTTAATTTCCATTAGCACCCCTCCTCTGGTTGAAATATCTATACAATAATCCATTGGCAAATGTTTCAATAATTTTTTTGCATAGTCGAGAGCAGCATTATCTTCTATCATTTCGAACCCCATGGCTAAACCAGATGCAAAATTTAATCTATTTTTAACAGAGCAAGTTAACATTTCTCCATTTTGAAGAACTGGATCTATTTTCAATTCCACTCCATCTAAATATTCCATTATCATTAATGTCGGAATTTCTTTTTCATCAACAGTAGATTTTAGTTCATCCATTGAGATGTATTTTGCAAAGGGTCTACCGTTAAACAGAAGATCGTATCTATCTGATTTCTCAGTCAATACTCTAACTCCACGAGCTCCCTTTCCTTCGGGAGGCTTGAATACAACATCTTTCTCAGGATATCCTAATTT
>Ga0208408_1002083_pt1 | contig 10954 bp, 6 predicted proteins | sample ETNtaG_4_FD_185776 | JGI IMG/M metagenome (GOLD analysis project Ga0208408, IMG submission 185776) | Marine microbial and viral communities from oxygen minimum zone, Eastern Pacific Ocean - ETNP201406SV67 (SPAdes) (version 2) | ecosystem: Environmental > Aquatic > Marine > Oceanic ... | reverse complement strand
TTATGATTTTGCTCAATATCCTGAGCTACTGGAGATCCATCCTGACCTTCATCAGAATAGTCTTCTGGGACAACTTGCAATATTTTTGTGATTTCCCCAGTTTTATCATTTTCATCAATGATTATTAGTGTTACATTGTAGTATCCACCAGCCGACCATGAGTAATCAGTAGTAGATTCATTTGTGGTCCGGTCCACACCATCACCAAAGTCCCATTTGTATTCTTTAATTTCGCCATCAGGCCCGCTAGATTCACTTGCATCTAGTGTAATATTTGTATTTGCTCTAATTTTCTCAACAGTACTTCCACTATCATCTTTGAATTCTAATTCAGCAATTGGACCTAATGATTTTATTTCAATATTTTTAGTTTCAGATCCTTCTTGATTTTCAGCCATTACGGTTAGAGTAACTTGGTAAGTTCCTGCATCAGTCCAGCTGTGCTGAGGTGATTTCAGTGAGGAAGTTTTGTTATCACCAAAATCCCAAAGAAAATCTAAAGCTTCACCTTCAGGATCGTAAGAGTCTTCACCTGTGAATTGAATAAGTTCATCCGTAAAAGCTGAGGTTTTATCTATATTAATTTTTGCTACAGGTGGCAAATCAGTTACTGAAAAGGAATGTTTGACAAAATTACTTTCCCCATCTGGATCAGTTACTGTTAGAGTCACACTCCAATCACCTTCTCCTAAGTCTAAGGAAAATTTACTTTCAGCTGATGCCTTATATGTGGGTTCACCAGCTTCTCCTAACTCCCAAGTATAAGTCAAGGGGTCATTATCAGCATCGCTACTTGACATTCCATTAAAAGTGACTTCATTTCCTTTAGAATAAGAGCCTCCATTAGATGGAGTAATTATTGATGCAACTGGTGGTCTATTTCCAGGTTCAATACTAATTACAACAATGTCTTGACTAGTTAATCCTCCTGAATCTTTTACCATTAATGTTAAAACTAAATCATCACCAGGTGAGTCTACCATAACAGAATCACTCATTTTGGTACTCAAATCAATAGGGCTCCCTAATCCAGACAAAGTCCACATGTATTGTAAATCACCGCCTTCAGGATCAGAAGAAAGTGAACCATCTATTGTAAAAAATTCACCCACTTCAAAATTATCACCTTGGCCAGGTTTTAGAATACGGGCTTCAGGCGCTTTATTTGGAACATCATCGTCACTATCGCCTAGACAACCACTAAAACACATTAAGACTAAAAGGAGTGCGATTGTCAAGTTCTGTGCCTTTTCCATTATTTATCTAGATTGTGCGTGTATAAAGAATGTGTGTTTGAATATTTAAGTAATTAAATTAGTCCTAATAGGTCGTTTTGCACCACAAGCTTCACAATGTAAATTCAAAGTACGTCCAGTGCGTAAAAATGAAGTATCTGGCCGATTGCATTCTTGGCATACCACAAATGTTTCAATATATGATTTTATTCTATCTTTAATTTTCTTTTCAGGAACTCTACCTTGTAATACTAATCTTCTATTATTTACAGAACCAGCAGTACCTAATTCTTGGAGAAGAAATTTGTATAGATGAGTTTCATCTCTTCTTAGAGAATCAACAATTTCTGAAAAGTTTCTTATTATCGTTTTTTTACTACCTTCATGCATAATATCAGGGATAGGTGGACTGAATCTTTCTGCATTTTGCATAACATCTTCTAACCCTTCTCTTGCTCTTTCAAGTAGTTTTTCGTAGTCTAAATCCACAATCTCCTAAAAAGTGCCTTTCTAAAGGCTTTAGTTTATGGTTTAGTTAGAAAACCATATAGTAGCCCTAATGAGAATCCAAAGTGCTGAATAAATAAAACTAAAGGAGCATATAGCATTTGTTTAAGATTTTTAGTTTGATATCCGACCAGTAAACCAGCTAATCCTAATGTGGCAAAGTATGCACCATTCAAAAATAATGGCAACTTAATATCTAAAGTCATATCAAATATTTCAACATTTCTGTATGAGATAAAATAAAGAGACATTAAGAAAATGAACGCAAAAACAAAGGCAAAATACCGTATATCAAAACTATTTGGATGCATTCTTGTAACTTGAGCTCTTGTTTTACCATAATTAAACATCTGCTTCAGGAATGCGCTAGGCCTTGATCTACGATGATGCCATACAACAACATCTGGCGAGTAGAGAATTTTATGTCCTGCTTTTAGAACACGAATATCAAATTCTACATCTTCACCAGGCCACAGATTAGGGTGGAATTTTATTTTATTAACTATCTCTTTTTTGATAATATAATTACAAGTAGGATTATGGGCAATTTCTCTTGGTTTCGCATGACCTATCGTATATCTAAAGGAAAATAAAAATTTAGAACCAAAAATTCTTCCAACAGCTTTCGCAAAGGGCAATCCTTGTCTAGGTGTAAAATTAGGCCCCCCAACTCCTATATATTCTTCATTTTGTTCTAAATGTTTCACAGAATTTTTAATCCAATCTTCTCTTAAGATGGTGTCATCATCAGTGAACGCAATTAAATCACCTTTAGCTTTTTCAGAACCAATATTCCTTTTTTGTCCTGCAGGTACTGGTTCAAAAATTAGAGTTGTGTCTACTCCATTATCAATAGCTATTCTAGAGTGTTTATCTATTAAATCTGTGTTTTTATCACCAACTAGAATTAGTTCAAATTTATTCTTAGGATAGTCTAATTTAATTACACTTTCGACTAATCCTCTTATAAATTTCACATTTCCAGTTGTTGGGATTACAATAGATACAAACGGTTCTGTTTTCAATTTTCACCACTTAATGTTTAATCAGATTGTATGTAAGGATATAAAATACTGCTTAATTCTTTTTTGATATCATTAATTATATCATTATCTTTTGTAATCACAACAATTTTTCCCGAACTATAAATATTTATTTTGTATTTTTTGAATATAGATAATAAAGAACCAGTATATGCTTTTACAGTAAATCCATTTTCTTTAATGGTTTCAATAATTTCTTCTAAGTTTAGTTTAATTTCTTTTTTAGGTTTAAGAACGAAAGATTTACAATTCAGGCATGGTTTAATAATTTCAAACACTTTGAATCAATTATTCCCAATAGATAACTTCAATTCTAAGAGTATATTCAGAAGAACCCGTTCTTTCATGATCTACGACAATAGTCCAATCTCCTAGCTCATGCGATTCATCAAACCATGAGCGATCAGTATTGTTATAGTAATCTAATTCAATAATATTTATTTGCTCAATATCATCATTATTATGTGTAGTATTACTTTCTACATGTTCATCATCACTATCATCAGGATTTCTATCTTGTGTAGTATTATATAAATATAAATCTAAATCTTTTGTGTGGACTGAATTACTTTCATACTCTAACGTTGCTCTGATATATCTTGCAGGCAATCCATAAAGTTGAACCATATGTTCTTGTTGTCCTGAATCTATAGTTCTGGTAGTTTCGTAGTCAAAATTTATTTTTAATTCAACGTCATCTGAATAACTAGATTCATCACTTTCACCTACCTCATTTGTAATTCTGACTTTAACCATATATAATCCAGAATCAAATTTCTTCTTGATTTCTGGTTCAGAAGATTCTTCATCTACAGTGAAACCATCTGAAGATTCATAGGAAAAATCCCATTCATATTTTATGATATCACTTTCAGATTCAGATTCTGCAGCTGAGAACGTATAGGTTATTTGTTCTTCCCCATCCATCACCGATTCAGTTTCATCTTCTGTATTAACAATAGCCCTAATATCACTTGAACTTCTTTCAATCTTAATATTTACAGTTGTTGAGGTTGTCTTGTCACCATCACTAACTGTCAATGTTACTGTATATGTTTTCTCAATAGAATAATAATGAATAATTTTCCCAAATTCGCTGATGCTACCTATTTTGTTTTCATCATCCCCATCACTATTATCAAAATCCCAATAATATTCTAAAATATCATTGTCAGGGTCATTACTTCCTTTACCTGAAAAAATAATGTCAGTATCTGGTTCAAAAGGAGAATCTCCTTCAATTTTGATTACAGCTACTGGCGCTCCATTCTCGTCATCTTCATCGAGAAAATCTAAGCATCCTGAAAAAAGGAGTATGCCAATAATCCAGACAGATAAATATTTCATATACCCTAAATTATATGTGCTATTATAAATTCTTTTACCATAAATTTGGTGCAGGCGCCGGGATTTGAACCCAGGTTGAGGGGTTGGAAACCCCTAGTCATACCAGACTAGACCACGCCTGCTTAAATTTGTATTTTGAATTGGGAACCAGGCCCACACCCTTCAGGAACCTTTACGTTCACTAGTTGTCCAGTAGGTGCTTTAATCTGTATTTGTTGTCCAGCCATTACGCCTTCAGGTACAGTAACAGTCAAAATAGTAGGTGCAGCAGGAGGAGGTGCTACAGGAGGTTGTGGTGGTGCTTGTGGAGGAGGAGTAGCAGGCTGTGGAATTGCAGCTGTGCTTGGTGGAGCTCCAGCAGGAGGAGGGGCAGCAGGCTGCGGTGGTGCTTGTGGAGGAGGGGCTGCAGGTTGAGGTGGTGTTTGTGGAGGAGGAGCGGCAGGTTGTGGTGGAGCTATAGGAGGTGCAGCCGATTGCGGAGGTATTCCAGCAGTGCCTTCCATACCAGCCCATTCATCACTAAAATCATTAGTATTTTCTTCAGCTCCTCCAAAAGCACCTTTTGATCTTTGTTGAAGGCCGAAGACAGCGGCACTTCCCAAACCAATTATAAGAACAATTGAAACTAGCCAAATAGGATCAATGGGTAAACTACCTTCTTCATCTAATTTTTCAGTTTCAGGTCCCGCAGTAGAAGCTGCAGCGTTAACAGAAAAAGTTATGCTTCTCTCATCATATTGCGTGTCATCTCCACCAGAAGTAACTCTAACTTTTAGGATAGCTTGATTTCCGTCCCCAGCTTCGGTTGGAGCTTTTACAAATATTTCAATTTCTTTTTCACCGCTTGCAGCAATTATAATTGTAGAATCGTGAGTTTTAGTCCAATCATTGCCTCCAATTTCCCAATCGGTAGTTATAGTAATTAAATCGCTGACTTTAGCAAAGTTTTTAACTTTTATATATTTTGAAGTACTAATTGATTTCCCAGCGTCTAAATATATTTGGTCACTTTGACCCAATATCAGCTGAACTTCATAATTTCCTTCAACACGTACTTGTATTTCAGTTTCGATTGCACCAATAAGATCATTATCTGTCGAAACTTTAGCAACTACAATAACAGTTACAACTTCTCCTGCATCAGCACTAGAAGATATGGTAATTTTCAGGCTTTTAGAGCTTGATGTTGTTATTTCTTCAAAGGCGTCTAGTGTTCCAGTTCCATCAGCATGTAACCATCCGGAATCTGGTTTATTGTCAATAGTACCTCTATACCAATCTTTTTTTGTTATTTCAAAATCTACACTTTCAGACCATTTATTCATTACTTGAAAGTTAAATATTAATTGATCTCCTGGTTCTCCAGTTTTGGTAACTGTTGTAGCAGTGAGATCTAAACCATATAATACTCTAACGTATGTAATTAAATCTAAAGTACCTTTTTTATCTCCTGAATTCCCAGAAGTTCCCATAAGAGTTATATCGTCATTCTCACCATATTTAACATCATCATCTGTTTCAATTGTTAAAACTACATTTTGACTTGAGAATGGTTGAATTGTGACTGAATTAGTATCAAACTCAGCGTCCCATTCATTTGAAGAAAATGAAAGACTAATGGTATCTTCTTTATTCCCATCATTATTAACTTTAATAAGATATGTAGTTTCACTATCTACCTCTATTGAACCTTCAGTAGATCCACTTTCAGCCATCTCCAAAGAGACTTCAGCTCTTTGATTAACACTTACAGTCAACGTCAGCAATTGTTTAGTCCCATCTGGGTCGCTATTGTCTTTATCCCGACATCTTAATTCAATATTGTAGGTTCCATAGAGTGCATTACCGGTTGCACTTACAGTAATCGTTATGCCGTCTCTTACAGAAGAATCAGGAACTTCAACAGAAGATAAGTAGGTAGCTTCAGCTGAAGAAACATTATCTTGTCCATCATTACTCCACCAAGCTTCTATCCCAGAGTTCCCCAAATCCTCAGAATTAGTTATATGCAATTCAAACTCATGCATAATATCTAGGTAATTCTCAATTTCTACTTTTAAGTAAATCACAGATTCAGGGTCTACATTTCCTTCTCCATCTACAGGATCATCAAATCGAAATTCGTATTCATCTTCAGCACTTGCTGAGCTTATAGCAAAGCTAAGGCTAATCATCATTGCCAAAAATATGAAGGTTCTTAGAGAGGCCATACTATTATTATTCTAACAGCCACTTGATATAAAAATTATGCTACTAAATGAGTAAAGCCTATACGCAGTCATCTAATTACTTATTTGTGGATATTACAGACAACCATTTTCATTTGGATCCAGAGGGTAGAAAGGAATTGGCCGTTAAAGATTTTTTAAATGCAGGTGGAACACGATTGGTTTTAGTTCATAAGCCGTATAATAAATGGAATAAACTTGAAGAATTTAAAACGCAGATAAACACAACTCTAAGACTTGCTTCTAAAGCTCGTCAAGTAGGGGCTAAGGTTGCAGTTGTTGCAGCACCACATCCAGTAACTCTAGTTAAATTATTAGATTCTAAATCCACTTTAGAAGCCTCAGAATTATATCTTGAAGCCGTAAATCATTGCACAAACTTAGTTAGTGAAAATGAAATAGTAGGTTTAGGTGAACTTGGCCGCCCTCACTTTAGTGTTGAATCTGAAATTTGGGAATTATCCAATAAAATATTACTAGAATCATTATCTCGAGCGAAAGAAGTGGATGCTTCAGTTGTCCTTCATACTGAGACAGGCACTCCTGAAGTTATGGCTGATTTAGCATTTATTGCATCTAAAGCTAATTTTCCTAAAGACCGTTTAGTAAAACATTATGGAGGGCCAGGTTCGATTGAGGAACCAAATGGCTTAGTAGTTTCTCTGACTTCTTCTTTAACCAATATACGTTATGCATCAGTTCGAGATTCGGATTTTATGTTAGAAACAGATTATTTAGATGACCCTAATAGACCCGGTGCAGTAATGGGTCCAAAATCAGTACCTCGTAAAACTTTTAAAGCATTAGCTGAAGAGATTATAAGTGATAAACAAGTTGATAGAATTCATACAGTAATACCTGATAAGGTTTATAGAGAATTTAGTTAGACCTCAATTTTTTCATCAGTTTTCAGTTCCCATTCAAGATTTAGTCTCCATTGCCTACACCATGCTTCGATAACATGCCTTTCATGATTGGTTCCCTTAAATTCAATTATAGTAACCTCCTTACCTCTCTTAGACATCTTAAATGCTCCAGTCATTCTTGTTGAACTAAAAATAACATTACATGCACCTAATCCAAATTTTTGCTTAACGTCTTCACTAAGATAATGAGCTAATCTATCGCCTTGATTTAAAACGAAACTTCCTTGAAATAAGTGGCCTTTAACATGTTCAATATCATTTTTTATAATCCAATATAGTGTTTCACTATCTTCTTTTAAAAATCCTTTAACCAGAATATCTTCATCTTCTAATCTTAGTAGGATATTTCTGAGTTCAGCCATTGGTATCTCACCTTTGAGAAGCATTCCAAGCCCTTCTGCAGAAACAATACCAAATGACATTATTAGTCTTTTTACCACATTGAATTTTGCTTCTTCAGGTTCATATATTCGATTTACCGGTAAAGTTCGATAGTTTCCTCTCGCCGTTCTTACTAAATTTAAAGATTGATAAAGTCTGGCTAAAGATAATTTGAAAGAGTCAGGATCCATACCACTTCTACGATAAAGTTCTTCTCTTGGTAATCCTTTTGAATCAATTGCTAGAGCTAATAGTCTTCTATCATCAGGTTCTGGCGGCATATTTCTTGCATCTCTATAGATAATTGCATCTCTAACAGTACAATAGGTTGAGTATCCTGGAATCATAACGCCTTGAACCAATTCCATTTCATTTCCATAGTCCCTTGGATGAAAGAAACGCCCTTGAATTCTTAAGGATAGTTCATATTCCGATCTTACACCACCCATTTCACGGAATGCAACTGAGGCATTCTTGTATCTTTTTTCAGGATGTATACTTTGTCTCCATAATAGATATCCATAGATTTCCCTTTCTTGATATGTTCTATTTATTACAGGGCCTTTAACTAACCAATTTCGGATTCTTTGGTATCCTTTTTCTTCAAATTGTTTTATAATTTTATTATCTAAATCTTCAACTTTTGTGCTTGCAAAAGCTTTTACTCTTATAATATTACTATGGAAATTTTCTTGGTAAGTTGCGAATTCATCTAAACTATCTAAAAAATCACCAATTGGAGTATTATTATCAAGGATTATTTCTCTAACATCTAATAATCCAGACATTGCCCAAGATTCCATATATCCTGAAACCATACCTCCACGAACAATTGGATTTGTCCAAGCTTCTCCATATGAAGAATACATTTCTCTTCTAATATGAGTTAGAATAGGATCTCTCCAAGATGTTACTCTAACTTTTCTTTTTTCCACTGTATTTTTAATTGGTTCGATTTCTTCTTTAAGACAATAGGTAAAAAGGCGAGTAGCTCCAACAACAACTATTTTTGCTATCAAATCATCTTCTTGTAAAGAATTCAAAACATTCCGAGTTACATTCAGTGGGAGCCCACATTCTCTTCTTAATTCAGCAAAAGTTAAAGGTCCACAACTTCGTAGTTGATCCATCATCAACTTTCGTTCTGGTTTTTCTGGAGATTCATATTCATTAAGAAGACGATAACGATTGTGAGTAGTCCAAGGATTTCTATGTCTATTATAACGATGAATCATAAGCTTCTCTTCTAAAGCTCTTAGAGCGCCATCTACCAATTCGGTTTTTATTTCTAGTTCTTTTGATATTTCACTTTTGGAAAGAGGTGGACTTCTCTTTAACATATCTACGATTAAATTTTGTATTTTTCCATCAGGCTCTCTTCGGAATAAAGCCTGATACATTCCAACTTTATTGGCAGGTACATATCTCAGTTTCCCGGCTGAGAATCTTCCTTGGAGTATGGCATCTGAGTCTCTCCACTCCCACCATTCTTCTAGATCTGGATTTTCTAATCTATGATAAACAGTTCTAGGTGATGCAACATCATTATGTTGATCAAATAAAGTTTGGAGACTTGAAAATTTTCGGAAGAGTTTTTGATCGATATATTCTCTTAATATTTTTTCTGAAACTACATCTATATCACCTAAAGCTTGAGCTTCTAAATAGATTATATCTTCAGCCAAAAGATATTGAGGGGCACTTCGGCCTAGAATAAAATTACCGCCTTGAATTACACCTTGTTCTTCAAGTTCATATAAGGTTTGATTGACAATGTCTTCAGATAATTTAAGTTCCAAAGCAATATCCTCTTTAGATCTAGGACCTACAAAACCTAGATGTTTTGTAATCATCCAATCCAATGCTTTTTCGTAAGAAATAGTAGTAGCGATATCTCTTCTCTGAATGCCATTTGGAGTTTTACACACTAAGTAGTTTTTCTCTAATTCTTCACAAATCTTTTTGGATTTAACATCTTTTACTTTTTTCAACTTATCATATACTTTCTTAGCTTCTTTTGATAATTTTTCATCAATACCATAAATTGCCTTATAATATGGAACGAATGCAGGTACAACAAATAATGAATCTTTATTTCCATTCCATACTGATTCTACAATGTTTTCTTCAATCATATAGTTACATAGTTCTTGTATTTCGGCAATAGGCATATCAGACATACGATAGATTGATTTTTCTTGATCGCTTAGTAAGTAAATACCACCGATTTGATTTATTGCTTGAATTATACCTTCATTACTTCCAATAATTGGTCTTTTTTCATTGAAGTATCCTTCTATTAAGTCTTTCTCAAATCTAGGTTTATCTCCACCTCCTTCTTCCAGAACTCTTCCTAATACTTGAGAATGTAATTCTCTTAATAGAGCAGATCGATCTTCCATTAGAACAATATCGCTAAGCCCAGATAGAATCAGACTATGAGATAATGGTGAAGGAACAGGTGAATAAGTTCTGTAGTCAATTTTTCTTTTTTGATTTCCTATGTCGTCTATTATAACTTGAGCATTTTTCAAATCAAAAGCGTCATGTAAAACCTCACGATATGCTTCTTCTAACATAGGGAAAGTACCTACTTCGTTAATAGCTTCTAAAACTTGGGCAGTTCTTAATTGTTGTCTTGGTAATGATATCTCTCTACCTTTATAATTACGTAAAACCATAAATGAACGATTAGCACAATGTCTGAATCTTTGTGCAAAAATCTCAGTATTAGTAATAGATTTCCGTAGCAATGGCTCCAAATTTTTTGGCATTAATCTGTCAGCAAGCCCTTCAATCGCTAACCTAGTGGGGAATGTTAGTAAAAATGCATCATCACTCAATGAAATTCGAACACTTCCTCCAATTTCTTTACCAAGTTGAAATGCAAATGCTCTTGCTAAGGCATCATTAACTCTTCTACCAAAGGGAAAATGGAATATGGCTCCACTTCTTCCTCTATTATCCACATATCCCTCAACCATAAGACGTTTATCAGAAGGTATAAATCCACAGATCTTCTTTTGTTCATCCAAATGAGAGATAATGGTTCTGGCAGCACCTTTGTCCAATTTAAATTCATCTCCAAGCCAATTATAAATTTCATCTTCAGTTAGCTTTAATTTTTCTTCAACTTCTCCTCTAAACCTTCCAACAGCTTCAGACAAATCAAAAGATCGTGGCAGCATTTCACCAGACCAAGAAGGTACTGTAGGTTTTCTTCCAAGACCATCTTTTACAACAACTGTTGAGCGATTCGATTCCAAAAATTGGTAGGTTCTTCCACC
>Ga0208408_1002082_pt1 | contig 10956 bp, 14 predicted proteins | sample ETNtaG_4_FD_185776 | JGI IMG/M metagenome (GOLD analysis project Ga0208408, IMG submission 185776) | Marine microbial and viral communities from oxygen minimum zone, Eastern Pacific Ocean - ETNP201406SV67 (SPAdes) (version 2) | ecosystem: Environmental > Aquatic > Marine > Oceanic ... | reverse complement strand
ATGCGTATATCTTGGCGAGTGCGAAGGCGGTGAGCATTGTCAATATGATGATAAGAAAGAAAATGTTGTTTTTGAGCACATACCAGAACATAATTCTGCTGTATTATTTAAACATAGTGAAACAAACTCACACGGTGTTAAGCCTGTAATTAGCGGGCAAAGATTTACAATGAGACAATTTTATTATAAGAGTGAAGCCGCAGTAGTTAATCCACACCAATCTCTTTATTGGTACAACCCAGATAAGCAAATGCCAACAAATTCGTAAAATGAATGATAAAGAACTAAATGAAGAACTAATCGATCTCGGCGCGAGTGGTTATAATGATGGAGTTACAGGGCCTTCAACTAATGAAAAAAATAGAACCGATGTTGATTTAGAAGACATTCCTACAATTCATATAGGAGGCGCTGATTGTTATACCAATCAAATTGCATTGGAAGTTGCGGGTAGATTTAGAATAATTCATACAGACGGCACAGAAGAAATAATAGAAGGTAAAACACCTCTATGTTCCTGTGGTCTATCCAAGCAAAAACCGTACTGCGATCAAACTCATCAACAATTTCTTGCAGATGAAGATAATCCTAACTCAAAAGTACTATGGGAATATCTAACCAATAAAGAACGCTATGAAATACTAAATGGTATAAAATTAGATCATAAGAAGATAAACAAAAGACATATAGGTGCTAAACCTCCTTGGTTGGAAGAATGATTTATTATTACGGTGATAGTTATGTAGAGAATACAAAAGTTGATGATCTGGATATGATAGATCATGAAAGATATTATGATATGGTATCTAAAAATATGAATGAAGGTTTTAATAATTTTGGAAAAGCCGGCGAAGGTCCTTGGACAACATTAACTAAATTTCATGACCATTTATATAGTGATAGATTTAATTCTAATTCTAAGTTTGTATTTGTTCTATCTAATCCTTATAGGATACCTTGGACTTTCTTAGAATCTAAAGGTATTTCCGCAACCACCACTTATGCTGATTGGATAGCTAAACAAGATGGTAGAGATCACTTAATAGAAGGTGATTATACATCAGAAGAATTCTATGCTATTGATTCAATGTATAGATCATTACAAGAAGAAATAAACCATCAAAATTTTAAGAATATTACATATCTTCATACAATATCTAAGGCAAATAACTGGCCTATGATTGTTTTTAGAGTATTTGGAATATCTCCAGATCCTTTTGGTAAAGAATATGATGAAGATAAGATTATAAAACCATTTACAGATCTTAATGATGATTCATTTAAATTTTATACATCTCCCTTAGAATTACAGTCATCTAAAGAATGGAAAAGAAATCCAGAGCAACCTAGAGAAGGCATTCCCGATCAGTCTACAATTAATCACTTCACACATCGTAATCATATAATATTAAGTAATATAATTACAAATCATTTCAAGAAGACTGATTTAACTGAAGTATGGCATGAACGTTTTATTAGAGATTTTGAAAAAATAGAACGAAATAATAAACAATTAGTTGATTACATTTATAATTAAAAGGGTATAGAATGATATATTTGTATGGCGATAGTTTTGTAGAAAATGAACCAGCTGAAAACTTAGGACAAAGAGACCATAAACGCTGGTATGATTATATGTCTGAGAGGATGAATGAAGAAAATGAAAATTATGGTAAATGTGGTGAAGGTCCCTCTACGTCATTATCAAAATTTCACCAGCATTACGAGGAAGGACATTTTAAATCAGATAAAATAACCCACAGGTTTGTATTTTTCTTATCCAGTCCATATAGGATTCCTTGGAAATGGTTAGAGCCACAAGAAGATCCAAAATATAGTCCAGAAGGATTTAAGAGTGATAGACGGGATGGAATTGGGATATCCTCAGCATATCAAGATTGGGATGTTGAATATGAGAAAATAAATCATCCTCATCCTCGAGAAGAACCATTAAATACAGAATATTATTATACACCAGAAGAATATTTTACTCAAACATCGGTCTATGAGGCATTACAGGATGAATTAGATCATATAAACTTAAAGAATATCGCATATCTTCATACATTATCTAAGTTAAATAATTGGCCAATGATGGTTTTCCGCGTATACGGCATGAATCCTAATCCTTTCAGAAAAAAATACGATGAATCGCTATTTAGGTTTGAAAGACTTAATGATGAGACATTTCATTTTTATCCAGGCCCAATGCATGATCAATCATCTAAAGAATGGGTTGATGAATGGATTGCTGAGTCCGGAACAATGAATCACTTTACTCATCGTAATCATATAATATTAAGTAATATAATTACAAATTTCTTTTTACAAACAGCAGGCACCGATTCGTTTTTAACAGAACAATGGCACGAACATTTTATCCGATCTGTGGTAAATCCAGAGCACCGACGTGATCACGACCCGGATACCTTTGTAGATTTTATATATGAATAATATTTACTGTTTTGGTGATAGTTTTATAGAACATTCTGATGAACCAGGATGGCAGCATATATTACAAAAACACTTTAAAGGTTACGGGTATAAGAACTTTGCTAAAGGAGGAACAGGTTCAATATACTCTATGCAAAAGTTTATAGATCTTATAGAGAAAAATATTATTAAAGAAAATGATATAGTAGTTTTTCACCTTTCTTTTATTTCAAGAGAATTTGAGAGAGAAGTTTCTGAAGCCGATTATCCATTTATAGTTTATAATAATTCTTTCCTCTGTTCTTATCTGTATCAGATGTGTCAGATAATAAAGTTCAAATTAATTTTATTTACTGTTGATATTTGGCCTTTACAAGATTATGAGATAGAAAATAATTATCAAAGAGGGAATAATACAAGACAACTATTTCATAATAGAATGTTAGAATTGAACGATGATTATTTTCATCTTTCTAAAATAGATTTATTTAAAGAAACCCAAAGAGAATTATTATCAAGTCAATGGGATGAATGGATGGAAAATAAGGAAGATAAGTATTGCCAAGATCTAAGAACTAATCATATGTCAGAAGAGAATCATGAAATTATGGCTGAATATATAATTAATGTAATTGAAAAGAAAAAGCTTCCATCTTTTAAAACCAATTATAAAACATTAGAGGATTTATTCCTCCCACAAATCACTTATGTATATGAATGAAATTTTATATTAAACCACCAACAGTTAATAATCCAGATCTAACACCTTTAATAAACGTTAAAGGTCCTATAGAAGTTTATGATGTATGGGAGGTGTGTAGAGAAGATATTATTAAATTTTTAGAAGACTTGCCTAATGAAGTAACGTATCATACTGCTGATGGTAATCTAAAGAATGGTAAACTTAAAATAGTTTATGAACCTTATTCTTTTCTAACAGAAATTAGTCAACGTAGTAGGGACATATATTACAGCCGAACTGAATGTCCTCCTGCTGCTATGAGATATAATTTTATCAGCTTATGCTCAGCACCTAGAGACCATAAGTATGATCTATTAGATAAATTATACACAGATAAATATTTTATATATTCTAATTATCCTTATTCTAAAATCAACGCAACGGATTATAAGTGGCATCCAGATACACCATTAATCGAGTATAAAGGTGTAAATGGTTTTTCTAATCTTGACATAGTAAAGCTTACAGAGATAGAATCTGATCATCAGGGATTTCAAGAATTAATACCATTAGAATATTATCAGACTAATTGTGATTTAGTATTAGAGTCAACTATTGACACCCTTTTTATTACAGAAAAGACATGGAAGCCTATAGTATTTAAAAAGCCATTCTTAGTATGGGGTGGGAGGGGTATTCATGCTAAATTAAAAGAACTTGGATTTGAATTGTATGAAGAATTATTTGATTATAGTTTCGATGACCTACACTGGAACTTCCACGATAATGATTCAAGGTTAGACAATTTATGTAAGACAATACAACCATATATGCATAAAGAGCCTAGTATGCTTGCGACGTCTATAGATTCAACTATTAAAGATAAAATAGAATTTAATTATAAACATTATTGCGAGATATTTGATGTGGAGACACGTAACAGAGTTTGAAGATAAGATAGCAGATTATGCTGGATCTAAGTATGCTGTTGCAATGGATAGTTGCACCAATGCTATATTCATGTGCGCTAGATATCTTAGAAAAAGACAAATGTGGAAAAAGGTAAGGATAGATTTACCTAAACAGATATATGTAAGTGTTCCACAAGCTTTATGGCATTTAGGATATTGGCTTCATTTTGAAGATATAAAATGGAAGGGGTGTTATCCAATAAAGCCGTTGAATATAATAGATTCAGCATGTAGATTTACTCAGGATATGTATATACCTAATACCTATTATTGTATAAGCTTTCACCATAGGAAAATACTATCAACAGTAAAAGGCGGTATGGTATTAACTGATGATAAGGATTTTGTTGATTGGTTAAGGCCTCGAATCTATATGGGTAGGAATAAAGATGTTATGTCTAAAGATGATAATGTATCTATAGTTGATGCTTATAACATGTATATGCCGCCAGAGACAGCAATGGAGGGGTTACTTAAATTTAGAGAGTTGCCTATGGATAATCAGGATTGTGGTGATAGTAATATGTATCAGGATATAAGTGGATTAAATTGGACAAGAACTGTATACGATGATTGATATATATGGAGATAGTTTTGCGGATCCTAATTGGGATTCAGAAGACTCATTTGTATGGCATAAAAGATTAGGAGAAGTAAATAATTTTGCTAAATCCGGAGTAGGTCCACATTATTCATTTAAAGAATTATATAAACGTTATAAGAATTATACAAAAGATGATCATGTAATTTTTATTATATCTGGTCGAGACAGGATAAATTTTCATGTTCCAGATGAATATAAAAACCAAGGAATTCGACCAGAAGATATTTTTTGGGATGCCGGTAAAACCCGGATTACACAAATGCCGGCTAAACACTGTGCTGCTGCAATTCGTACCTCAGAGTGGTATGCTTTGTATAAATCTCATATGGAGTATACTTGCAAAACGTTTAAAGCTGAAATAGATAATATGACTGCAAAATGCGAATCTTTTCTCTATATGATATCCAGATTACAACAATGTAAAGTAACAGTATTTTTATTACATGATAATGATTCATATATGGGCGATAGATTAAATGATGATTTATTTTATTTACATAATTATGGCTTATTGAGTGCTAGTAATGAAGAATTTATTGAATTTGATGCAAATAGATTTCCGAGATGGGAGTTAAGACAAAATCATTTTTCAAGAGAAAATCATGACATAATGGAAGAAATTATTCAGACAAGAACTTTTAAACCTTTCAAGAAAAACTTTGTAGATCCGGCACCGTTCGAGCAAGACGAAGAAAGATTTATATATGAATGAAAATGATATTTTGTGATATACCTAAGATAGAAGAAGCTCAGGGATTTCCTGGAGTTATTACAGAAGACTTAAAAAAGCAATTTAAATCTCTTCCTAAAAATAGTGATATTTGCATAATAGATAGATCTGAAGTTGAAAGACTATGGCCTTTGAATCCTTTGGAAGCCACAACTGTACATGATTTAAATGATGCATTATCCGAACACTCTGGTAAAATATATTATCTTTGTGCTGATTTAAATATAAAAGAAAGAATATCAAAAACTGATTATAAATTTATACCGCTAGTTCATCCATATTGTTTTCGTCCTAATATTAAACTTAACAAAATAGATATTGAGCTTACACATAACTTTATTAATTTAACGAGTGCCCCTAAAGCATTTAGAATAGCTCTCTTAGAAAAATACTATAAACATCCTAAATTTGAATATTCATTAAATCCCTTTTTTCACGGTAATAATTTCAAAAGGGTAACTATAAAACAGCCTTTGCAATGGCATCATGATTATATTCAAAATATTTCTCCTTATCATTTTATATCTACAGATGTACCTGTAAGGGAGTTGACAGAAGTCTCTGAAAATTGGAAACCCGGTATGTTAGATAAGACATATTTTGATGATTATTTACCTAAAGAAGCATACAATTGTTGTTGTGATGTTGTTACAGAATCATACGTTGCATATGATTCAGTGTTATTTACAGAAAAGATATTTAAAGAGATATTGTTCAAAAGACCTTTCATAACTTTAGGTGCAAAAAATCAAAATCACATAATGAAAGATTTAGGGTTTAAGCTTTATGATGAGATATTTGATTATGAGTTTGACAAAGCAGATACTCTTCAAAGAAGATTTGAAGGATTTTGCAATCAAATAGACAGATATATTAATGAAGATGTTGAAGAGTTTTCTGAAAAATTAAAAGTATTAAAAGACAAAATAGAATATAATGAAGATTTGCTTAAAAGAAAATATAATGAATATGAAGATTGGTTTGACTTAATAGGTCTATGTCATTCAATGGATGAAATATTTGTTGAATCTTCAGAATTAAACAACCTATTTAAAAAAGTATTGAATGATTACTATAAACATTGATCTTTTCTTTTGGAATGAAGAAATAGTAGATGAAGTATTAACAGATTTAGATGATGATATCTTATTATTTGATCTCGCTGAAGGATCCAGATTTGATGGAGCATTTCCAAAAGTTCATGATAAATTAGAAGATAAAAATGTATGGTTCCTATGTTCTGATTTAAATATCAAAGATAGGTATGTTAACTGGTGTAAGGATAACGGAAAACCTGAGGTATATAAGACTTTAAGTTTACCCTTTCCTGCTAAAATAGATGTTGTACATTTAATAAAACAAGAAAAAATAGATGAATTAAATAGCTTAGAAAAGAATAAGAATTTTATACAATTAACTAGTGATCCTAAACCTTATAGAATAGCTACTTTAAGCAAATACTATAAAAATCCTAATTATGAGTATTCCTTAACTCCTCAGTTTCATTTTACAGAAGATAATAAAAGTAGTTGGATACTTAGAGTTAAAGAATGGTTATTTGAAGAATTTGATGTGTTATCTCATACTAGAACTCTTACAGAAGTAGATGGATTATCAGAAGAGTGGATTGAAGAAACTAAAAGCTACATAGGAGAAAAAGAGTTAACTAATATTAACAATAAACTTTACGATAAAGATCTTTTTAATAACTTTCATCCTAAAGAATGCTTTCAATCTAATTGTAGTGTAGTTGTTGAGACATATATAGAAGGTCCTATTTTTTATACAGAGAAAACATGGAAAGAGATATTCTATCAACGCCCTTTTATTTTATTAGGAAATAAAGGAAGTAATAGCAAATTAGAAGAATTAGGTTTTAAGTTATATGATGAGATATTTGACTATAGTTTTGATTTGATAGATGATCCTAAAGAAAGATTGTCAGAATTTCATAAACAAATAGATAGATACATTGACTGTGATATAAAAGTATTTGCTGATAAGCTTGATAGTATAAAAGATAAATTAATTTATAATAGAACTAAATATATTAATAGTATTAAAGATATTGAAGGTAAGTTAGAGTATACACCATATGAATTAGGTCACTACATATTTACCAGTAATACATCAGATATAAAAGAATATCTTCCTAAACCTAAATTTGATATTATAAAAAACATTGCTAGATTTTGATTTCACTATATCAAGCTATTGTAATGCAGCTTGCCCTTCCTGTAAAAGATATGAAGATCATAATTTTATAGAATATAATCCTGATCAATCATTGCATCCAGGACTAAAACAATTACATATGGATTTTGATACCTACAAGTCCATTATAGAAAGAGATATCGAACTGTTTAAAGATAAAAGTGTTACATTTGAGGGAGAATTAGGAGACGCTCTCGTTCACCCAAATATATTAAAATTTATAGATTATAGCACCGGCGTATTTAAAAGACTCAAAATAGTTACTAATGGAGGGCTTCGATCATCTAGGTTTTTTAATGATTGTGGAAATAAATATAGCAACTTGGAGTTTCAATTCTCTATTGATGGATTAGATAATGAAAGCAATCAAAAATATAGAAGACGCGTCAACACACCGAAAGCATATGAGAACATGATTGCTTATAAACAAAGTAAATATGGTGCTAGAATGTCATCCTGGCAGTATGTAATTTTTCAACATAATTGGTTTGAAATTCCGGAGATATTAGATATTGCAAAAAAGCATGATATAAGGATTGATATGAAAATCAATAGCCGACCTAAGTTCCGAATTGAAGAGAAATATATTCCAAACGTTATAGAGATGTATGAACAAAATAAGTTCGAAACAAGCAGATTGATATTGGCAAATTAATGTTAGATACTGAAGATTGTTTATTTAATTTTGAAATCTCATCACATTGTAATGCAAAGTGTCCTAGTTGTTTTAGAACTGAGTTTAATGAATACGTTCCTAAACCTTATAAGCATTTAAAAGCGGATGACTTCGAAGATATAGTTTATAAGAATATAAGTTGGTTTAGAAATCATTCATATAGTAAGATACAGGCTAGATTTTGTGGGGAGATAGGTGACCCTTTAATGAATCCAGAATTAGATAGATTAACTTTTATAGCAGAGAATGCATTTGATTCAGTTGAAATATTTACTAACGGCGGTCTGCGCAATCCAAAGTGGATAAAGGAGTTTTTAATTAAGCACAAAACAACTAATTTAGTATTTGGAATAGATGGCTTAACAGATGAAACCAATCAAATGTATAGAGTAAGTGTTAATACTGATTTAGCTTTTCGTAATATGAAAGAAGCTGTTAAACATGGACATACAAGATGGGATTATACTATTTTTAGTCATAATTATCATGAAGTATCAGATGTTATAAAATTAGGTAAAGAATTAGAAGTAGATTTGCTATGTAGATTTAATGGAAGACAATACAACAAATTAGATGATGAGTATTATGAACATTGTGAGAATCTCTTAAAAACTAATGAAATAAAGTATTATATATGCAAATAGAGTGTGGATTCTATAATACTAAGTTTAAGATATGGGATCAATATGAAATAGATATGGATATGAACTTATGGCCGTGCTGTCATATATATTTGCAGCATTTAGAATTTGGTAAAGTAGATGAATGTATCTCTCATATTGATAATAACTTAAGAACTAATACTATAGAAAATATACGCAATGAGTTTAGTAAAGTTTTAAATGAAGAAAATTGGAAAGATGAAAAAACATGTCCACCCCGCTGTATAAAAATTTGCCAAAAGAAATAAACAAAACGGCTCGGAATTTGTCTGAAACTCATGAAGATTTAGTTTATTGTATAGGATGGCATGAAAATAAAGAATGGAAAGAGGTTGAAGTTGCATCTGATTTCTCCGTTTATCCCTGCTGTTCCCTTCACGCTGAGCATCAACTAAACGATACATACTTCGATAAAAAATTAGATAGCATGGACAAAGATTGGAATAATTTAAAGCATAATAAATTAAAAGATATTTTAGAAATATGGCATCAACATATAAAACCTGAATATTGGAAAGATGAAAAAACCTTACCGGGCTGTTGTAATCATATCTGTAGGATAAAAAATGATTAATGTAATAGAATATAACGCAGCATATTATCAGTTTAAGCTTATGTTTGAAGGATGTTTAGGACCATTAGAAGATATCCATTTAAATCATGATTTAAAACCCTCACCATATAATACAAAAGGTGGTATTCAAGACCCTGATGATAATACATTTTATGGCCTAATTGAAAAACTATTTAAAGAAGTAGTTCATAATGGCTGGGAATTTAAATTGAGGTGGAAAGAGTTTCAACAAAAAGTATTAAAACCTATTTTTGATGAGGAAAAGATTGTAGTCCAAGAGCTTCCCTCTATTAAGATATTTCCATCTGGATATGAATGGCTCTATGTAGAAAATCCTATAGAAATCGATGGAAGAAAAGTTAATTGGCATTTAGAGGGTGATTCTCCTTTTTATCACCCCATATTTGAAACAACCTTTGTATTGCCTCTTACAGATATGGATGAAGATAACGGATTGTTTGTAGAGGATGAAATGTATACAAACAAATATGGAGAGATGTTATATTTTAACAATATTCATCATCATGGAGGGTATGTATATAATAGATCAAAAAATAGTAGAGTGACTTTAGATTTTAAAGCATTACCCCATAGTAAGTATGACGTTAACATTTTAACAGATAAGCTTATTAAAAAAAGAGGTAAATTAGTTAAACAAAATGAATTTTATACAATAGGTAATTATTATACATTAATATGAATAAGATAATAATCTTTGGTGATAGCTTTGGGGATCCTGACTATAATAAGAAAGAAGCTAAGTGGTACCACTTAGCTTGGTATGAGATGTTTAAAGGTTATCATGTTATCAATAAATGCTTAGCTGGAACCGGTCCTCACTATTCTATTGAGGGCTATTATGATTTTATAAAGAACGAACCCCACAAAGATGAGTATGTAGTTATATTCTTATTAAGCGGGGAAGATAGAATAGCATTTCCTAATGCAGATCCTCAACACATATCTCATATAAATTGGGATTTTGTAGCAGAGAAAAGTTGGTTTGCTGATAACTCAAAACTCGTTAAGGAAAAAGAATATTATCATAAACATAGATTAGAAATAGATTTTATGTTTAAAACAATGAGAGAGGAGATATTATGGAGCAACTATAAAAATTTATCAATGCTATGGATGAATTCATTCTTATTTAATATTAAAACAATTACCTGTTTTATTTCGTATCCACATGAGCGAATATATGGATTTACATTAAATTCGTTATTATCCAGATTACGATTAGTATTAACGGATAATGATAATTTTTTACTATATCCATATTCTTTATCGGATGTATCTGAAGCTGAGAAGGAGAGTAGAAAATATGGAATGGTAAGAGACGGCAGGAGAAATCATTTATCTCAATATAATCATGAAATATTATATAATAACTTAAATGCTTTTCTAAAT
>Ga0208408_1002081_pt1 | contig 10960 bp, 8 predicted proteins | sample ETNtaG_4_FD_185776 | JGI IMG/M metagenome (GOLD analysis project Ga0208408, IMG submission 185776) | Marine microbial and viral communities from oxygen minimum zone, Eastern Pacific Ocean - ETNP201406SV67 (SPAdes) (version 2) | ecosystem: Environmental > Aquatic > Marine > Oceanic ... | reverse complement strand
AAAAAGAATTACTTTTAAATTAATTAGCTTTTTTAAATATTTTATTTTCTGTTTTTAATTTTTGATTTTCTTTTAGAAGTTCTAAAAGTAATTGTTTAATTACTTTGTTTTCTTCTATAACTTCATCGGCCAATCCTTTAAGCATTTCGTTTTGTTTTGCTAGTTGTAATTGGTCATATAATGCCTCTAATTCTGGTACTATTTTTTCTTTTTCTTTTCTTATTTTAGATATTCTTTGAAGTTTTTTACTAATTGAGACACCAAGTGTATTTTCTTTTAGACCGTCTTGATTGTCATGCTCAATATTGAAGGAAAAACTAATATTGTCTGTATGCTTTGATATAGTTAAACCTGCACGCTTAGCCAAAACACCATTCATCACATGGCCAGCTTCTTTATTTTCACCATCGGCAATAATTTGTACATCATTGCTAAGAGTATTGTTTATGGATAAACCCACATAAGGTTCCAAAACAAACCCATTATTATTTTCTTTAGAATATTTAACACTAAATCCCGCTCCCAAAACCTGATCAATTGCATCATCTACCGATAGATCTCCATCGGTAAAATTAGATATATATTTTGGCAATCTATGTATTCCGTAAGTTCCTTGTATCTCAACTAATAAATTACTTTCATCTCTAAAATCTTTTTTTCTAGATATAACTGTATTCACTCCTGCAAACTGGCTTAACAAATCTTTTTCAATCGTTTGATTAGTTTCTGTCTCAACATCTACAATTTTATTTTGTGATAAGCCAACAACCGGCACAATAGATACATTATATTTTTCTGTTTCTATTTGTTTTTTTAAACCAAATGCTAAATTTTTACTTCCTCTATATTCACTATTATTAAATGATGCTCGTTGATCAGAATAACTAATAAAAGGTCTGTTTAAATAATTAATTTTTTCTTCTTGTTCAAAAAAACCTAAAACACTATTTTCATAATTTTTATAAATATCATTTCTTTTTTGACTAGAATAATAAGTGCCTTGTTCTTTATCGTCGCTAATACCGATAAAAATATTATTCAATTTTGCTAAGAAAATTTCGCTACGGTATTTATGGTTGTTACTATCAATATCTAAATCTTCTCCAAGTATTCTCAAATATCCATCTGTTTCAGAATTATCAGCATCAGCATTTTTTGAAGAATCCAATATTTCATAAGTGTCATTTCCGCATAAATTACTGGTAACCGTCATGTTAGTTTTGCCGTGGATCTCAATGTCCATATCTTTTGTAATACTGCAGTCTAAAGTCATTGTTGCAGCAGCACTTTCCATATCAATTTCTCCGTCGTAGGTCGCTTCTCCTTTTGTGATAATATTTGTTCCCGTTGTGCCACTTCCATCAATCCATATAGAGTTATCTAAACCTTTTATAGTTCCAGAATTTGTAATCGTCACATCATTATAAACCCCATGTCCATCACCAATTCTTATGCCATCAGCGGCAGAGCCTAATGCCTCAATTGTTCCTGAGTTAGTAACAGTTGCACCACTACCATGATCGGCTTCAGTAGCTTCTTGCTCAAAAGCTATAGCGATACCAGTGCTACTATCTGCTGAAGGACTAATTGTTCCAGTGTTTATTATAGTTGGACTGTAAGCACTTTCAGCAAAAATTGCTACTTGACCGCCTGATGAAATTGTTCCTGAATTTGTTAGAGTTACACCAGTTGCATTTCTCATATCTACAGTTCTAGTGCTATTAGTGGTAGTGAGAGTTCCAGAATTTGTAATAGTGTTTGTGCCAGTGACATCTCTTAAAGATAAAGCTATAGTATTAGCACTTATCTCTCCAGAATTTGTAAGTGTTAGGTCTGAACACCCCATACAAAATACTCCATAACTTTCAACTGCTGAAATCGTTCCAGAGTTAGTCACGGAAATAGTTGACACATTTCCTAAATCCAAAGTCAAGGAATTAGCTGACGAAATAGTACCAGCATTATCTATGATAACATCTGATGCCTCTGATAAATCAACACCATAACTATGTTCTTGGGTTTGTATAGTTGCTCCACTATAATTATAGAGTTCAAAATCTTCTGCGTGCATAAATCTAATTGCAGCGGTTTTAGTAGCATTAATTATACCACCATCATAGTTATATATTTTAGTTTTCTTTGAAGTATGTGAGCCAGCTTGTCCCCCGTATACAGTATTTTCATAAGCATCTATGGTTCCATAGTTATGTAAAGTTAAACCTTCTCCAGAAGATGTTGTTGAACCGTTTAAACAAGTACCACAATTTCCCATTTTAGTTCCACCAATTGCGATTGTAGCTCCACTGTCGGTAGGTGTGGCCTTAATTGTACCACCTGCTTGATTAGTAATAGTTATTTTTTCGGCTTCTATAAGTTTAATACCATAATCTTCTTTTGCCCATATTGTACCGCTATTGGTTACAGTTAGGTTTAATGATGATTGACCTTTAATTGCACTGCTTCCATCACCTCCATCTGTTGTTGTTTTTATAGTTCCAGAATTATTAATTGTTACTCCATCTAATTGCTGTGAAAGGACTGCATTTTGATTATTATAAGATATTGAGCCCGTTACAGTTAACGTATCATTATCAGAACAACTTAATTGTTCAGTTAATGCTGCTGTCACCGTTGTATTGCAATCCCCAGCATATAAATAACTGTGGAAAAATAAGCTAAAAATTATGGTAATGATAAATCTTATTGCAAGCATAACTGGATATTTAATTTTCATAAATAAAATAGACTATCTATTTTTTTTTCAAATATTAAATAAATTAAAGTTCCTATAATAATATAAGGACCAAAAGGAATTTGAGATGATAATTTTTTTGATTTTTTTATCAAATCAGGAATGGCACTTATCAAAGCGATGGCAGATGATATAAAAATTACAAATGGTATTGCCTTTAAACCAAACCATAATCCTATTACGCCAAAAAGTTTTGCATCCCCTAGTCCCATGCCTTCTTTTTTTTTAATTTGTTTATAAAAAAATATTATTGACCAAATAATTCCATAACCAAATATTCCACCTATTAATGAATTTACATAATTTGGAAAAATCGGGTTTAAATTAGGATCAAAGGATTTAACAAATCCTAATGCCATCATTGGAAATGTAATTATATTTGGAATTATAAAATGTTTTAGGTCTATAAAAAATATGATGATAAACGATAAACTTAAAATAAATAATAGAAGAGTTGTTAATGAAATACCGAATAATAAATAAATTAAAGCAAATGAAATAATGTTTAATAATTCAACAACAACATATTGAAAAGAAATAGATTTTTTACATTTCCTGCATTTACCGTTTAATATCAGATAAGAAATGATGGGAATATTATCATACCAAACAATTTTTTTTTTACATTTTGGACAATTAGATCTACCTGAAACAACATCTTTGTTTTTGGGAATACGTACAATACAAACATTTGCAAAACTGCCCCAAAGCGCCCCTAAAATTATGACAAAAACTAATTCCACTTTGATATTTTAGATTATAATTTGAAATTTGATGTTACTTGAAAAATACCATCAATTAAGAGCTGAACCATAACTACCGCATCATGTATATGGATATATAAGTTAGGGCTGCTAAATATTAACTCCATAGTTGTAAAATGTATCAAAATGGGCTTAAAATGCTAGTTAAATAAATGTTTCTATTTAAACCAAAAAAACCAGAAGAGCCGATAAAAGAAGAGGCATCAAAGGCAAATATTGATCTTGGCATAATCATGAAAATGAACCAAGAGTTTGCGTCCTCATTAGACTTAAATGATACTTTAAATACTGCTCTTAAAGTTATTATTGAAAGAATTAATGCACAAGCTGCGAATATTTTTTTAATAAACGAAAAAAGAAAAAAATTTGAATGTATTGCGTCTCTTCATCAAGATTATTTAGATGAATTTGAATTAGATTTAAAAGATGGAGTAATGGGTAAAGCTATTGAACAAAAAAAATGTATCAGGGTTGGTGATGTTAGAAAAGATGTAAGAGAAATTGCTGAATTTTATTTTGACTTAGATAATAAAACTAATTTTACAACATTTTCAGTTTTATGTTCTCCGTTGATTGCAGCCAATGAATGTATAGGGGTTATTCATTGTCTAAACAAAAAAATAGGCAATAAACTTTTTGAAGAAGAAGATCGTCAATTGTTAGAAACATTATCAGCACCTGCTGCTTTTGCTATTCGAAATGCAAAAATGGCAAAAGATATGATTGAAAAAAATAAAATTCAAAAAGAAGTAGAAATAGTTGGTGAAATTCAGAAATCTCTATTATCACAAAATAAGAAAGAACCCTTCCCTATTGCGGGCATAAATATTCCAGCAAAAGTTGTATCGGGCGACTTTTATAATTTTTCAGATTTAGGTGATGGTAGATACGGGTTTGGTGTTGCTGATGTATCTGGAAAAGGAATTAAATCTTCTTTACTTATGTCAAAAGCTTCTAGTTTATACCGATGTTTAAGTAAAACTAATTTTTCAGCTGCTGAATTATTAATACAATTAAATAATGAAATCTGCGAAACAATTTCAAGAGGTATGTTTGTAACTATGCTTATTGGAATTTACGATAGTAACAAAAAAGAACTTTTATTATCCAGTGCTGGGCACGAACCACCAATTATTTATTCTAAAGATGGTTCTTTTAGTAATTATAGTGAAGCCGGTCCTCCTCTTGGAATTATGCCAAAAACAAAATACGAAGAACATAAAATTCCATTTGATAATAGTTCAATGTATATTTTTACAGATGGTATTACAGAAATTAAAAATCCAAGTGGTGAAATGTTAGGTTCTGAAGGTTTTCAAAATTATATCAAAAAGTATCAAGCTACTCCAAATAATGACAGATTAAAAACAATGATTGATGATATTTTGAATGCAGGGCACATTCAAAAAGACGATTTAACAATTGTTGTAATCGATAGTAAATAAATTACACAACCATATAATTAAACAAGTCTTTTAAACAATATCTTAATAATAACTGATTTTTTTCAAAATTATTGCTTAATTTTTTAAATGCTGCAGGACTTTCTTTTGCAGTAATTACTGTAAATAAATTTTGCTTATTCTTTAAAAGAAACTTATCTTTGCTTAATTCTTTTAACTTACGAATAACGCTTGCTCTTGGGACGCCGGTTAATTCTGAAATAGTAGTTGGGTTTAATCCTTGCGCTCTATATTTAGTATAATTTGTTAATAATTTTATATAATTGTCTGGTTCTAATAGATTACTACTGGCGTTTTGTGGGGCATTTTTTAAGTTATAAGACTGGTTTACTACACAAGAGCCAAAAATAAAAAAATTAGCTATTGATCCAAAACTCTTTTTTACTCCAAATAAATATTTCAATTGAAAATTCAAAAAAGTATGCCAATAGCGAGTATAATTTTTCTTAATTAATTCTAAAAAATATTGATCATTGTAAGAAGGTAAACCATAGATTTTCTTTAACTTCAGTGAAATGCAAGTTATTAATTTCGATAATTCTTTAATATTATTAATTGGTTTTTGAAATTTAAATGGATTTATAATTAAAATTTGTTTTTTATTTCTTATTATAACTCTACTTTTATTTAATTCATTTATCTTTCTTCTTACCGTTTCCTTTGACATTGATAGATCTTTAACTATTTCTATAATACTTATTTTTTCAATCTCAAATGATTCAGATTTATAAAAATTTTCAAAAGATAAATTGTAGAAATGTTCTTTATAAGTTTTTAAAGTGTTGTTAATTAAATAAACTAAAATTAGATATTTATCAAAATCTTTAAATGCACCGTAAGCATTGTGCAGCCAAGTAAATTCTAATTGAAAAAAATGTTCCGTAAAGTGTTTTATATCATCATTGCAACATTTAGTAATTTGTTCAATAGATATTTGATTTGAAATATTTGGTTTTTGTATTTTCATAATTTATTTATCTAGTATTTTTTTTACATAAGTAAAATAAACAAGCAGAAATATATATTGCAGAAGAGCATAAGCGGCAATTGGCATAACATATTTAATATCATCAAAAATTAAAGCACCGATAACAAATCCCATAGCTCCATTTTGCAAAACAGTTTCAACAGTTATAGTAATTTGATCGGCTTTATTTAGTTTAAATAACTTTGCTAAAAAAGTTGCCATAAAAAAACCTAATACAAAAATTAATACGGTTTTTATGCCAGCAAATCTTAAATATTCTGGAATTTCTTCTAAATCTTGGAATATGGCTATCCCTATTATTAAAATAAAAAGTATAGTTGAAATTTTATCAAATATTGGATCAATTTTTTTTGCAATATTTTCAAACACTGTATTAAAAATTACTCCAATAATAACAGGAAGTGTAACAATAATAAAAATTTGCAATGATGCCCCTACAAGTTTCTCGTTAAATATTTCTGTTGAGAAATCTTCAAAGACAAATAATAAATAAATTTTTAATATGAAAGGTATGGTAATAAAAGCTAACAATGAAGCAACAGCAGTTAAAGTAATAGAAAGAGGTACATTACCGTCCAATTTTTTGGTTATATAATTAGAAGTAACAGCGCTCGGCAGACAGGTAATCAATACAATTCCAATTTTTACCTCTGGTGGAAATGGTATGGTTAATGCAAGTGTAAAGCCAATTAAGGGTAAACCGATCACTTGAGATACAAGGCCAACATAAAAACTTAAAGGATTTTTAACTATTGCCACAAAAGCTGAAGGTTTTATCGATAGTGCTATGGAAAACATAATAAAAAACATTGCGGCTGGACCAACTAATTTGACAAATTCCATAATAAAAAAGATATAATTTTATTAGTTTGATTTCTAGTACTTTGAAATTTGATCTTGACTATAAATTCTACAACTCATCACAATACTAAGCCCCAACATAATTGATAACATTGAAGATCCGCCATAAGACATAATGGGTAATGGTGCTCCAACAATTGGCAATAGGCCTAAAACCATTGAAATATTTACAAATACATACAGAAAAATCGCTGAAGCAAAGCCAAAACAATACAATTTAGCGAAAAAACTTCTCACAATAAATCCAGTGCTTATTACTCGATAAATTAATAAAATATACAAAAGTAATAATATTATAGAACCCAAGAAACCAAATTCTTCTGAAAAAAGAGTAAATATAAAATCTGTATGTTTTTCTGGTAAAAATTCTAAATAACTTTGTGTACCTTTTAAATATCCTTTTCCAAAAAAGCCTCCTGAACCAATAGCAATTTTGGATTGAATAATTTGATAACCTGCTCCTAGTGGATCTCTATCTGGATTAAAAAAAGTTAATATTCTAGATTTTTGATACGGTTTTAATATTGAGACCACAAAAGGAAAAGATACCAAAAGTAATAAACCAGAGTAGACAAAATATTTTATATTAAGACCGGTTAGCCATATGACAACTATGCCGCTTCCTGCAATTAAAATTGATGTCCCTAAATCTGGCTGGGCTATAACTAAATAACAAGGGATAATTATTAATGTAATTGGTATTAATAAAAATCTGTAACTTTGAATATCTGCACTTTGAATTTTATGATAGTATCTTGCAAAACATACTATTATTGCAATTTTCATTAATTCTGAGGGCTGTAGATTTAAAAAATATAAATTAATCCACCTCTTTGAACCTGAGGCAGTTATTCCAAATAGCAAAACTATTATTAATAAAAATAAACATATAAAATAAAATATATATGCATTTCGATACCAAAAAGTTATTTTTATAAAAGATAAAAATAAAAACATTACAAAAAATGCGACTAATCTTATTAAGTGGTTTTTTGTATAGTAAGAAAATTCACCACCTTCTGTTGAATGGATTGCAAAAACGCTGACTGCACCAATCATAATTACTATAAAGATTAAAAAATAATCAATCGCTAACAGTTTATCAAAAAAAGAATATTTGGATGTATAAAGTCTTTCGGTTAACATTATGCTAAAGTTAGATTTGCTTTTCTCGTCTGTTCTCTTATTCCATGACGGTCTATAATTTTTTTTATTAGTTTGTTTGCAAGTGGTGCTGCCGCTCTACTTCCTGATCCTCCATGTTCAATTAATACGCTGATTGAGTACCTGGGATCTTTATAAGGTGCAAAAGCAATATACAATGCGTGGTCTCTGTTTTTATATTCAATTTGAGATTGTTTTAGATCTAATTTTCTTTCAACTTCGGTAATTCTTTTAACTTGCGAAGTTCCTGTTTTTCCAGCAAACTGATATTTTGGATCTTCATATCTTGATTTATAGGATGTTCCATATTGTTCATTAGTTGACCCGAACATCGCATCTTTAACAAAATTTATATTTTGAGAATTTTTGTAAAGTCTTTCGTAAAGCTGGTATTCTCTTTCTTCTAAATAATTCTCTTTAGTGTTAGAGCTGCCAAGTAAACTGTCATTCGTAAATTGTTTTGCTATTTCTAATTTAGTATTTTCAATATTAATGTTTTCGTCATATAGAATGTGTGGTTTAATTTTATATCCACCATTAGCTAATTGAGCTGTCATTAAACAAAGCTGCAACGGTGTTGTTTGAATATATCCTTGTCCAATACCATTGATTACTGTTTCTCCAAGATACCAAGATTTTCCCATGGCATTTTTTTTCCATTGTGTATTTGGAACTACTCCTTTTTTTTCATCAAAATATATATCTTTAAGAATATTTGAACCTAGTCCATATCTTTTTGCAATTATTGAAAGCTTATCTACCCCTAAAAGTCTTGCCGTTTCATAAAAGTAAGTGTCACAGGACTGTTTGATCGCATTTCTAAGTCTCATATAACCATGGCCATGTTTTTTCCAACAATGATATTTTACCCCATACAATTCATATGGATGTTTATGACCTTTACACTCTATAGCTCTTTCAGGATCAATCGTTCCAAACTCTAATGCAGCAAGTGCTACTAGAGGTTTTAAAGTTGATCCTGGCGAATACAAACCTGCTATTGATTTGTTAACCAATGGTTTTAATGGATTGTCTCTTATTTCATTCCAATCTTTATGATTTATACCGTGAGTAAATTTATTTGGATCATAAGTTGGTGAAGAGGCCATGGCAATAATTTCTCCTGTGTAAATGTCCATTGCACAGATAGAGCCCGCTTGACCTTTTAATAATTCTTGTGCGAATTTTTGCACTTCAAGATCAATTGTTGTTTTAATCTCGCTTCCTTGTGATTCTTTTATATGTTCTAATTGGCTTATTCTTTTTCCAGAAGAATTGACCTCATATCTTTTAATTCCATATTTACCAATTAATAATTTTTCATTTGAATATTCAATCCCAGATTTTCCAACTTTTAAACCTGGAACAAGATTTTCTCTAATCGCCTCCATTCTTTCAATGTCTTTTATACTTGCTTGACCAACATATCCAACTATATGAACTAAATTATTTGCATACGGATAATATCTTGAAGAAGACACCACTGGTTTTACTCCTTCTAATTCGTGTAAATACAAATTTAATTTTGAAAATTCACTCCAATCAAGATTATCTGAAGCTACCAACGTATCCCAGGGTTTTAGTTTTTCTTTTGTTTTATAAATTTTCCTTATTTCGTTATTACTAAGATTAATAATATTTTTTAGTCTAAATATAATTTGGTCAAAATTTTGTATTTCATCTAGTGATAAATGAACTTGAAAAACACGATCGTTATCAGCTAAAATTTTATTATAAAAATCAGTAATCAAACCTCTTTGGGGTGGAGTTTTCCATTCTCTTATTCTATTTTTATCAGATAAAATTTCATACTTTTCTCTATCTGAAATTTGTAAACTGTATAAACGAGAAGTTATTCCAGCAAATAATAAGAGTTTTGCCGCAGTTAAAATAAAAAGTCTTCTTGAAATAACCCTTCCTTTTTGAACACTGCTAGCTCTATTGTGCATTTTCTTCTCTTAAATCAATTATAGTAATTTGATAAAATATTTTTGATAATGCTGGATAAATTAAAAATGTAATAAATGAACTAAACATTAAAGTTCCATATTTTATTGGGTAGTCAAATACTAATGTTAAAATCGTATAATTCACAGAACTAACAATCATGATTGCAATTAAAAAGAAAATCCAATCGTATAATAAATTTGGCATTAATGTTCTGGCTCTTATAAATGATGCAATAGCACACAAAAATAAATAATTTATTGAAGATATGCCTATTGGAAAATTTTGAACAACATCATTAATTATTCCAACCAAAAATATTAAGCCGTATCCTAGTCTTTCAGGCTTTTTTAAAACCCAGTAAAAAATTACCGCATAAATAAAATTAAAAGAAAAGCTATTTTCAAACAAAAAAAAAGTAAGATCAAAGCCCGTAAATGCTAGGAAAAATATGAATAATAATGGAAAAGCATGAATAAAATTTTTATATATTTTTCTTAAATTGCTCTGTGCCATTGTTATTTATTTACGCTTACATATTTTAATTGGTTAAAATCTACAAAAAATTCTACAAATAAATTTTCATCTTTTTCAATAATTTTTCCAACAGGAATGGCTTGCGGTATAATATCATCTATTCCAGAAGTATATACAACATCACCTTCTTTAATTTTTTTTAGTTTGGGCAAATATTCAAGTCCAGCATAATTATTATTACCTTGACCAGACAGGATTGCGTTTGCTCCTGATGGTTCTATAATTACAGGAATTTTACTATTTAGATCATTTGCAAGAAGTATTCTTGAAGTTAAAAAATTAACATTAATTATTTTACCAACAAAATAAGATTTTTCTTTTACGGCAGTACCCAGTTTTATACCGTGTTTAAAACCTTTATTAATAATAATTGACTTTAAATATGGACTTTGTTGATCAAGCAAAACTTTTGATAACAAAGATTCTTTAGAATAAATATTTTTTTCGTCTATTAATTTTTTTAATCTATTGTTTTCTGATTTAT
>Ga0208408_1002078_pt1 | contig 10962 bp, 10 predicted proteins | sample ETNtaG_4_FD_185776 | JGI IMG/M metagenome (GOLD analysis project Ga0208408, IMG submission 185776) | Marine microbial and viral communities from oxygen minimum zone, Eastern Pacific Ocean - ETNP201406SV67 (SPAdes) (version 2) | ecosystem: Environmental > Aquatic > Marine > Oceanic ... | reverse complement strand
CTACTCCTGTTCCTGAACCTGCTGAATATAGTCTAAACTTAGAATTTACTACTAAAAAATTACCTCTGTACAGCTTTATTTATCTTAATGATTTTGGCTTAGAAATTCTTAATTCAGGCGGATTAGAGGAAGGGCCTATAAAAGCAAAATGGTCATTCTACAATATAGAAAATTTATTGATATGGGAAAAGGATTTTGACCTAAAATACGTAGAAGGCAAGACTGAAGAAACTTTAGGTGGGGAAAAGGTTAATTTTTGGTTATCTCCAGGTGAATATTCATGGCCTTCAGTTCAAGTAATTATTGTAACTGAGCGTCTTTTATCTAAAAGCTTTATTAGTATAAATGGGGGCGAGAATATACCATTTTTTGATATATCAGTGACAGGAAATACATATTGAAAAGTGATAATTTTTACCTAAATATGCTGATTTTTAGAGAAGATTTATAGTCAAAGTAATAAATAGATACAAAGATACAAAGATAAAAAACCCTCCGATAATCCTGTTAACCAAACGTTCGTGAATTTTAATAAATGGAATTATTCCTGATCTAGTAATAGTAATCGCTATAAATGAATACCATGCTGCATCAATTATTCCTGCCATTATCCCCATTGAGGCAATTTCACTCCATTCAGAATCTGGTTGAACAAAATGGCTAAATATGGCTATAAAAAACAAAGCAATCTTGGGGTTAAGTAAAGATATTAAGAACCCTTCTCCTATCGCTCGATATATAAAATATGATGAGGCAGGGTTTTTATTTTGCTGAAAGATTGGCAAGCCTGCCTTATCAATAAGAGTTCTAATCCCCAAATATAGTAAAAAGCTAGCACCTAATAATTGCACTAATATCAACATAGTGTTTGTTTCAATGATAATTTTTGCTATTCCAGCTGCTGTAAGAAAAGCCCATAGAACAATACCAAAACCATGTCCAATTCCAGTTGAAATTCCATACATACGCCCTTTTGAAAGCGTGTTTGTACCTACAACTGCAAGACTTGGTCCAGGGGACATCGCGCCAAGAAGACAAATCAAAAATAGTTGAAGCCAAATAGAAGTGTTCATATTTTACTTCTAAAATAGTTTAGGCTAATCTCAAGGAATATGTGGATATTTATCATATTTATATTGTAGGTTAGCATTCTTAAGAGTGCACTATATAGCTAAATAGGAGGTTAACATGAAAATATTCTTTACTAAACGTGTACTTGTATTGACAAGTATGTGCTTACTATTAGGGTTGGTTGGTTGCCAAAGCGAGCCATCCGAACTTAAAGTAGGTCAATTATTGCCATTCACAGGTAGCTTATCTTTCTTTGGCGAAGATCACGGGAATGCAGCGACTTTAGCTGCAGACCAAATTACTGCTGCAGGAGGACCAACGGTCATACTTTCACAGCAAGACAGTCAGGTTAATCCTGACGTAGGAGTTGAAGCAGCGAGACAACTTGTAGAAGTAGATAACGTAGCGGCTATAGTCGGTGCATTATCGAGTGGAGTTTCCATGGCTGTAGCAAATGCAGTTACAGTACCTAATGGAGTTCTTCAAATCTCTGCCGCATCGACATCTCCTGGTTTAACAGCACTGTCTGATAATGACTACCTTTTCAGGACGACTGTTTCCGACGCTGCACAAGGTGTAGTGCTTGGTCGCCTAGCTTTGGAATTGGGTTATAAGTCTGCGGGTATTATGTATCTTAATAACCCCTACGGTGAAGGACTATCTGGTCAATTTAAATCTTCATTTGAAGGAGGAGGAGGCACTGTCACAAGTGCTGTTGCTCACGAGGAAGAGCAACCTTCTTACGCATCTGAAGTAGCTAAAGCTACTGAAGGAAATCCTGATGTCCTTATTTCAATAGGATATCCTGGTCAGGCGCAAGTCTACCTTCGAGAAGCTTTAGAAGGAGGTTATATAGATAACTTCCTTTTCACAGATGGAACGAAATCAGCTGACATGTTTGAAGCATTAGGATGGGGAGATTTTGAAGGAATGTACGGAACTGCTCCAGGCACGGCTGCTTCTGATGCTAGAAGTACATTTAATGCAGATTACTCTGCAGCATTTGGTCCAATAAGTGAAAATCCATACATGGCTGAGACATATGACGCTGTAGTATTGATTGCACTAGCTGCAGAAAAAGCTGGCACAACTACAGATAGCACAAAAATAAGAGATGCTCTTCGTGATGTATCTAGTGGTCCAGGCGAAGTAGTTGGTCCTGGTGTTGCAGGTCTTACCAGAGCATTTGAATTAATTAAGGATGGCAAAGATATTAACTACGAGGGTGCAGGAGGATCTCAAGATTTTGATAGCAATGGTGACGTTGCTTCAACTATAGAGATCTGGCAGGTTAGTGGAGGCAAAATTGCTTCTACTGGTCGTTTTGAATTACCTTAATGTTTGATTTCTTTAATGATTAGTTAAAACATTAAGGAAATGTAATCTCAAAAGAAGGCTTCTTTTTTGATAAAGAAGAGAAGCCTTCTTTTAAAAATATCAAGGTTTGTTTTCAGAAATTTTACGCTCTTCTCCCATTATGCCACCTGGCTTAAGAAGAATTGCTGCGACAATCAGCACTCCAATCATAAATAATCTTGTGCTAGGGTCAGAAAAGAAACCAGGCAAAAATGCTGTGCCTGCCCATATCCCCCAAACAACAAAGGCTCCTAAAATAGCTCCTTTATTATTACCACTTCCACCAACCATTAACATAGCCCAAATTACAAATGTTGCATATAAAGGATCAAATGTTATAGGTGATATAAATCTGATGTTATGAGCATATAATGCTCCTCCTATGCCCATAATTGCAGCTCCCAATATGAATGCTTGTAGCTTGAAACTAAGAATATTTTTTCCATTTGCTTGAGCAGTCATCTCATCTTCCCGAATAGACTTGAGGACTCTCCCCCAAGGAGAGTTTATAGCTCGTTTAACTATAAGATATAAGGTTCCTAGAACTACAAATATCACTACTAAATATAGATAGTTATAATTTGCTGGAGAGACCCAATCTCCTAAGAATTTTGGAATGTTGTAAAGTCCTCTTGAACCATTAGAAAGCCATTTCTCGTTGAGAAAGATAAGTCTTATAGCTTCCGCTACTCCGAGAGTGGTTATTGCCAAATAATCTTCTTTTAGTCTTATAGTTAAGAGCCCTATAGGTATAGCTATTATCCCTGCAGCAATTGCTGCAGCAAGAATAGCTAAAAGAAACCATAGGTCAATGCCTAAATTAAAAACACCCAGAAGCTCAGGTAGGTTTCCTCCAAAAATAAAATCCTCAAAAAGCTCTTCTTTTGGAGGAGGTGTTGTAATAAGCGCAGATGTATATGCTCCAACTGCGAAGAAACCGGCAATGCCAATGTTGAATAGTCCTGTAAATCCCCAGTGTACGTTTAACCCTAACGAAAAAACCGCATAGATACCGGCTACAACAGCCCAACCAACCGTATAGTCAATTATTCCAAGAATATCCATCAGTCCTTTCCTCCTAAAATTCCTTGTGGTCGCATAAGAAGCATAATAGCTAATATTGCAAAAGCGATAACAGGTTTATATGAAGGGTTTATCCATTGAGTTGATACCTCTCCACTAACGCCTACAATCATTGCGCCTAAAAAGGCACCATATGGATTTCCTATTCCTCCTAAGATGACAGCTGCAAAAAGAGGTATAAGAAAGCTCCATCCCATACTAGGAAGGAGTTGTGCCTGAAACACAGCAAGTAAAACTCCAGCTATTGCAGCAAACCCTGCACTAAGTGCCCACGTCCACATGGTAACTAAATTAGTATTTATTCCAGTCACTCTTGCCAATTCAGTATTGTCTGCTGTTGCTCTCATAGCTTTTCCTATTTTTGACTTTGTCAGAAAAAGGTGCAAAAAAAATGTTGAGATTAATGCTACCCCAGTAATAAAAATTGCATCTGGAGGTATTCGAACATCCATAGGTAATTGATAGTAGAGCTTAGATAATCTCGGATATTGTTCTATATCTCCACCCCAAATAACCTGAACAATACCTCTTAATGCAATAGCCACTCCGAGTGAGCACATTGCTATTATAACTGTACTAGAACCTCTATCTCTTAGTCTTCTATATATAACTACATCAAGTGTTATTGCGGCTAAAGCTGCAATTAATACTGCAAAAGGAAGAGCAAGCAATAAAGGATACCCGAATGTAAAAGGTCCTAAGCCAGTAGATTGTAATCCCATAGAATGCAATGGAACCATCAGAATAAATAAAACTATATAAGCTGCTAATGTCATAAAATCTCCGTGTGCAATATGTGCAAATTTTAGATTTCCATAAACTAATGTAAGACCCATTGAGCCCATTGCTATAATGCTCCCCATAATGAGGCCGTTCACTACCAACTCAAGCTTTATAACCGAGAGAAAGGAAAGTATAATAATTACCATTACTACTAAAAGAAAGTAATGAATAGGGGTTAATTTAATTCGATTTCCCAATAATTTGATTTTGCTCAATATATCCATAACTAACCTCCTAAATATAACCGTGCTACTTCTGGATTATTTAATAAATCTTTCCCCTTACCATCAAGCTGGTTATGCCCTGCCGCTAAAACATATGCTCGATTAGATATTTTTAAAGCTTCTCTAGCATTCTGCTCAATGAGAAGAATTGCCATCCCTGAAGAATTAATAAGTTGAATTTTTTCAAATACTGCCTCTATCATCATAGGAGCCAATCCAGCAGTTGGTTCATCTAAGAGTAATATTGCGGGATTTAACATTAGTGCTCTTGCAAGTGCTAGCATTTGACGTTGTCCTCCTGAAAGATAACCTGCCTTAACTTTTCTTTTATCGACTAAATCAGGAAAAAGTTCTAGTACCTCAGAAATCTTTTTGCTTGGATCGCCAGAATTTATAAAAGCTCCCATCTCTAGATTTTCGATAATCGACAAAGACGTGAATACATTGTAAGCCTGCGGCACATAAGAAATTCCGTTACGAACAATTTCTTGTGTTGGGGTGCCAGCAATACTCTCTCCCTGAAAAGTGATATTCCCTTTAGTAGGCTTTACAATTCCTAGTATTGTTTTCATAAGAGTCGATTTACCTGATCCATTTGGACCAACTACTGTAACTAATTCTCTCTTATCGATATTCAAGGACACTTTATGCAGGATTTCAGTATCACCATATCCTGCAGTAATTTTTGCTATGTTAAGAAGATTCATCTTTGCTATATCCTAGATAGGCGTCCAAAACTTGCGGGTCTTTTTTTATTGTTTCTGGTGATCCTTCAGCAATAGTATGTCCTTCGCTCATTACAACAATAGGATCGCATAACTTCATGACCATATTCATGTCGTGCTCAATTACAAGAAAAGTGATCCCAAATTCATCAACGGATCTAAGAATATATTTGGCTAGTTCGTTCATCAATGTAGGGTTTACTCCTGCAGCAGGTTCATCCAATAACACCAATCTTGGTTCTGCCATCAACGCTCTAGAAAACTCCAATAGTTTTTTTTGGCCTGTTGACAAATTGCCAGCATATTCATCTCTAAGCTTGAAAAGATTTGTATATTTAAGAATATCTAATGCCTTCTTTCTAATTCCATTTTCCTGAGCAGAAACTACCCAAGGCAATATCCAGGTTTTCCATAAACTTTCACCAACTTGATCTTTTGGAACAACCATAAGGTTCTCGAGTACTGTCATCTTAGATAATTCACGAGGAATTTGAAAAGTTCTTACTATCCCCCTTTTAGCAATTTTATGGGCTGGAAGATGGTCAATTCTATTATCTTCAAAAATTATACTTCCACTAGAACATGGTATGAATCCAGTTATAAGATTAAATAGAGTTGTTTTACCCGCTCCGTTTGGGCCGATTAATCCAGTAATAGTTCCTGAATTAACCCTAAAAGAGGCTTCATTTACTGCACGAATTCCACTGAAATCTTTAATGACATTAACAATCTCTAGGGATTTGCTTCTGTTATTAGCCATAAGTGCCTCTATTACTTAAATTATTAATCTAACAATACATGAAAAAGTGGAGCGAGAGAAGAGGATCTAAACCTTCAATGTCCTGCCTACAAGGTAGGTTGAATAGGAACCTAACAATAACAAATATTGAATTTTTAATAATAACTTTTAGAGCTTCGGAACAGATTCCATTGCCTTATCAATATCTTCTGAAGGCAAGGCATAGTCGATCATGTTTCCAGAGAAATAATTATCGTATGCTGATAAATCTAAATGACCATGTCCGCACAGATGGAAAAGTATATTCTTTTCTTCTCCTGTTTCCTTACACACTAAAGCCTCATCAATAGCAGCTTTAATTGCATGAGTTGGTTCTGGAGCTGGAATAATTCCTTCATTTTTAGCAAATAGCACCCCAGACTCAAAACATTCATTCTGATTATAAGCACGAGCCTCATAAATTCCAGCTTCAAACAAAGCACTGATTAGAGGCGCCATTCCGTGATAACGAAGTCCACCAGCATGAATCGGGTTTGGAACAAAGGTGTGGCCAAGGGTGTGCATTTTAATTAAAGGAGTCATGCCAATGGCGTCTCCAAAATCATACGCAAATTTTCCTTTAGTTAGTGATGGTGAAGCTGCAGGCTCCACTGCGATAAGCCGAGTGTTTTTTCCTTTCAATTTATCTGGAATGAAAGGGAAGGATATTCCTGCGAGGTTAGAGCCACCACCTGCACATCCAATAATAATATCTGGATAGGCATCAGCCATCTCCATCTGCAGTATTGCCTCCTGACCTATTACGGTTTGATGCATTAGGACGTGATTCAAGACTGAACCAAGGGCATATTTTGAGTCATCTTTCTGAACTGCCACTTCAACCGCTTCTGATATAGCAATACCTAAAGAACCTGTAGATTTAGGATCACCTTCTAGGATTTTTTTTCCAGATTCAGTTTCTGTGCTAGGACTAGACGTCACAGTACCACCCCAAGCTTCCATCATAGATTTTCTATAAGGTTTTTGGTCGTAACTGGCACTTACCATAAACACTTTAGAATCAATACCAAACTGGCTACATGCATAAGCAAGTGCACTGCCCCATTGTCCTGCACCGGTCTCTGTAACAATTTGCTTAGTACCTTCAATTTTGTTGTAGTAAGCCTGAGCAATTGCTGTATTTGGTTTGTGGCTCCCTACAGGGCTAACTCCTTCATATTTGTAAAATATCTTAGCTGGAGTTCCAAGTGCTTTTTCTAAATTTGTTGCACGAATCAAAGGAGTTGGGCGCCAAGTCTTGTACATTTCTCTAATAGGTTCAGGGATGTCGATCCATCTATCTTGACTAACCTCTTGCATAATAAGTTCCATTGGAAATAGAGGTGCGAAATCATCGGGTCCAGCAGGATTACCAGTTCCAGGATGCAATGCAGGGTCTAAAGGTTTGGGAAGGTCTGCCTGTACGTTGTACCACTGTTTAGGTATATCGTTTTCAGAGAGGTGAAATTTTTTTTGATCAGTCATTATTAACTCCTATTAACGCAAAATCTACTGCTCAAAAATAAAGCAGCGACATTACTTTTTACTTCCACCATTATAACCAGATCTTGTGAAATAGAGATAGGAAAGGCAATAATAGTCTAATGAGTAATAAAAAATTACATGTTCTTGGTTCAGGAACACCTCAGCCTAATAAGGAAAGGTGGGGGTCTGGGTTTATAGTTGAATTAGATGATGAATTAATAATGTTTGATTGTGGCCCAGCTTCTACTTACAAAATGATACAAATGGATTTAGACCCTAGAAATGTAAATTCCTTATTTTTTACCCATCACCACTCAGATCACGATTTAGATTACCCAACCTTTCTACTAACTAGATGGGAAACAAGCATTGGAAAAGAAAAAAAATTAGAAATATTTGGGCCTCCTCCGACAGTTAGTCTAACTGAAAAATTAATAGGTTTGGATGATGGGGCCTTTGCGCATGATCTTATAGCCAGAACAAATCATTCGTTAAGTTTAAATTCTTTTCAAAGAAGAGGAGGTAAATTACCAAGAAAGCTACCTGATTTTTTAGTAAAAGACATATATCCCGACGAAAAAATCGAAAGGAGAAATTGGAGTGTAAAAACAACTCTTGCCGAACATGTGCAGCCATACCTCGATTCTCTCGCTTATAGATTAGAGGTTGACGGATTGAGTATAGTTTTCACAGGAGACACAAGGCCATGCGAAACGGTTAAAGATTTAGCATACGGCGCCGATTATCTTGTTTGTTTATGTATTGCCCTACAAGAACAAATTGATGGTACTCCGGAAGCTGAATATATGATGGGTCATGTAGATGCAGGAACCTTAGCAAGGGATGCTAAAGTTTCTAATCTAATTCTAGTTCATGAAGCTTTAGGCATTAGCTCTGAAAACAATTTTAAACACGCTGTTCAAGAAATAAAGAAGATTTTTAAAGGGTCTGTAATTCAAAGTTTTGAAATGACAACTTATGACCTTACTGAAAATTAAAATATAAGGACTAATTATTCAAATGGAGAAAAAACATGAATGGAGAAAGCATGAAAAAACTTTATATGTTCCTAAAGAGGTGCCTGCATTAATAAACGTATTAGAATATAAATATATAACAATTAAAGGACATGGAAGCCCGGAAGAAGAGCGTTTTAGTCATTGCATTGCTGCTTTATATCCATTGGCCTACACAATTAAAATGAATTTAAAAAAAACAGTACCTAAGCCTTCTCACTATCAAGACTATACTGTTTACCCACTCGAAGGTTTTTGGGGAATCAATAAAGTAGCAATAGAAAATTTTACTGGAGAGATTAAAAAAGAAGACTTTGTTTACACACTTATGTTGAGGCAACCATCATTTATCACCAAAGAGTTTTATAGCGAAATGAAGGAATTATTGAAAGAAAAGCTTTCAAAAAAAAGAGAAAGTACTGATTTTCTGGAGAACATAAAATTCGAAGAAATTTCCGAGGGGAAATGTGTGCAAATGTTGCATGTTGGAAAATTCTCAGATGAAGATAAAACATTTAAAATTATGGAAGATTTTACTTATGCCAATGGGCTCATGCGTACCTCCAAAGCTCACAAGGAAATCTATCTTTCTGATTTTAGAAAAGTGCCAGAAGAAAAGCTTAGAACAACTCTTAGATTCAAAGTAAATTAATAGTTATTAATGCAAAAGTTTAGTCAAAAGTGGAGAGGGATAAGGGGTTCAAATTCTCTACACTATGCTTGAGGTTAGGTTCCATTTCTATTATGCCTACAAGTTCGGCTCATAATAACAATCTTGCGTATTATTCCATAACAAGAATGTTATTTCTTACAAGTAGGCAAATATATCATACCATTCCTTCATCTATTAATTAAATGGAGAGGGATAAGGGGTTCAAATTCTCTACACTATGCTTGAAGGTTAGGTTCCATTTCTATTTCTAGATATGTATAAGTTTGTAGAGATGGGCTTACAAAATTAATTTTATGTAAAATAAGCCCAATGAAAAAGATTTTATTCATATTGCTTGTTGGGCTAATAATTGGATGTGCTAGTGAGGTTGCTCCAAATTCAGAAGTTGATATTGATGCTACTGTTGAAGCTAGGGTTGCTCAGAAATTATCAGAAGAAGAGAAACCTAAGCCAACTGCTACTCCTAAGCTTGAACCTACTGCTACTCCTAAGCTTGAACCTACGCCAGGATCTAAAACTGAGATGCAGTCTTCCCTTGAGATTGTAACTGAGATGCAGTCTTCCCTTGAGATTGTAGATTCAATTGCTTGGGTAGGCATATGTGCCAAATTTGGGTGGGACCCTGGAAGCATTGATGATATTTGCCCTGAGGGCCCAGCAGATTTGGCAGGAATCAAAGGCGGAGACCAAATAATTGAAATTAATGGTGAGGACATTTTAGGTCTTGATAGAAATGGAGTAATTTCAAAACTTGAAGCTAAGTTTGATATAGAAATTGGAACATCAATAGATTTAACAATTCAAAGAAATGGAGAAAGTGAACCAATTAAAATAACTGTTGTTACTGATGAAATAATAGCTCCAGGAAACCCAATGACAACTGCAAATATCAGTAAAATTAAATTAGAAAAAATTATAAATAGCCAACCTAATGTGCTTGTGTATGTTTTTTCTTCTAATTGCGTAGCTTGTGCAGCAAGTGAAGAAGCTGTAAACAAATTTAGGGATATGTATTCTGATGAAATAATATTGATTAAGTTAAATGCTTACGACATAGAATATTCATCATTTATTGTAGAGAATTCAGTTTATACCACTCCAACTTTTGTACAATTTGAAAATGGCACATCAACTAAAAATTGGTCTGGCATGATTGAAGACCCAAAAGTGCTCTATGAAAAGATTAATAATTAAAATATAAGAATTAATTATTCAACAGGATATATAGAATATAGCATTGCTAAAGACATGGCAGGTTGTTCAATATTTTAGGCAGAAGTTTGTAGATATGGAACATAAAAAAATATTGTATAAAATGGATTATATGAAAAGGATTTTATTAATATTGCTTATTGGATTAGTACTTGGATGCGCTAGTGAGGTTACTCCAATTTCAGAAATTGATATAGAAGCCACTATTGAAGCTAAAGTTGTTCAAAAATTAGAGGATAAGAAACCTGAACCTACTGCTACTCCTGTTCCTGAACCTACTGCCACTCCTGTTCCTGAACCTACTGCCACTCCTGTTCCTGAACCTACTGCCACTCCTGTTCCTGAACCTACTGCTATGCATACTGTTGTTGTTAAAAATATAAAAAGTGCGCCACCTTTTGGAGGGACAAGTTTTTTAAGTCCTGACATATTAACTTCATCAGACCCATCTTCATTTGACCAAGTTTGCAAGTGCAACCCCAATGATATCAGTTTATATTGGGTAGATGACGAACCTCGTCAGATGTTTGATAGAAGACATGGATGGATAAATACA
>Ga0208408_1002076_pt1 | contig 10972 bp, 11 predicted proteins | sample ETNtaG_4_FD_185776 | JGI IMG/M metagenome (GOLD analysis project Ga0208408, IMG submission 185776) | Marine microbial and viral communities from oxygen minimum zone, Eastern Pacific Ocean - ETNP201406SV67 (SPAdes) (version 2) | ecosystem: Environmental > Aquatic > Marine > Oceanic ... | reverse complement strand
ACAAATAATAAATAAAAGGTTTTTAAGCTAATGTATGTACCACACTCTGACATTGACATAAAAAGAATATTTAAAGAGTTAAAAATTAACTCATTAGATGAATTATTTACTCACATACCCAAAGAGCTTTTGTTAGAAAAAGGTTTAGATGTCCCTGATTCAATTTCTGAATTAGAAGCAATAGAGTATTTTGAAAAAATATCTATGAAAAATAAAACAGATTTAATATGTTTCGCTGGTGGAGGACATTATGATGTTTTCTTACCTCATACTGTAAAAACTTTAACTATGAGACCAGAGTTTATGACATCTTACACACCTTATCAACCTGAAATATCACAAGGAGTATTGCAAGCTTTATTTGAGTTCCAGTCTCTAGTGTGTGATCTAACTGAAATGGAATTAGCTAATGCTTCGCTTTACGATGGTGCTACATCTATTGCAGAAGCCATATCTGTTGCTATAAATAAAACAACGAGAGATGAGGTAGTTATATCTAGTAGTTTTAATCCTAATAGTAAAGAAGTAGTTGATACCTTAATTGATTCAGATAAATTTAATTTAAAATATATAACCCTCAAAGATGACAGATTTCCAGATGATTATTTATTTACAGAAGATGATGCAGCCTTTGTTGTTAGTTATCCACATTACAACGGATCAGCACAAGATTTAACTGATTTAGTTAGGAGAGCTAAGGAGAAAGGTGTGGTTTCTATCTGTTACGTTGACCCAACTCTTTTAGGAATATTAAAAACTCCTGGAAATATGGGATTTGATATTGTAGTTGCTGAAGGTCAATCTATAGGGACACCATTATCATACGGTGGGCCAACTGTAGGTTGGTTCGCTACTAAAAAAGAATTTGCAAGGTTAGTTCCTGGAAGAATAATTGGTGAAACGAGAGATTCAAATAATCTTAAAACTTATGTCATGACGCTTAGAGCAAGGGAGCAAGACATAAGAAGAGAAAAAGCATCATCTAATATTTGTACTAACCAAACATTAAATGCAATTGGGTCTGCAATACATTTATGTTGGTTAGGTCCTGAAGGTATATATTCAATGGGTTATCACGCTATGCAAAAAGCAAATTATATGAAAAAAATGCTTATAGATAAAAAGGTTAATGTTACTAATAGTGATTCATCAATACGAGAATTCGTAATAGAAACTAAGAAAGATCCTGAAATTATTATTGATTTAATGGCTGATAGAGGCATTCTTGCTGGAATTAAGTACAGTGATAATCATTTATTAGTTGCTGTAACTGAAAAACGAACCAAAAAAGAAATAGATAAATATATCGATAACTACTTAGAGGTAATTAATGATTAGCGGTGGAAACGCAAGTTCATTACCTTTAGTAGGTGGATTACCTGAGCCGACCATTAAGGAATTATCAAAGCCTGGTAGAAGGGCATTCAATTATCCAAAATTAGATATTGAAGAAAAGGTAATTGAACATGAATGTTTAAAGATTGAGAAAGCTCCATTACCCGAGGTATCAGAACATGACTTAGTAATGCATTTCTCCAGACTAGCTCATCGTAATTTTGCAGTTGATTTGGGTTTTTATCCATTAGGTTCTTGCACAATGAAATACAATCCTAGGTTTGCTGACTGGGTTGCTTCATTAGATGGGTTTTCAAATCTGCATCCTGCAGCTCCAGAAAAACAAACACAAGGTGCATTAGAAATATTAAATGTCCTGGAAGATTATTTAATAAAAATAACAGGTATGGATTATGCAAGTTTCCAACCTCCAGCAGGAGCATCTGGAGAACTCACCGGTCTATTAATTATTAAGAAATACTTAATTGAAAATAATATGAAAAATAAAAAAAATATAATTGTTCCTGATTCAGCACATGGTACTAATCCTGCATCAGCAAAAATGGCTGGCTTTGAAGTTATAGAAGTAGCTACTAATGAAGAAGGCTTAGTTGATGTTAAAGAATTAAAAAAATTAGTAAATGAAGATACAGCAGGTTTAATGCTAACTAATCCAAATACGGGTGGATTATTTGAAGAAGATATAACTGAAATAGCTGACATTATTCATAGTGTTGAAGGATTATTATATTATGACGGTGCAAATCTAAATGCAATAGTAGGTATATGCAGACCAGGAGATATGGGTTTCGATATTGTACATTCAAACTTACATAAAACATTTGCTACTCCTCATGGTGGTGGTGGGCCAGGTTCTGGACCAGTTGCAGTTAAAGAATTTTTAAAAGAATATTTACCTGGACCTATAGTTAAAAAAAATAACAAAGATTATGAATGGTACTTCCCTGACAAATCAATTGGAAGGATGCATGGGTATCATGGCAACTTTTTAGTTGCATTACGAGCATTAGCTTATATGAAACTATTAGGGAAAGAAGGACTTGATACTTTAGGTTCATTTGCAGTATTAAATTCAAGATATTTATCATCAGTTATATCTAATGTTTTACCATTAGCTTATACGAAACCTTGTATGCATGAATTTGTTGTAACTTCTAAAGAACTAAAAAAATCTCATAAAATAAAGGCTTACGATATAGGTAAAGCATTACTAGATAAAGGATTTCACTCTCCAACAATATATTTTCCGTTAATAATTGAAGAAGCATTAATGTTTGAACCAACAGAAACGCAAACAGTAGAAACTTTAGATGAACTATCGCAGACTTTAAATGTGATTATTGAAGATTTAAAAATTAATAATGATAAATTAACTCAGTATCCTAAAAATCTACCTGTTGGGCGCCCAAATGAACTAATTCCTGCAAAACACCTTACTGTTAACTGGGGAGATTTTGAACTTCTTGAAATTACTGAATAAGATATAGATATGGTTTTAACTAAATTAGATATTGACAGGAATATTAATTCATTGAGAGTTAATGCAAAAGAATTTGCAGAAATTGATAACACAAAATTAATAACAATGTTTGAAGAATGTATTCAGAATATTAAAAGTGTTGCGTATTATTGGGCAACAGTAGCAGCTGAAAATAAAGGAGTTACAAATACTATAGCTGAAGGAGAAGAATGGTTAGGAGGCCCTTTTGCTTCAGTTTTCGCTTTACAATATTATATTGAAACATTGAAAGATGTAAGTAAACCATTAAATAAAGATTTATTTAATGATAAAAATAATACTTATAAAGTTTTTCCTAATAATAATTTAGAAAAAATATTTTTCCCATTTATTTCTGCAGAAGTTAAATTTAACAAAAATATTAACTTTAATGAAATTGAAAATTATAGAGGTTTCGCTATGAGATATCCTCATAAACCGTCTACAACTTTAGTATTAGGTGCTGGAAATGTTTCATGCATACCACTGCTTGATACCATTTTTCATCTAGTTACAAAAAGATCAGTTATATATTTAAAATTAAATCCTGTAAACGAATATCTTCTACCTGTTTATGAAAAAGTCTTTGAAAATTTTATTTCACTTGGATACATGGTTGTCACAAAAGGTACTACTGAAGAATCAAAATATATGGTTGACCATAAAGGTATAGATCATATCCACTTAACTGGATCTGATGAAACTTATGAAAATATTGTTTATGGTAAAAAATTAAATGAAAAAGATAAAAAGATCAAAACATTACCTAAAAAAAATATTAAATCCTTTTCAAGTGAGTTAGGTAATGTTACACCAATAATTATTCAACCAGGTAATTGGACAACTTCCGAGATCAAACACCAAGCTAGAAAAATCGTTACTGCAAAATTAAATAACGGTGGTTTTAATTGTATATCAGCGCAAATCGTGGTTTTACCAGTTGGGTGGAAACATACAAATAAATTAATGAAATATGTAAAACACTATATGAAAAATATAGATGATAGATTTTCTTATTATCCAAATAGTATAGAAAAACTAAGTTCTCTTGAAAAAGATTCAAATTATGAAAGATTAAATGATATTACATGTGCGACTCCTCACTTATCAAGAGAAATAAAAGCTTATAGTAAATTTGAAACCAGTGAAGTGTGGGGAACTTCGATATATTTTAAGCAAATACCTTTCACCAATGATTTTGAGTACGCACAAAGTGTAATTGATTATTGTAACAATACTTTATGGGGTAACTTAGGGGCTACTGTTTTATTTAAAAAATACAAAAATAAGAAAAATAAACATATTTCAGACCTCTATGTGAATGAATTAAAATATGGAACAGTTGCTATAAATGAATGGTCTGCGATTGGTTTTATCATTCCAACATTGCCATGGGGAGGTTTTCCTGGAAATAAAGATAATGATATACAAAGCGGAAAAGATTTTGTCCACAACTCATTGTTTTTTGAATCTGTTGAAAATGGTATTGTTTATTCTAAATTTAGAATGTCAAATCTTATAGATCCCTTATGGTTTGTTACTAATAAAAAAGGAAAAAAAGTCTTCAAAAACTTAACTTATTTTCAAATAGATAAAACAATAATTAACTTTATTAAACTAGGCTTTTCAGCCGTTCTATAAAAATTATTTATATTAAATATGTATTAACCGGCTAATATAAAATTATGAAAAATTTAAGAGTTCTTTTACTTGCTTTTATTATTTTATCTTGTTCATCAGCAGATAATAATGATGAATCCGTAAATTCTGATATAACAGATAAAGTAACAACTACGGTTACAAATTCAGAAGAAGTAGAAGAAGTAAGTGATACTACTACTACCTCAATTGCAGAATTATATGTATTTGATGAAGAAAAGATGTCTCCCTTTACAGGGTTAGAACTACCTCCTGAATTATGGTTAAAAAGACCAAGAAGAATATTAGCTTTCAAAATTGATAACAATCTTAATGCTAGACCTCAGTCAGGTTTAGAAGATGCTGATTCAGTACATGAAATATTAGTAGAAGGTGGAATGACAAGATTTTTAGCTTTTTTCTATGATAAAACAAGTGATTACCTTGGACCAATTAGATCAGCAAGACCAACGGATCCAACTTTAGTAAGGCCATACGGTGGGATCTTAGTAGTGTCTGGAGCAACACCAGGATTAGTTCCTCAGATAAGAGAATTAGGAGTGGCTGTTTTAGAAGAACAACCTGCTCCAGCTATGTTTCGAATAACTTCTAGAAGTGCACCACATAATTTATATGGCGATACGGAATTAATAAGAGAATTAGTTGATGAAAAAGGATTTCCCTTCAACCCACCACCTGGACCACTTTATAGTTTTGGTAAAAATCAAAATAATTGGAATTCAGGCTCTAACAGAGTAACAATTGAATATAGTGATTTTACCACAATAATTTGGAAATTAGATGGTACAAAGTATTCAAGATTTATTATTGACGGATATTCCTCGTTAAAGGAAGCAGTTGCTCACAATATAATTACCAGAGATGAAACTACTCAAATTTTACAAACAGAAACAATAGTTGTTATCCAAGGTCCAATTTATATTGATGAAGCAACAACCTTACCTAGTGTTTTAACTGTTGGTGTTGGTCCTGTGTATATATTTAATAATGGTAACTATATTGAAGGAACTTGGAGACGAAATGATATTAGTGATCCATTTGAATTTTACGATGAAGAACAGAATGCTATTTATGTCCCGCCAAGTAGACAGTGGTTACATATATTACCTCTAGATAACGGTAAAATAGATTGGTCAAGTAGTTAAATAAATTAATACAATAATATTAAAATCACCTATATTTATTAAATAATGTTTAAATATTTAAACAAAATTAAAAATAACAATATTTTTTTAATTTTTTTAGTTTTAATTTCATTAATTTTATTCATTAATATCAGAAATAACACAATAGATGGTAACCAAAATATAGCTATTACAACAATCCCAACAGAATCAACATCTACTACAACAATCCCAACAGTATCAACAACAATCCCGACAGTATCAACATCTACTACAACAATCCCAACAGAATCAACATCTACTACAACAATCCCAACAGTTGTAGTAGATAATATAGAAGATGCACAGAGAGAATTGAAAAAATTGTTCATTTATCAAGGAGATATTGATGGTGTAATTGGTACATATACAAAATTAGCGATTAAAGAATTTCAAAAAAGAAGTGGGCTAGTTGAAGATGGAATTTTAGGACCTATAACAAAAGAAGCTTTAAAGAAAGGTGAAAGTTCATATATAAACATAGGAGGACAACAAACTATAGATATAAATCTTTATGAAACTTCTGATGAAACAAAATCTATTCAAACAAAACTAAGAGATTTAGACATATATACAGGAGATATTGATGGTGTATTTGGATTCCAAACAAAAGTTTCACTTGAAGAATTTCAAAGAAAAGCAGGATTAGAGGTTGATGGAATATTTGGCCCTAAAACACAACAAGCTTTAGAGAAAGGTAAAGAGTCTTTTATAACAGTACAAGTTAATGAAGAAAATATTATTACAGAAGAAGTTACAAATATAGAAGAAACAGTAAATTTAAATGTGAGTTTGACTGTCGATTTAATAAACTACAATCCTAATTTAGACTGTTTAGTTGGCTATGTTAACGATGATGATATCTGGGTACCTGATCCATGTTTTTATCCTGTATTTGTTTATAGATATGGAAATGTTGCTCAAGTTAACTCACAAACAGAGTTAGATGCATATTTAAATCAAAATTGGACTTTAACAAAAGAAAAAACTTACTCTTCCTTAGGTGCAGTTCCTACGCAAAATTATACAGACGGTTATAATTCACCTGTAAACGGACTTCCAATGCCAAATGGATCAAATAATTCTATTGTAATAGGCATTAAAAATGATAATAATGTTAAAGCCAGACCTCAATCTGGACCTCAGGCTGCAGATGCAGTTTTTGAAGTTTTGGTTGAAGGAGGAATGACTAGATTTATAAATATCTTCTACCAAAGTGATACAAGTTATCACGGTCCAATTAGATCTGCTAGGCCTACAGACCCAACTGTTTTAAGACCTGTTGGTGGAGTACTAATTGCAAGCGGAGCTACAGGAGGATTAATTCCTGAGATTATTGATATGGGTGTTCCAGTAATAACAGATAGACGACCAGAATACTTTCGTATATCATCAAGAAATGCACCACATAATTTATATGCAGATACATCGAAATTAAAACAGCTTGCTATCAATAAAGGCTATAAAAAATATAATAATCCACAACCTTTATTTCCATGGGGTGATCCATCTTTAGATAGTTGGTCTTACAATTCTTTTCTAAAATTAACATTTTCTTCATATACATCAACAACATGGTCTTGGAATGGATCATCATATGTTAGAACCTATTATGATGCATATAAAAATTCATCTGATAATAATATTCACTATTGGATAAACCAAAATGGAACTCAAGGACAAATAACCGCAACAACTGTGATAGCATTATTTTGTGAACCTTATGTCCACCCCCTTCAGCTTCCTTCAGTTAAAACAGTTGGTGAAGGTAGAGCAATTATTTTACATGAAGGTAAGTTACTTGATGCAAAGTGGAAAAGGGGTTCAAATCTGGATCCATTTCATATAGTAGATAATAATGACAATATATTGTATGTACCAAAAGGAAAAGTGTGGATTTCCCTTGTTCCAAATACTAAAAATCCTTCTTTTGGTTAAATAACTTTACTTTTACTAAAAAAAAATGGTATTCTATTAGTGCGTTTCAATTAAGTGTGATACGCAGCCCTGTTGGGAAGCCCTCTAACGAGGGCTTCCGATTTTTACAACCGTTCTTTTAAAATTTCAAGTGAGTTGCCCCAAGTTATATCAGCAACATAAGCTACTAAATACTCACAACCTAAATCTTCAAATTTATCTAAACTTTCAAAAACTTTATCTTTAATACCAACTAATGGTCTCTTTATAAAATAAGATTCAGGTATTGATGTTTCATTTGAGATTTTTTGTATTTTAGAATTTAAATCATTTGTATTTTCACCAATAATTACATTTGTGTGTAATGTTCTTCCGATTTCATTAAAATCACGATTAACCTCTACACAATGTTTTTCTAAAATTTCAGATTTATGTTTAAAACCTTCGTGATCAACATCCCAGTTTCCATAATCACCATATTTAGCTAATAATTTTAAAGTTACTTTTTCTCCACCACCACATATCCAAAGTGGAGGATATGGTTTTTGTATGGGCTTAGGTTCGTTTATTGCTTTATTAATGTTGTAATACTTTCCATTGAATGTTGCTTCATCTTGAGTTGTCATTTCAATGTATATTAATAGAGCCTCTTCAAGCATTTTTAATCTTTCACCATCAGTAGGGTAGTCATAACCATAAGCAGTATATTCTTGGTCATACCAACCAGCGCCAATTGCAAAATCAAGTCTTCCATTTGACATAACATCTATATTTGAAGCTACCTTAGTAAGATATGCTGGATTTCGATAAGAATTGCAAGTACACATTTGACCTAATCTAATTGTTTTTGTGGATTGTGATAGTGCAGCCATTAAGGACCAGCATTCATAAGTAGGCTGTAATGTTGGAGAGGGTACAGTATGAAAATGGTCGTAGACCCAAAGAGATTCGAAACCATACTTCTCTATTTTATTTGCAGATTCTATAATTTTATTCCACTGTTCATGAGGTTCAAGATTATTTAAATCCATTCTCCAACCTTGTGGAATGAATGCTCCAATTTTCATATATAAATTATATTATCTATAGTTTCGATTTTTTAATATTTGAATTAAATCTGAGAGATCTTCAAAATCTTTTCGATTTTTAATATATTTTATTAATAAATATAAAAATAATGAGAGAAATAATATTGATGAAACTGAGCTTAATAATGTAACTATAGCAATATTCATGCACGTGTTTCTATTCATACTTAATGTTGGATTTTCAGAGTAGTCAATTTTATCTGTAATGATATCTATTAACTGACCACACTCAATTCTATGTTCTTTAAATTTAACTAGAGAAACTGAACTATATTCTACATACACTATAGAAAATATATTTACTACTGATATAAAAATAAATATCAATACAATAAATATTATATATTTTGATTTAAACATAACCAATATAAACTTTAACAAATGGACGAAATAAATATTTTAAATAGTCAATTAACTCGAATGAGACAAATGAATAATTTTTATCATAAGCAATTCCTATTAGATGTACGTTTGCTCTTCTTTTTTACAGTTATATTTTTTTACTTAAGTCGCACTAATATCAATGCACTTCTAATAATTCCATTTATATCTTTATTTGGATCCGTGTTGTTATCTTTTCATGCGCATTATTTAATATTTACACGTAATTACAGCCAATTTTTAGAGCAAAAAATAAATAAAATTTATGGAAATGACGTATTAATTACCCATAAATTAGAAAATTCATATTTATTTCCGATACAAGATAGGAAAATAGTAGTAGCTAAGTTAGGTAATGATTTTACTTGGTTTGGTTTTGTAACGTTATTTATCACATTTTTTGGAATATTTACATATATTTATGCTCTAAGAGAGCTAATTATCATAAAATATGATGTTATTTACTTATTTTTTCTAGTATTAATAACTTTAGTTACATTATTTGTTGGTATATGGTGGTTTTTATTAGGAAATGGTGAAAAAAAGTTAGAAAAGGTTTTTTATGAGTACAGATAAATATGTAAAAATAATTGAAGGTATGGAATTTCCTAATGACACATTTGATGGTTTAATTGGGCACAAGTTAGTTCAATTAGAAGAAAACTATGTTGAAACAAAATTAGAAATTAACGAATCACACTTGCAACCATTTGGTTTAGTACATGGTGGTGTTTACTCTGCAATGGCAGAATCTGCTATCTCTTATGGAGCGTCAATAAATCAAAAATCAATTTGGGCTGGTGTAAACAATAATACAGATTTTATTGCTAGTGCAACTAAAGGCACCTTAATACTTAAAGCCAAACCAATTAAACTAGGAAAAAGATCTCAACTATGGGAAGCGGAAATATTCAATGACGATAAGTTATGTGCTAAATCAACTGTGAGAATGACTAACCTTGGAAATAAATGATTCTTAAATTATTTATAGTACTTATTCTAATAGTATCGTGTAGTGGCAACTATGACGATGAACAGAATTACGGAGAATATGTACCTAACATATTTATGGGCTCATCAGGTAGTTAAATATGAAAAAATATTTATATCTAATAATAATTTTATTTATAAGTTGCTCAGCTCAAGAAGAAGTTGTTAATAATAATTTAGAAATAGTAAATATAGAAATGGAGACAGAGATGAATGAAGATAAAGTATATATATCAGTACCAGAAATGAATATTGATTTAAATAAAAAATATACAGCTGTAATGAAAACAAATATGGGAGATATAACCGTTGAATTTTTTACAAACGATGCTCCTATGACTGTTAATAATTTTATAAATTTATCAAAAGATGGATACTATAACGACGTAATCTTCCACCGTGTCATTAATGGTTTTATGATTCAAGGTGGGGACCCAAGTGGTACCGGACATGGTGAAATGGGAAAATATCCTGGCTACAAATTTGATGATGAATTAAATAATAAGCAACCATATGAAAAAGGAATCTTAGCTATGGCTAATGCTGGACCTAATACTAATGGAAGTCAATTTTTTATTATGCATGTAGATTATCCACTACCGTATCAATATACAATATTTGGAAAAGTTACAGATGGATTAGATATCGTTGATAAGATTGCTTCAGTTGAAACAGCAGAAGGTGACAGGCCTGTTAGTGATGTTGTGATTGAAAGTATTGAAATTAAAGAGAATTAAGTATTTTCAATGATTTTGTAGAAAGCAGTCCTCCAGCTACTCCTTTATTATTTTTATTTATATAGTTCTTATTGAACGCTTCTTTAGTTATATTTTTTACATAACCTTCTGAATAATCTAATAAAATAGATAATCTATTAGAAACATTATCTCCGTAGTTACGAGATTCATGCTGATAAATAT
>Ga0208408_1002074_pt1 | contig 10984 bp, 7 predicted proteins | sample ETNtaG_4_FD_185776 | JGI IMG/M metagenome (GOLD analysis project Ga0208408, IMG submission 185776) | Marine microbial and viral communities from oxygen minimum zone, Eastern Pacific Ocean - ETNP201406SV67 (SPAdes) (version 2) | ecosystem: Environmental > Aquatic > Marine > Oceanic ... | reverse complement strand
ATTGGAATCGCTGCAATCAACATCACCATAGTGAATACTTTACGCCCCCCATACATATCTGTCAATACGCCAACTGGTAGACGAAAAATGGCGCCAGTCAAAACAGGGACTCCAATCAACCAACCAATTTGTGCCCTATCCCAATCATAAAGACGGTTTACCATGAGAAAAGTGATTAGCACGCCATAAATCATCCAACATGCAAAATTGATTGTGAATGCTATCGTATTCAATGATAACATCCTAATTGATCTAGATTTTGTTGCTTCAACACCGGAATATTCGGTTACAAATTCGGACCCCATGTCTATCCCCTATCTTCCCGTTATTACTTACTGAAACAATCTATTTGCCGAACATATTCTATGGGTAATTACTGCTTGTCACCCCTACCACTGTTGAATACCGTGGTTCCATCATGTGACTACCATTGGATGTATGAATCAAAATCCCAGTATGAATCGGATAATCATCCCTGGCACCTTTAATTCAATCATGTATAGTAAATGGGCTTGCACCTGAATTGTATTCTGGCTCCTCTACTTCAACAACACTTTCAATCCATGCATCCAAATCAATGGGTGGAGTTGCTTTCAAAAGCATCAATAATTCCTCGCGACTTTCTGGAATCAACATACTTTCAACTGCTTCATAAACAACATTTTCCTCTGCTTGATTATGCTGTAATAGAAGTCCTTGTAACGTACTAGGTAGTGTCAAATCAAGTGAGTCATTTCTCACCCCTTGAAGCAGATCATAGAGAAGTTCCTGAATTGTATGGTGCTCAGCACGCATAACGAAAGTTGGTCCTTTATCATCCATCCCACTAACATACTCAAATACTGGGAATAAGTATTCGTTTTCCCAAATTATATGCTGAATTAATCCCGCTGCAAACTCGTTCAATTCTTCTTCAGTATCCTTGAAACCTGCAGTCATACACTTATGAAATAAGTTATCTAAACGCGCATGGTCGTGGCTAAAAAATTCGTGTAATCCGTGGTTTAATTCCGTTTTCTCTATCATAATATACACCTCAACATGGGATTTCAGCACCCTTACGTGCGTAATACCACCAGTTCACTCCAAGACAAGAAATGTAGTAAGCAGCAAAGCCATACATTGCATATTCTGGAACTTTAGCAGCAATTGATACTGCGAATACTGCTGGAATGATAAACGCTCCATATGCTGCGATAGAAGAGGTCCATCCAAGTACTGGGCCAACCTGTTTCCGAGGGAAAATAATAGCAATCATTCGGAATGTTGAGCCATTACCAATGCCTGTTGTGGTAAACAGAATCATGAACAATATCATGAATGTAACGAAGTAATCTTCCGGAGTTTCAGATACCTTTGCCTTGACAATAACTAGTCCCACAGCAACAGTAGCGACTATCATCACTACAGTTGCCCAGTGAGTCACTCTAGCACCGCCCCACTTGTCGGCCATCCAACCACCCGGTGGGCGTAATGCTGCACCAACTAACGGCCCGAGAAAACCGTAAGTAAGCGCTTGATCAATATACCAAGGGTTTGGGTCACCATTAGGAAGATATCCAAATACATCAAGGATGAGTTTGGGAAATACTGCAGCAAAGCCAATGAACGAACCAAAGGTCATGACGTATAGCCATGTCATCAACCAATTATGTTTTTCACCAAATATCTTCCATTGGTCTAACAAACTCTCCTTTACCGGGCCTGGTGTAGCATATCGCATTAGAGCAAGCGTGGTTACCACTGCTACCACGACCATGATGAATATTCGAACAATACCCATGAAAGATGAGTCGAAAATGTCACTATTTCTAGTGGCAATCAATACTGAAACGCCTATGCCAGCTGCAAGATAGCCAATCGCTTCAAGCCAGAAATATTTCTTCAGAGAGTTTGCTGTGTTTGCTACATCATGCTCTGGCATGTTATTCATCCATAACCATGCGGCAATCATGAAAAAGGCGCAGAATGGCACCCACAACAAACCTGCATTGGCCACATAATAGCCACCGGCTGCAGCCCCTGACATCCCACCGAAAAGTGCGAACCCCATCACGAATGGTACTGTGAACTGCATCGCACTTACACCTAGATTTCCAATCCCTGCATTAAGACCGAGTGAGAGACCCTGCATCTTACGTGGATAGAAAAAGGAGATATTAGACATTGAAGAAGCGAATGCTCCACCTCCCACGCCGGACATTAATGCGAATATGATTAACACTGTGAATGAAACATTAGGATCCTTCAAAGCGATACCTGCCCCAACCATCGGCAGCAGCAGTAACATTGTTGTGGCAGCGATTACATTACGCCCACCAGAAATTTCAATCATGAATGAATTAGTTATGCGGAAGGTTGCACCAGCAAGTCCGGCTACACCCGGGAGTATGTACAGTAGAGCCTTGTATTCATCTCCCATCAATCCACCCCATCCATCAAATGAGAATAAGGAAGGATCAATGTCATGTATTCCTTGAATTTTGGTGATGATTACGCCCCATACCATCCATATAGCAAATCCCAAAAACAGGTTGGGGATAGATATCCACAAATTACGCGTAGCTATTTTCTTACCGTGCTCCTCCCAGAACACCTCATTCTCAGGATCCCAGTAATCAAACTGGATTCCTGTTCCCGGAACCATTGATTGAGTTTCAACATCTTCAACATTTACTGTTTCGTTTTCACTCATTGCAACCCTACCTATTGATGTGATAATTGATTAGATGCGTCTCAAATCTTTACTTAACCCAGCGACCAGAACTTCGCATTGAAATGTAAGGGCGCCATGCATAGATGAATGGATAACTCCACATGTGAACCATTTTGGTAAATGGGAAATAGCAAAAGAAAAGCATGCTTGTTGCAATATGAATTTGTGTTAATAATGGAGCATTTGCCATTCCTGATGCATCAGGTGAGAAAGTGAAGATTGATTCCAACCATGGGAAGACTGTCGAAGACATTCCCCATGTTCCATCAACAATAACCAACCAAAGTGAAGTGGATGCTGCGGTTATCAATAAACCAAGTATTGCATAATCCTCAAACTTACTCATCTCCTTTACTTCTGGAATCATTATTCTACGCGAGAGAGCTACTACCAAACCAAAGAGAAACATTAGCCCGCCTGCAAGGCCTACCCATTGGAAGTAATCCACTAGAATTATTGGACCCCAAAGTGCACCAACAAGACCTAGGAAAATATGGCCGAAAATTAGAGTTAATACACCCCAGTGAAGTGCTAAAGCACTCATGCCCATCATTCTTCTACCAAAAATACCAGAAGGACGTGGTGTCCATTGAAAATCTCCTCTTGAAGACCAATCCCAATGACCTTTGAATGCTCGCCAAATCGGAGCAAAGAAGAAAAGCAATATCGTCACATATGGTAAAGCCAAGAAAAACATTTCATTCCAATTCATTATTCATCACCTCTAATTTTATCATTTACTTCAAGTTCTATCAGTAATTCTGTTGCTTCAATAAGAAGAGCCCATGGTTTGCCTTTGAATCCCTTCTTCAATTTTGGCAAGAATGGAGATACGAGTGAATCAATATATCCACGTCGTAAGATTCGAGATTCTGGGTGCTTTTCTGCTAGAGAAATTGCCAAGAATTCATTTACTGCTGGGACATAATCGGGCATTTCGCCATGTTCCATTACCATCCCATAGTGCTTGTAGACTGCTGCTATCTCAATCATGTAGATATTACGCTCACTAACACCAATTTCGCCGCACGACTTTGGCGCATCAAAACCATAGTGGCCGAGATATGGTGGTGATGTTGGTGTCATCTCAAGAGCAAACATGTGCTCATCAGAAGTGATCTTCCAAAGTTTCTTTTGGAATTCTGAAAATTTTGCTGCCACTTTGTGAGCGCCTGCTTCACGCAATGCTTCACAGAGTGTAGAAATTCTTTCGTCGGTTGATTTCTTATCCATCTGCTCTGGGTCTGCATATAGTATAGAATTGAGTAGATATGAATCTGCCAACAAATCTTCAGAGACACTTGCTGTTTCGTTCGTTAGCATTCAAATCACCTGGTCTCCTTGTACATCAAGGTGCATGAACTCTCTGCGCTTCATCTTCTGTGGAGCCATCTCTTGGAATCCAGCAAATCCTCGCTCAGAGAATGGGCTAGTATCGCGATCATCCTCTCTATGAGTTGTTGGAATGACGAACCTTTCATCAAGGAAGGCAAGAGAGAGAAGTCTCTGCATGTCATTCGCATCTTTTTCGGTCAATCCTGCTGCTTCGAGAACTTCTAGATTTGGTGTTCCGTCTACTCTTACGCTCCTGCGATATGCCCGTACCGCAAGTTGGCGACTGAGTGCCTTCTCTACTTCACTAACATTTCCTGCAGAAAGCATGGTTGCTAGATATTGAATAGGTACTCTGAATTTGTCAAGGCTTGGCAATACTGAATCTGCGTCAGCTGCAGAATGCATTCCATTTTCATCCAATACTGACTCTACCGGGCTCTCTGGTGGAACATAGAATAAACTTGGCACTGTTCTAAACTCTGGATGTAATGGTAGAGCAATCTCCCACTCTACAAACATACGATAGATAGACGATCTCTGTGCCGCATCCATCCAAGAATCTGCAATCCCCTGCTTCTTTGCCTGAGCAATGACTTCAGGGTCATGTGGGTCAAGGATGATGCTGCGATGAACAGCGACCAAATCTTTCTCATCAGCAGTTGCTGCCTCAATAACTCGGTCTTCATCAACCATAATTGGACCCATATATCGTATTCTACCAGGGCAAGCGTGGAAACATGCTGGTGGTTGTCCAGTCTCAAGACGGGGATAACAAAGAAGACACTTCTCCATCTTACCGCTACGCCAGTTGTAGTATGGCTTCTTGTAAGGACATGCTGAAACACAATATCTCCAGCCACGGCAACGGTCTTGGTCAATCAAGACAACACCATCTTCCTCACGCTTGTGTGCTGCACCTGATGGGCAAGCACCAACACAAGCTGGATTCGCACAGTGGTTACAGATACGTGGCAAGTAGATCATAAATGAGTCCTGATATTTCAGATAAGCATCCTTCTCTTCTTGGGTCATGTCATCGAAATTAACATCAAACTGTCCGGTAACATTTGCACCGGCAGCATTGTCTTCCCAATTGACACCCCAATTTGGCTTTACATTTTCTTCACCGGTCAATTCTGATTTAGGGCGAGCAACTGGTTGCTGCTTCATTTGCAATGGGGTGTGCAAATCTTCGTAGGTGAAGGTGAAAGTTCCTGTATCACCGACATAGTCCTTCATCTCAGGCTGTTCAGGATTGTAGAACAAGTTTGCCAATTCGTACCACTTTGGTGCTATCTTCAATCTCAATGGACTACTCTTCTTGCCTGTGAGAATCCAGCCACCCTTGTACTCTTCTTGGTTTTCCCATTCTTTTGGATATCCAATTCCGGGCTTTGTTTCAACATTGTTCCAGAACATGTATTTGGCGCCTTCGCGGTTGGTCCAGATATTCTTACACGCTACCGTACAAGTGTTACATCCTAGACATTTATCCATGTTGAATACCATTGCCATTTGTTGCATTATTTTCATTTTCAGACCCCCTTCAACTTGTGCAGATTTTTCTCTTCGTAGATGACTTTGCCCTCCACAAGAGGCATCTTTCGCACAATAACACCCATATCTCTCTCAGACGGACTTGGTCCGAGATAATTGATGAAGTAAGTAAATTGAGCATAACCACCAATCATACAGTTTGGATTCATCATCACACGAGTTGGTGCGTTGTTCCCACCTCCTCTAAGATCCGTTGCTCCATACTTCTTCGCTAATGGTGAAAATGGTACGTTGACGTGGCGTTCGTTCTGATGGTAAACAATACATGCTTCTGCTTTTACTGTGTGAGAAACAACAGCTCTTGCAACCTGAATACCATTATTTGTGAAAATTTCAACCCAGTCGTTGTCAACAACACCAATTTCTTTCGCATCGTCATCATTAAGCCAACATAGAGGACCACCTCGGAAGAGATTGGTCATCTGCCATGTATCACGGAAGTTCGAGTGAATCTGCCACTTTCCATGCGGTGTCAAGAAACGAAGCAACTTAGAGTTGCCATTCTCCAATTCATGCATTGGCAAATCGCCAATTGCAACTGTATCAACTGCAGGCTTGTAGGTTGGTAGTGCTTCACCAAGATCTCTGAAACCTTGATGGTCAAAATAAATCGCTTGACGGCCAGTCAAGGTATGCCATGGCTTGAGTTTTTCAACATTCATTGTCCATGGACCATAGGTTCTATCTGGGTCCTCAATTGCACTCCAATGAGGTGAGGTGATTGAACGACGAGGTTGGCTTGAAAGGTCCTTGTAGGAGTGAGCAATATCTCTCTCCCCCTCAACCATATCAGCTAGTGGTAGCCCTACTCTCTTCTCAAGGTCAGTGAAAATCGCGTGCGACACTTCACCATCACTTTCTGGTGACATTCGCAAGATTGCTTCGGCAACTTGACTCGCTGAGGAAATATCTGGTCGACCATGCTTCTCACCAATTTGGCGATTCTTCTTCATCGCTTCATAAGTTTCAGTCAAATCAAAATTGATTCCTTTTGCACCATAACCTTCAGGCTGGCAACCAAGTGGCCCAATCGTTGTGTATTGTTCATACAACTTAGTATAATCACGTTCAACAATCTTGACATGTGGGAATGTCTTGCCTGGAATTACCTCGCATTCACCAGATCTCCAATCCTTAATTTCACCGAGTGGCTGAGCCATTTCATCCGGACAATCTGTGTAAATTGGTGTTAAAACAACCTCTTTGACAGGACTTGGGAAGTAATCTTTCGCCATTTCTGAAAATACTTTACCAAGGAACTTAAACGCCTCCCAATCAGACTTTGCCTCCCATGCGGGGTCGTGTGCCGGGTTGAATGGATGGAAGAATGAATGCAAATCACTGCAAGTCAAATCGTGCTTCTCATACCAATGAGCAGCAGGAAGCACAACATCAGCATAATTTGCTGAAGAGTCCATTCTTAGATTCAGTGAAACAACCATGTCGAGTTTTCCAACATCCACTTCTTCGTGCCATTTCACTTCGTTTATCATATCCTTTGAACGCTCTTTGCCGAGAACATTGTCATGAGTTCCAAGTAAGTACTTCTGTCCATATTCTTGACCGCGAGTACTAGTTCCAAACAAATTGCCTCTCCAAATAGTGAGAACCTTTGGATGGTTGGCTTTTGCATCGGGATCTGTAATTGCGAAATCCATTTTTCCATCTTTGAATTGCTTTGCTACCCATTCTGCTATTTCGCCATCATCTTTGCAACCTGCATCAATTGCGTCTTGATAGACATCGATTGGGTTCTTCTTGTCAAATTCTGGATGGAAAGGCAACCAGCCGTTTCTTACTGCCAAGTGATTAATGTCAGCAGAATGGTTTCCATGCTTTGGGAGAGTCTTAGCATCTGGCGACCAAAGTGGTGTCAATGGCATTCCATCGTAGCGCCATTGGTCTGTGTGGAAATATTGCCATGAAGTACTGTTAGTATGACGAGATGGACGATACCAGTCTGTCGCACCAGCGAGGAATCCAACTGCTGCATAATTACGAATCTTTTCAGTTCCGACATAGTGAGCAAATCCACCACCATTGTTTCCTTGACATCCACAGATGATACCCATAACTGCTTCAGCACGGTAAGTCAATGGGCCACCATGATACCAATGTAAAATACCTGAACCTGTGATGAACAGCGACTTTCCTTTGGTTGCTTCTGCATTGTCGGCCCATTCACGAGCTACACGAATTGCAAGATCACGGCTAACACCAGTTTCTTGTTCCTGCCATGCAGGAGTGAATGGTGCATCGGCATCATCGTAGTCTTCGGGATAATCACCAGAAAGTCCACGCCCGACACCATATTGTCCCATCATCAAGTCGAAAACAGTAGTGAACAGAACTTTGCCATCCTTTGTCTTGACTTCACGGGCTGGAACTCCACGAATGCTGTTGATTGCTTTGTTACCGGTGTTCTTTGTTTCTCCAAGTTTATCGTATGTATGTGTAAAGTCAGGGAATCCAACCATCACTTCCTTGCTGCCCTTTTTATCAAGTAACGAGAGCAGGGGGTCATATTCCTCTCCAGTCAATGCATCTTCATGAGTTAAATTCCAACGACCTGTGTTTTCTGTTTCCCAGCGATGACCAAGAGTACCGGTTGGAATCTTCATATCACCAGAATCATTGTCTACCTGAACAGGCTTCCACTCATCATATTCTTCACCTTCAAACTGAGCAAAGTCAGATGCACGCAGGAATCTTCCATTTGTGTAATAACCATCTTCTTCATCTAGCATTACCAAGAATGGCATGTTTGTATATCTCTTCACATAACTGTGGAAATACTCGGCTTTTCGCTCATGGTGATACTCATTAAGAATCACATGGATACAGGCACTGAGGAAAGCATTGTCCGCGCCCTCCTTAATCTGCACCCACAAATCCGAGAACTTGGTGATATCCGAATAATCAGGAGAAAGATTGGTAATCTTTCCACCGTTATACTTGTGCTCAGAAGCAAAGTGAGCATCAGGAGTTCTTGTCATTGGTAGGTTTGAACCCATGACAATCCAGTATGTCCCTTGATACCAATCTGCACTTTCTGCAACATCAGTTTGATCACCCCAAATCCATGGCATGATATGAGGTAGATCGTGGTACCACTCATAGAACGAAAGCATGCTTCCGCCCATCAGTTGGTTATAGCGCTGACCAGATGAGAATGATACCATACTCATTGCTGGAATCGGCGAGAATGCCTGAATGTGATCTGCTCCATACTTCTTAATCGTGTATATCTGGCTTGCAGCAATAATCTCTGCACTCTCTTCCCAAGTCCCTCGCTTCCATCCTGCTTTTCCTCTTGCATTCTTGTACGCCTTTGCAAGTGTTGGATTTTCTACAACTGATGCCCACGCCTCTACAGGTCCACTACCCCTCTTACGCTCCGCATTGTAAGCCTTCCATAACCTTCTTCGAATGTAGGGGAACTTGGGTCGTACTGGTGAGTAAGGATACCAAGATGCTGAGATGCCTCTCTGACATCCACGTGGCTCATAGTTAGGCGTCTCATCATTTATCTGAGGCCAATCCGTTTTCTGCAATTCCCAGCAGATGATTCCATCCTTGACGAAAACTTCCCAGCTACAGGAACCTGAACAGTTGACACTGTGACTAGTTCTTACTGAGTAATCGTGTGCCCATCTGTCGCGATAGAATTTCTCCCATGTCCGGGACTCTTTCGCTTTCTTAAACCAAGTGAATCTTCCATTTCCATTTTTGTTGTCATCCATAATATCACCCTTTAATCTTAAATTTCCCCACGCCTACCACGCGGCTTCTTACTACTTCCAAATAGTAACATGAGTGCCATTAATACCGCACATCCTGCGATAATTGCATTCATTGTCCAGTCAGGAACATTGAGCCTTGCTTCGGGTTCAATAAGAGTTTGAACGATGCTACCATCTGCATTCAGATAGAAAGTGGCCATATTCCAATCGTCATCATCAGTAGCTGAATTATCGCCGTTGACGGAATTTGTTCGCAGAGTGAACTCTGTGACCTCTTCTGAACCTGCAGTCCATTCAATTTCCCATATGCGCTGATCATTTCCTTCTGTAGAATGAGTGGCTTCATCATTATTCACGAGAACATTTCCATTGGATGCACTAAATGAGCCAGAATCTGCATTTACTAGAAAGCCCCCTGTGTTTTCTCCAGTAGCATCGGGCCCTCCTGTGAAACTAATTTCAAGAGCGTATGTGTTGCCTTCAACAATAGCTTCGCTATTGACCATCGTCAAACTTGGGACTACACCTTCGGCTTGCGCCCCATGACAAAGACATCCTGAACCGGCACTTGTCGTACTAAGGCCTCCATCTATACCTGGGCTATAGCCTGTACTTGTGGGGATAAACAAGAGGGTCAAAGAGACCAAAATCAGCACTGCGGAGAAGTTTTTTTGACGATTTATTATTCCAATTAGCATTACAATTACCCCATAATTATCTGAGTTTGTCTGAAAATATTTTTTCCCCGTTCGTAGAGAGTCCAGATTAATCCCATAGTATGCGCACATACTAAACTCAAAACAGAATATATGCCGAACATATTCAATGTGGTAACTACCGGTTATTATTAGGTGATATTGTAATTATTTTGTAGTGCAATGTGGCTAATTTCCATTATTCCCCCTTGATTATTATTGCTGAAGAATTTACAATGTTGTGAATTATCTGCAGAGAAGAGGATAAGAATGTTATCAAAGGAGTGCTTGCACCTCCCAACAACAGGCGGATGGACATCCAACAGATATGACGGACAAATTATTGAAAATATGTCTTGAAAACTTGGAAAAAGGTGAGAAAATGGTATATGAAAGAGTATTTATCCCGTATGGAGCTTATTGGAGTACACCATTCGCTCGTTGGCAAGGCAGCCTTAGTGAACGCCACTCAATGGAATTGGCTGCCGAGGTGGGTTCTGCTGCATTGGAAGCCCGAAATATTGACCCAAGTGTATTCGATGGTTTGGTACTAGGAATTACTGTTCCCCAATCAACTTCATTCTATGGCGCACCATGGGTGGCCGGAATGATAGGAGCCCCCACTATCACAGGGCCTACAATATCTCAAGCCTGTGCTACCTCAACTCGTATGCTTTCGTTAGCAGCACAAGAAGTTGAATGTGGTGATCGAGAATGTTTACTCAATATTGCAACTGATAGAACTAGTAACGGACCCCACATATACTATCCAAACCCTAGTGGAACTGGAGGTATGGGGACTACTGAAGACCCAGTCTGGGATAATTTTGGACATGACCCCTGGGCTGGGGGGGCAATGATTTCAACCGCCGAAAATGTTGCTGCTGAAGTAGGAATAACGCGTGAAGAGCAGGACGCTATGACCCTGCTGAGATATT
>Ga0208408_1002073_pt1 | contig 10984 bp, 11 predicted proteins | sample ETNtaG_4_FD_185776 | JGI IMG/M metagenome (GOLD analysis project Ga0208408, IMG submission 185776) | Marine microbial and viral communities from oxygen minimum zone, Eastern Pacific Ocean - ETNP201406SV67 (SPAdes) (version 2) | ecosystem: Environmental > Aquatic > Marine > Oceanic ... | reverse complement strand
GCAAAGGCCCGATTTTTTTATATAGGAGGAAGTTTGATAGTAGTAATGAAACAATCGGCAACTGAAGAAGATGTCGAAAAGATTAAGTCTAAAGTAGTTGAACAAGGGCATGAGTCAATTGTTATTTATGGAGTAGAAAGAACTGTTGTTGCTGTAAGTGGCAAAGTTATTGAAGACAATAGGGCAATAATGCGTTTAATGGACAACGTGCATCAAGTTATCCCAGTGGGAAGGCCCTATAAGCTTGCTAGTAGGAGTTATAAAGAGGGAAATACAGAGGTCAAGATAAAGGACCTTGTAGTTGGAGGTAAAGAGTTAGCATTTATTGCAGGTCCTGATAGTGCTGAAACTAGAGAGCAAACACTTGAAACAGCAGAGGGAGTAGTTACAAGTGGTGGAAACGGCCTGAGAGGGGGAGCATTTAAGCCAAGGACATCTCCTTATAGCTTTCAAGGCCTTGGAGAAGAAGGCTTAGTAATGTTAAGAGAAGCTGCAGACATTCATAACCTTCCTTTATTTAGCGAAATAATGGATTTGCAACATTTAGAAATGATGGAAAAATACGTTGATGTATTACAAATTGGTGCTCGTAATATGCAGAACTTTAAACTGCTAGAAGCAGTTGGTGAGTCATCTCTTCCTATCCTTTTAAAAAGAGGGATGAGTGCAACGTTAGAAGAATTACTTTTGGCTTCAGAATATATTCTTGCTAGAGGAAACGAAAATGTGATGTTATGTGAAAGAGGAATAAGAACTTATGAGAATGCTACAAGAAATACATTTGACATAAATGCTATCCCTTATTTAAAAATGAATACTCACCTTCCTGTTATAGCTGATCCGAGTCATGCTACTGGAGATCGTACACTTGTAGAACCGGTTGCTTTGGCAGCTGTTGCAGCGGGTGCTGATGGGTTGTTAATTGAGATTCACCCAAGGCCTGATGAAGCTTTATGTGATGGTCCTCAAGCTTTGATTCCCGATGAGTTAAAAGTATTGAGTAAAAAAGTAAGTGATATAGCAAAAGTAGTAGGGAGATCTTTAAATTAACTATGAAGAGTGTTCGAATAATTGGATTAGGTTTAATGGGTACAAACCTTGGTGTAAACCTTATTGGTAAAGGTATAAAAGTTTATGGTGATGACATAAATGATTTTGCCATTAAGCGTGCTGACAAGCTTGGTATAGATGTAAATAAAACTCATGATGAAGTAGATTTAACGATACTTGCAATGCCAATAAACAAGATTATTTCTTATTTAAAAGATAATAAAAAATTAAATAATACAAAAGCTTTGTTGGATATTGGTGGAACTAAACAAGAGATCTGCGATTTAATGGATAAATTAGATATACCTTCAATTGGGGGTCATCCTATGTGTGGTATAGCTGACAATAATGCTTGGGAACCTTCGCCTGAAATATATGAAAAAGCAACTTTTTTATTATGTGAAACTAAATCTACTTCTGAGGATTCAAAAACAATAATTAGCAATTTTCTAAAACTATTAAATGCTGAAGAGGTATGGATAGATAGAGAGAAGCATGATGAAATAATTTCTATAACAAGCCATATTCCACATTTAATTAGTAGTGCTTTGGTGGGAATTGCTAGGGATGATTATGAAATTAATGAAATAATGGGTATGGCTGCTGGAGGTTTTGATGGTGCAACAAGACTTACTAGGACAAATCCTGAGATGATTATCGATATGTATGATACAAATTCAAAAAATATTAATAAATTTCTTAAAGTTTTTTTGAAAGAGATGTCTGAAATAATGGACCTTCAAGAGAGGGAGGAATTAATTGATTATTTAAGTTCATCAGTTGAATGGAGGAGAGCATTATCAGATAAATTTGGAGAAAGGTCACTTAGTTGATTTCATTAAAAACAATTTCTGGAGAAGTTACTATTTTGGGAGATAAATCAATTTCTCATAGGTGTATAATTCTTGGTTCTCTTGCAGAAGGAGAGTCTCAATTCAAGAATATCTTAATTTCAGGAGATACAACTGCAACGATTGAAATTTTCCGTTCACTAGGAGTCAAGATTGACTTAATTAATGAAAATACTATCAAGATACATGGTGTTGGTTTAAAAGGCCTACAGGAACCAATAAATGATTTAGACGCTAAAAGCTCTGGAACTACTGCAAGGCTCTTAATTGGATTACTTTCAAGGCAAAATTTTTCTTCAAGATTGATTGGTAGTAAACAGCTTATGAAGAGACCTATGGGTAGGGTTATAGATTTATTTACTGATAGTGGTGCAAAAATTTATTCTGATAAAGGGAAGTTACCAATTTCATTTAAACCATCGTCATATTTGTTTAATAACATAGATACAAGAGTTCCAAGCGCTCAAGTAAAAAGTGCTGTTATTCTTTCTTCTCTCTACAACAATGAACCAACAATAGTTAATGAAGAAATACTAACTAGAGATCATACGGAAAGAATGTTATTAGCAATGGGCATAGAGTTAGTAAGACTAGGAAATAGTATAACAATCCCTCCAGTTTCAAAATTAAATCCTTTAAATATGAAAGTTCCATCAGATATTTCTTCGGCTGCATTTTTGATTTCATTAGGGGTACTTAAAGGAGAAAATCTTTTATTAAAGAATGTATTAATTAATGAGAGAAGATTAGGTTTTATAAAAGTTTTAAAAAGAATGAATGCAAATATTGAAATATTAAATATAAATGAAATCAATAATGAATTAATAGGTGATATAAACGTATCTGAATCGAACCTTATTGGAGCAACAATTGAACCTGAAGAAATACCAGATATCATTGACGAAATACCAATTTTAACTTTTTTAGCAAGTCAAGCTGAAGGTAAAACTAAAATTACTGGTGCAAAAGAGTTGAGAATTAAAGAGTCCGACAGATTAGAGAATATGAAAAATTTTATTGAATGCTTAAATGGTGAAATCACTATGTATGAAGATGGGTTTGAAATTAAAGGCGTCCAAGACTTAGATGAAGGGCATATCAATACGGAAGACGATCATAGAGTTGCTATGACATCTATAATTGCAAACATTGCCCTTGGAAAGAAAATATTACCTGATAATACAGAGTGTATTAAAGATTCTTATCCAACTTTTTTTCTTGATGTAGAGAGTATTGGAGGAGTCATTAATGAGTAAATTTGGAATCTTAGGCTGGCCATTAGAAAGAAGTTATTCCCCCATAATTCATAATTTTTTATTTGAACATGGTTCTTTCGAAGGTAGTTATGAATTAATAAAGATGAATGAAATAGATAATAAAAATATAGATCAACTAAACAAGAATTATTCTGGATACAATATAACAATTCCTTACAAAGAAAAGATATTAGAAGTTTGCAAAGAGGCTGATCTCGATATTCATGTTAAAAAAATTGGTTCTGTAAATACTGTAAAAAATAAAAATGGAAGAACTTCTTTTTACAATACAGATTATTCAGGTTTTTTAAAATTCCTTGAAATAATTAAATTCAATCCTGAGTCAAAAAAAGTTATGATTCTAGGCAGTGGAGGAAGTTCAAAATCAATAAATTATGCTCTTAATTTGATGAATGCTGAAACAACAATAGTGAGTAGAAAAGATATGGTAGAAGCAATTTCTTATGAGGACTTAAATCTCAGAGCTAACGAGGTTGATGTCTTAATTAATACAACACCTATTGGAATGCCTCCATATGAAAATGAAACTTTAGATATTAATATTGAAAACTACAATAATCTTGAATTAGTTTTGAACATTGGTTATGGATCAAATAATAATTTTCTTGAATTATTTGATGAAAATATTGCAAAATTTGATGGTTTAGGAATGTTGATTTGCCAAGCAATAGAGTCATTCAATATTTGGACTTCATCAGGCCTAATAGTTACTAGTATTTATGATGAAGTTTTTAAACAACTGGAAGCACAACATGATTAGATTTTTAACAGCTGGTGAGAGTCATGGTCCTGAATTAACAGGAATAATTGAAGGCGTTCCTGCAGGATTTACAATCACTAAGGATTTTATAGACTCTTATCTACAAAGGAGACAGAAAGATACTGGTTCTGGTGGTCGAATGAATATTGAAAGTGACGAAGTATTTATATCTTCTGGAGTAGTAAATAACATATCAACAGGAGCTCCTATTGCATTACGAATTAAAAATAAAGACTGGGAAAATTGGAAAGATAAAGAGATAGAACCATATGTAGTTCCAAGGCCTGGTCATGCAGATTTAATTGGTACAGCAAAATTTGATTTAAATGACATAAGGCTAGTTCTAGAGAGATCAAGCGCTAGAGAGACAGCTATGAGGTCTGCAATAGGAGCAATAGCTATCCAGATACTAGAGTCAGTGGGTATATCCATTTACGGTTATGTCTCATCCATAGGAAAAGTTGAATATAGATACTCGAATGACTTTTCATTAGATGAAATGAAAAAATTAACTGATGAATCACCAGTTTCTTGTCCAGATCAAGATAAATCGGAAGAAATGGAAAAAGAGATTTCAGAAGCAAGGAAAAAGAAAGATACACTTGGTGGTTCTATAACAACTATTGCTCAAGGGGTTCCACCAACATTAGGAAGCTATGTACATTGGGATAAAAAGTTAGATGCAAAATTAGCAAGAACCTTTATGTCAATACAAAGCGTGAAGGCAGTAGAGGTTGGTGACGGTATACAATCATCAAAAAATTACGGCACATCTGTCCAGGATCAGTATGTTTTAAATGAGAAAAAGATAAAAAAGGAATCAAATAATCTTGGAGGTTTTGAAGGTGGCATGACTAACGGTGAAAATATAGAATTAACAGCATATTTAAAACCAATAAGTACAACATTATCTCCAATAAAAAGTGTAAATTTGGCAGATAAAGAAGAAACAGAAACTGTTTATGAAAGATCTGACACTTGTGCTGTGCCAAGAGCAGTCCCAATTTTTGAGAGTGCAATGGCGTTAGAAGTATTAAATTCTGTATTAAATAAGACCGGGGGAGACAACAAGAAAGAAATAATAAAGAATTATGAAAATATTCCAAATTTAAATATTGATGAATTTGAGTTAGACAACAAAGTTTGGAAATTTGGTTATGAATCAGAATAATATCTTTTTGGTCGGCTTTATGGGTTCAGGAAAAACAGCCGTTTATGAACAAATCCACCCTTTAGTAAATGTAGAAAATTTTGATCTAGATGAAGAAATTATTAAAAAGCATGGAGGTATTGATACGATATTTGAAACCGGAGGAGAAAGTCACTTTAGGTCTTTAGAAGAAAAAGAATTTTCTTTTATTCCAGATGAAAACTGTCTGGTTGCTTTAGGTGGGGGCTCTATAGAGAATGATATTATTTTTGATAAGGTCACAAGTTCATCTAATACATTTTACTTAATGGATAATATTGAAAATTTGTGGGAAAGAATAAAAGACTCAGATAGGCCATTAGTCAAAAGAGGCAAAGAAGAAGTAATCAAACTTTTTAATAAAAGGGAATCATTATATGAAAAAGTAGCAAATAAAATTGATATGTCAAAAACTACAAATAGTGAAGCAGCAGAAATAGTTATTGAAAGCACATGGTTAAAAGATGCAAGAATCTAAGATTTCTTATTTAGAGAGAGTTGATCAACTTAATTTGTATTTGAATAATAATTTCAGTAAGAGTAGTTCAATAATTTTTATTGACTCTAATGTCAGTTCAGAATATGAATTTGATAAAAATTTTAATTTTCATGAAATTTCGATTAATGAAGAAACAAAAAATATAGAAACAGTTCAAAAAATATGGGAAATTATGCATTCAAATTTAACAACAAGAACGACAAATGTAATTTGTATTGGAGGGGGAGTACTTTGTGATGTAGTTGGTTTTGCAACTAGCACCTTTAAAAGAGGCTCAAATTTAGTATTAGTTCCAACCTCACTCTTATCAATGGTTGATGCTTCACATGGTGGTAAAAACGGAATTAATAATAACTATGGTAAAAATCAAATAGGCACATTTTATTTACCTAATGAGGTTTTGATTTGTGTTAAATTTTTAGATTCTCTAAACAAAGAAGAAATTAATACTGGACTAATAGAGGTTATAAAGGCAGGTTTTATTGGAAATAAGGAAATATTATATTCAGTTTATGAAAAGCAGTCTTCTTATTATGATCAGAAGTTAATTCAATTAGCTGTTGATGTAAAAATTAAGATTATAAAGGAAGATTTTAAAGAATCTAATAAAAGAATGTATTTAAATTTTGGTCATACGGTAGGACACTTAATTGAATCAGATTCGAACTATAAAATTTCGCATGGACAAGCTGTTGGTATTGGAATATTGACTGGTTTAGCAATTTCAGAAAAAGAATACAATTTAGATGAATCTTATAGAAAAAATTATATAACTTATTTAAAGAACTCTGGTCTTGAAACCGATTATAAATTTCAAAAAAGTAGAAGCGAGCTTTTGACTGTATTAAGCAATGATAAGAAAGCAAACAGCGGAAAGATTAATTTTGTTCTATTAGAGGAAATAGAGAAACCTGTCCTTAAAGAGATAGATATTGAAGAAGTAATGGAGTTGATTACGGATGAGTAAAATCGTCATACTAAATGGTCCCAATTTAAATTTTTTGGGGATAAGAGAGGTTGAGAAATACGGAAGCATAACATATGAAGAATTAAAAAATAAGGTTCTTCAACATATAGAAAAAGATACTGAGGTTGAATTTTTTCAATCAAATTATGAGGGAGATATTATCACATACATCCAAAACCTAGTAAGTGATAGTGAAATCACTGGACTAATTATTAACCCTGGTGGGTTAACTCATTCCAGTGTTTCTTTACGAGATGCTCTTTCAATATTAAAAATTCCAATTGTTGAAGTTCATATAACTGATATAGGAAAAAGAGAAACGTATAGGAAAATAAATTTAATTTTTGATTTATGTGCAAAGTCCATAATTGGTAAAGGCATAGAAGGTTATATTGAAGGAGTGGATTACTTGAATGAAAAAAGTTAAAAAAATATTTTATCAAGGATCTGAAGGTTCTTATTCAGAATCTGTTTTAGATGTTTATTTTCAAGATGCAGAATATGTTGCGTGTGAAACTTTTAATGAGACATTAGGGAGTATGCTAAATGATGATTATGCACTTCTTCCAGTTGAAAATTCATTAGTAGGTACAGTTATTGAAGCTTACGAGAGTCTTCTTGAGAGTAATTTAGAAGTCTATATGGAATTTAGAAAAAAAATAAACCATGCTTTGATAGGTCTCCATGGTTCAAAAATAGAAAATATAAAAAAGGTTATTTCACATCCTCAAGCTTTACAGCAGTGTAGCAATTTTTTAGAAGGATTAAACATACTGCGTCAGCCTGTTTTTGATACAGCGGGAAGTGTTATGAGCTTATTAGAAAATGATTCTAAAGAAACAGCAGCAATAGCTGGAGAACATTTTGAAAAAGATAAAAGATTTACAATTTTACAAAATAATATATCTAATCATATAGAAAATTACACAAGGTTTTTTTTGGTTGGGAAAGAAGATCCGGAAACTTCAGAGAAGAAAGATAAAAGGTCAGCTGTTTTAATATCTGATGATAAGCCGGGTTCATTATTGCAAGGTTTAAAGATTTTTGAAGAATTAAAACTCAATCTTACAAAGCTTGAATCAAGACCAATACTTGGATCTCCATGGGAGTATAAATTTTATATTGATTATCAAAATGAGAATGACGATATAGATATTCAACTTGAAGATGAATTAAGCAAAGTAACTAAAGAATTTAAAATTATTGGTAAATATAGCTCTATTGATCTTTAAATGACCAGTATGAGGATCCTTTATCATCTTCAATAACTATATCTAATTTTTTCAACAGGTCTCTTATATTGTCAGATTCATCGAATTTCTTATTGTCTCTAAGTAGGTTTCTTAAGGAAATCAAATCTGTTACTAAAGTATTAAACATTACAGAGTAATTTTTTTCATTTTTTATTTGTAATTTTAATTTTGCTATTTTTTCATTTACTTCACTCAGGCTATCTAATTTTATTTCACTTTTTTTATTTTTAAATAGATTTTTTTTAGATAAAGGAAGTAGGTCTTTTAATTCATCTAAATTATGTATCTTATTTCTTTCGAATTTCTTTTCTTCTCCATGGTTAATTACTGTTACATTACCAATTCCTACAACTTCAAAGGAGTTATTTTCACCATTAAGAATAAGGGCAGTATGTTCATCTATACCTACAATATTTGTAAATTCATAATCTAATAAAGCATCCATTCTTCTTTTCCCAACATAACTGTAACTTGTATCATGACTTCCTCCTTCTTTATTATTGAAATGAGGAATTATTGTGCAATTAAGATTAAAAATTTCTAAAATGTTCAAGCCTTTCTCCCAATAAGGATCTAATCCAACTTTATAAATTTCATAAACTGGTAAAGTTTTGTTTCCTAAAGTAGAAGCAGCAGCACTTGAAAAAATAGCATTACCTCCTTTTCTGATATGGTTTTTAAATAATTCTGGAATTTTTGACTCGGACCATGTTTTTGAAGCATAACTAGGGCTACCTGGACCAGCAAAGATAAAATTTGATTTAGAAAGCTCTTCAAGCATCTCGAAATAATTAATTGAATTTAATTCATTAACATCTCTAAAGCTCGCAAGTTTAATTTCAATATTCACACTTTTTTTATAAAAATCTTTTAATTTCTTAACTAGTTCATCAGCATTTTCTTGGAACCCAAAAGGTGTATCAATCATATGAGCATTTACTTTACCTTCTAAATTATTTACCAATTTTCTATGAACTGATACTAAATTTGGACTTGTTTCACCAGATCCTAGTATTGCTATCGATCCTATAATTTTTGACATTTAAACTATTATAGGTATTTATTGAATCTTAAAAAATTGTATAATAAAAGCATGTTAAAAATCTTGATTAAAATTATAGAAGTATTCACCATAGAGTATATTCCACGTCTTCCCGTCTCATTAAGAAAGCCTTTTTATCAACTCATTCTTCCTTTAAGGAAAGTAAAAGATAAGTTAGCTTTAAATGGTCCAAAAAATGAATTTACTTTCGAAGATAGGCTTGAATTTGCAAAAATCTCAAGACAGGGTTTAAATAACAGCGGTTCACATTTGTTAAAATTTGATGAAACTGTAAAAGTAGAAAAACTTGAGAACACACCTGTTGATATATATAAATTTACTCCAAATGAATCAGTTGAAGACACATTTGGTATTTACTTCCATGGAGGAGGTTATTATGCCGGAAGTATAATTTCTCACAAACATTTTATATCTCAGTTATCTGCTGGTACGAATGTTCCTTTTTATTTTTTTGAATACAGACTTAGTCCCGAGCATGTCTATCCCGCTGCTCATGATGACGCAAAAGCAGCTGTTGAATATATTAATAATTTAGAAAATGGAAAAAACTCCATTTGGGCAGGTGAATCTGCAGGGGGAGGACTATTAACAGGATTAGTAGTTGATGATTCATTTAATTTAAAACCAGATAAGTTAGTATTACTTTCCCCTTGGCTTGATCTTTCAGATCGTAATAGAGATAGAAGTTATTTAAAAAATAAAGATATTTTGCTAGCTTTAGATGGCATGCATTTTGTAGGTGAGTATTATGCAGGCGAGTTTGAGGCTACAGACCCAATCTTATCTCCTGTTTTTGCAGACATAAATAATTTTCCCGAAACGCTAATTCAAGTTTGTTCAAATGAGCTTTTATATAATGATGCTATTGAATTCACAAAAAAACTTCGAGAAACAGGAACCAAATACGAAATACAAGTATGGGATGATTTATGGCACGCATGGCACTTCTTTCCAATAAATGAATCTTACGAGGCAACACAGAAGATAGTAAGCTTTATTACAGCTGATTCTTATTCTTCACCTAAGTGATGAAGTGCAAATCCATAAGGTAGCTCAAGCCTATTTTCTTTCATGAGCTCTTTATTTTGCAAGATAGTTTTTGTTTGAGAGTCCTCTTTTACTACACCCTCATTTAAAACTAAACTTCTTTTACATATCTCTAATGCCATAGGAAGATCATGGGTAACCAGGATTATTGATATATTTAGATTTATCAGAATCTTAATTAAGTCTCTTCTAGATGCAGGATCTAAATTAGATGCTGGTTCGTCAAGTACTAATAGTTTAGGTTTTGATGCTAAAACGGTTGCAATCGCAACTTTTCTTTTTTGTCCAAAGCTTAAATGGTGAGGAGCTCTATCTTGAAACTTCTCCATACCAACCATTTTTAATGCTTCTATTGCATTATTTTCAGATTCCTCATCTGAATAACCAAAATTTTTTGGTCCAAACATAACATCTTCTAAAACTGTTGGCATGAATAGTTGATCATCGGGGTCTTGGAATACAACACCTACAGTTTCTCTAATTTTTGCTATATTTTCATTTGAGTATTGTAAACCATCTACTTCAATCTCTCCTGTCAATTTACCAAGTATTCCATTTAAATGGAGAATCAGAGTAGTTTTACCGGCACCGTTAGGCCCTAATATTGCAATAGACTCTCCTTTCTCAATTGAGAAGCTGACATCTTTTAATGCCTTATGTCCATCAGGATATGAGTAGGAGAGTTTATTAATTTTTAAATATTTACTCATAAGTATTTATCCAAAATTAAAACAATAATTGATGAAATAGTTATAAAAATTAAAACCATTGAGTTATTGTATTGTCTTTCTCTCAATTCAATAGATCCATTAAAGCCTCTTGAAATCATTGATAGATATACTCTTTCACCTCTTTCATATCCGCGAATTAACATAGCACCTGATGCGTAAGCAATAGGCAGGAGTGTTTTAATTCCTTTTTCTTCATAACCTCTAGATCTCATTGAAATCTTAACTCTTTTAAATTCATCAATAAAGACATCAATGTATCGTATAGCAAATGACATAATGGCAATTATTATTTGGGGT
>Ga0208408_1002061_pt1 | contig 11024 bp, 13 predicted proteins | sample ETNtaG_4_FD_185776 | JGI IMG/M metagenome (GOLD analysis project Ga0208408, IMG submission 185776) | Marine microbial and viral communities from oxygen minimum zone, Eastern Pacific Ocean - ETNP201406SV67 (SPAdes) (version 2) | ecosystem: Environmental > Aquatic > Marine > Oceanic ... | reverse complement strand
GTGATGATGAAATGGGTCGATGTCGAAGACGGTATCGCAGTGGCTCAAGCTGAAGATGCTCGAAATAGAGCCTCTGCAACAATGGTGGCAGAGGAGTGGGGCGCTACTTCCGAGGAATGATGGCATCAATCAACAATGCTACCTCGAATAGCAAAATCATCGGCGCTGCGATGAGTCCCAACGAGAGTGGGTCTGGTGGAGATATTACTGCACCTGCGACCACGCTTGCAAACCACAGATGCCGTCGATAATGGGTGAGAATTTCCCGTTCGACCAAGTTCCCGCGTAATACGACCAAGACAACCAAGGGCACTTGGAAGGCAAGCGCACTGCCCAATGCCAGTGACAATAGGAACCCAATCCATGCTTGTAGATTCCATGTCGTTTCCAAACCAGCAGAGGCAGCGTCTTCCTGCAAATATTCCAGTAGAAATGGAATCAGTACATCCCAAGCGTAAATCAATCCCAATGTGGCCAATCCGAGTGATAGACAAAGGGCAACGACACCTCTGAAAAGTGCGCCCTCGGGCAATTCAGGTAATTCCAGATCTTCGGGAATTTCAGCTCCTCCTGCCAAACGAGCAGCATCCCAAATCAATGCCATGACCACCAAGGTGATTCCTAGATACCCAGCAATTTGCAATCTAAGCAATACCAGTTCCAATGGTTGTAAAATGATAATCGTCGTTTCATTGGGAATTAAACGAGGCTGACCAATCATCCACTCAAGGACACTTCCTGCAAGTGGGTAACCACCAATGAATCCTACAACGAAAAGAAAGGCTAAGAATCGGACACGTGTCCTAAGATGCTGACCTAATCGTCGAAATAGAAGCATCCTTGGTGCATTCATGAGGTCATCAATTTCGAAGCGTTCAGGCATATATTCGGCCTCGATTAGGGCAACTCAGGGATGAACGGAGTATTTCGACGTGTACTATTACTCGTACTGGATTGTACAACAGGTACATTTTGTGTTGGTGTGGATTCAGTTTCGTTTTGTGCCCAAGAGGGCATTTCAATTTCCGGCTCTGGAGTTGAAACGATTTGAACAGGTCGACCCATGAGGGTCCAAGTTCCTTGATTGGCATCCCATTCAGCCATCGAGGGTAGTCCAGGTGGTCGAACTGGCATGACACCCTTCGTGGACTTCTTTCGAACTTTGCCAACGACCTTTCCAGTGATTCCTGCTGCAATTGAGGCAACACCCCTGGCTCCAGAAACTGTTGCACTGACCACATCTTTAGTGACACTAACCGTTGAATCTGCCGCATTAGTCGCGATATTAGTAATCCGTTTGCCAAGATTTGGTTTTGGCTCATCAATCACCACGGGCTCATCAACAACTTCGGGTTCTTCAATCACTATGATTTCTTCAATTAATGGAATTTCAGGTATAGATCGGTCACCCGACCGGTCCGGCTCTTCGGAAATAGGCTCCCTGAAAATTTCAGGAATTTCGGGAATTTTTCGTGCAGATAACACTTCAATTTCCGGTTCTGAAGGTCTTTCTTCCACAATTTCAGGCTCCCAGACACCCCAGCCCGTATCATCTTCTTCCATTTCATCGAGATCACCGGAATATTCTACATCACTGGAATCTTCTTCTTCATTTGCGAATGCAGAAACCATGTCGAGTTCATCTTCATCCAGAATCGTTGTTGTAAATCGACTATCAAGAATCGTTTCTTGTTCAGATTCAAGTTCTTCTTTCTCGGCGGCTTCAGCGGCGTTGGCTGCTGCAATCACGCCCATTTCACCTAGAGCAGCAGAGACGACATTATCGTCTAGTGATTCCTTTTGCCCGATGACTGATTCAACAATTGACTGAGTATGTGCATCACCACCACCCGAGAATGAGACTCCAATTGAGCCAACTTCAAGTGATTCACGATCGCTAAAGTCATCATTTCGCTCAATAGCGCCAAATTCAGGGCGTCGGCGTAAGCAATAGATTGCTGCCAGTGTAGTGGGCAATGCCAATACGAGCATTATCCACTCTTGAGATGTCATGACCCCTGCTTCCGACCAAACTGGATCAGGTGAGCCCCCAAATAAACCAAGTTTATCTTGAATAAATAGCCAGAAATGGAACTTCTGACCGACTCCCCCATCGGCGAACATGATTGCGGGAAAGAATCCCAGCATACCATTGATGAGGAGGGTAATCCAAGTTGGAACGGCGACAATCAAGCACCAAAGACCAACTCTTGGGTGGTAGCGTTCCATGTTGTCACCGGGGTACCTCCGATGATGCTTGTACGTATCAACATCTCCTTAGGAGATGAACAATGAAATCAACGTTTGATGATGATCGAGAGCAAATCCCCATCTTTCATTTGATGTGCCAATCCAACCCGTTGCCAATCGAATTTAGCAGATGGCCCCTTTATTCGAGCATAACGGAATTTTCGTACAAAGTCCCTATGCAACGTATTGCACACGTCCTCAACTGTCGAGGTATCTTTGACAATCAGTGGTTCAACCAAATCCGCTTCTTGACCTTGGGGCTTCAGATAGATCGACATGAACCCAAGATTGTCGTAAAGGAAGTCCTTCATCTCCTCAACACCCATCCCAGTATAGGCTGAAATTGGCATGACAGGCCAATCATTAGGTAGCATTTCAGTGGTTCGAGTAAGGTCTGCCTTACTTGCAATATCCATCTTGTTTACAACAACAATGGCCTTCGAGTAAACACGGTTGGCGGCCATTGTATCAACCAGATGATCTGCAGTCGCATCAATCCGCATTGTGACATGGGCACTGACTATTCCAAAGGACCGAACAATATCCTGGACTTCCTCTTTTTCCAAGTAGGTCTGTTCACAAGTTGAACGAACTATGATTCCTCCTCGATCTGTTCGTTTAACGAAAACAGGGGGTCGATCTTCATTCAACCTCATTCCACTGAGTTCCAATTCACGATTGAGGACATTGAAATGAGATTCTTGGAACGGGTCAACAACATACAGGACCATATCGCAAGAGCGGATTACGCCGAGAATTTCCTTTCCTCGCCCCTTTCCTTCTGCAGCACCGGGAATCAATCCGGGCAAATCTAGAATCTGGATTTTGGCCCCTCGATGTTCCATTAATCCGGGAATGCAGGTTAGTGTGGTGAAGGCGTAGGCCCCGACTTCCGAATCCATCCCCGTCAATCTGGCGATTAGAGTTGATTTACCCACAGAAGGGAACCCGACCAAGGCAACGCTAGCATCACCCGATTTCTTGACTTCAAAACCGGAAGCAGGTCCGCTGCTTTTTGAGTGTGCTTCTTGGGACTCAATCTTACGTTTGAGCGCAGCAATTTTGGCCTTGAGTTTCCCAATGTGATGCATGGTCGCCTTGTTTTTCTGCGTCTTGTCAATCTCGGCTTGGATATCCGCAATCTGCTCTTTAATGGTCGCCAATACATCACCCCCTCGGCGGCTCGCCCGACCCTATGGGTCGGGGCCGGGTTCTTCAACCCGATGTGCCAAGAATTATCGTAGAAGGCCTGCTGTGCAGTTTTGTGAAGAATCCAGAACTGGCTCCACTTTGGGCGATTCTCCGGGGGATGATTGCCATCTATGAACCAAACATGGTATTGGATAGAGATGAGCCCGGATATTATCGCCTAATTCGCCAAAATGGTCGACCATTTGCTATGGCGGTTGTTCAGAAGAAACACGTGGGCCTTTATCTCATTTCTTTGCACGAAAACAAAGATCTCTTTGAATCATTAAATCCGATTCTCAGGGCGAGAACCAACGGAAAGTGCTTGCGTTTCAAAGATGAAGATGATTTTGCGTTGAACTCAATCCCAGCCCTGTTACAAGCCTGTGCCGACTTGGGCGAGCATTGATGGATGGTCGGCACTGACGTGAGAATATGGCCTCTGTGGACCTCGTGGCTCGTTTGGTCGATGCTGCTGTTTTCCGTGGCCTTTGTGGTGTGCCTGGGACCCAATTGGCAGCTGGTATTTCAACTGGCGATTTTCGCAATCGTCGCCCAGATGAGATACCGTCGCTTGAACGAGCCTTCGATATTGATGCTGAGGCCGAATTCCTCGATTGGTTCGATGCTCAATCTGTTGATTGGACAGAAGTCGGATTCTTGGAAGATTTGTCACATATCAACAAAGAAAGCGCAGCAGAAGGTCTTCGCCACCTATCTGAATTGGCAAGTCCGGGTTCTTTCAGATGTTGGGAAGGAAGAGCGATGCTTTACCTGGATGTCCTCCTCAGTCGAACGATTGGTGACATTGAGGATTTGTATTCTGATTCGACATGGATGGATGCATTAGCCTCAATTTCTCATTCTGAACCTAGCGAGTTTGCAGAATCGGTAGTCATGTCTTGGATGGCGCAAAGAGAAGACCTGGGTGAGACATTAGATCCTAAACAAGATGCTCGAATATTGCCAACCATGGAAGCACATCAAACAACAGCAGATATCTTGCACCGTACACTACAGACTGCTCAATTGCCAGAGTTGTTCTTGATGGTGGGACGGGATTGGTCAGATGCATCCCACTGGGGGCAAGGCGAATGGAACTTGGGTTATTTGCTAGAAAATGGACTGCCGGGGGCATGAACATGGAACCAGCACTCATTGTTCTTGGTCGATTCCAACCCTTCCACAATGGGCATGTTGCAATGATTGAAGCAGCCCTTTCCCATCAAAAAACGCTTCGAATTTGCATTGGTTCTTCACAAGCCGAACAGTCTCTGGATAACCCGTGGACGGTAGATGAACGCGAAGAAATGATTCGCGTTTGGCTTGCTGGTAGAGATGTAGAAATTGTCCATGTCCCTGATCTGGGAGATCCGCCAAATTATGTTCGTCATGCAGAGAAGTTCCATGGTCCACCTGGTACAATTTTCACAACAGATGAAGATACGGCGTCACTCTATAGAGCGGCAGATTGGAGTGTAATAGTTGGTGATTTGGTACAACGTGTTGATTGGCAAGGATGGCGAATTCGAGCCACCATTCAAATGCTCTCAACGGTGACCGAAGAAGAAGCTGCAATTGCTGCACTTTCAGTCAATATGCCTGAGTCAGTTGTCCGTCATATTTTCGACAATGGTTGGCAGCGTCGCTTGTTCCACATGGGGACTGGTGGGGAGCCCGTTGGCTAACATTCACTTGACTCAAATTCGATAGCCGCCAAATGTTCTAGCAAAGAATCAATTCGTTCTTGATTCACACCCATGTCGCCAACCCCCAATCTTGATTCAGAATGAACTTGTATCCATGTTCCATTTTCAGTACAACCAGTTTCAATGAATACATCGTCTGGAAATAACATCACTGGGGTTCGAAATACCACATGAGATGTTGTCTCATTTTCCTGTTTCACAGTTGTTCGCCCGTGTTCCTTAATCCAATCCATGGTTGCATTGTGTACGCCTTCAGGAGTCCCGTCAATTGACATCATCATCCTGGAACAATTCTGACTATCTTCGGGACACTGAACGGGCATTTCAGATGAACTTGGAGCAGCAAAACCACCCAGGATTTGGATGAGAAAAATGCTTGCAATCCAAACTGCAGGTGGGATGAAAATCCACCCTCTTCGATCCATTTCCTCACTCCTTGGCGACAACAACACGCGCAGGACGCAATACTCGATCTTTGTACATCCATCCCGATTCAAGAACATCGATGACAACCCCATCTGGATGTTCTTCAGATGCTGGCAAAGTGGACAGGGCCTCCATGAGATTCGGGTCAAATTCTGAACTTGCTTCAATCAGTGTGAGGCCTTCTGTATGCAATGCTTGAACAAGATTTTCACGGGTTAATCGAACACCATCGGTCAAGGGTCCATCTTCAGCAGACTGAAGCGCTCTGTCCAAACTGTCTAGCACTGGAAGAATTCTTGCGGCCAAGTTGAATCCTGCGAATTTGAGCAATTCAGTCCTGTCGGATGCGGCACGTCTTCGCATATTGACAAGATCTGCTTCTCTGTAGGTAATTTCAGCCTCTGCTTTCTCTGCTCTAGAGATGGCTTCAGCCAGTTGTTCCTCAATTGTGAGTTCAACATCTTCTTCCTCAGCAGTGGCATCTTCAACCACTTCTTCGGCCGATTCATCTTCCGACATTGGGTTCTGCGGAGTGGCGACCGTTCTTGAATCCGACGACATCGTCATTGCGGACGCACATCATTCAACCAGACAATTCCAACTTCCAACCGCTCGTGCGTGGGGTGGATTTCAATCATCGCAACAGGAGCATCCACATCATCTGCAATTCCTTCAGCCAACATCAACGGAATCTCTAGGCGACCTGATTCAGAATCGTGGTATATGAACTGTGGAGGGATTCCAGTTTGTTCTTGTAATTCTTTCACCCAATCCCCCGCATCTTCATCAGTACACCAAATGGCCCCGAAAATCATTGTCCCATCCTCAGTCATCTGTTCATGAGGTGAAATGGTATGTTCTCCACGGCGTAAAAATCGACGTCGAAGTTGCCCTGAATCTTTGTAGGATGCAGTACAATATTTGACCATAAATCCGTAATCGGGCGTCACCTTTTCATGCAAGGCGCGCGCAAGTTCTCCTGAACCTTCTGCACCCGCAGTAATGTCGGTTGAGAGATTGAATCCTCTCACTTCCATGTTGTCGTAATTGCCCACAGTGATTTCCAATTCATTCAGATTCAGAAACATTGCAGGTCCGTTCCTCATCTCTTCAACCAATTGATGCAATCGTTCTTCTTGATCGGGTTCACAAGGCAATTCAATTCCAACGAAAATTCCAGCGTCCTTACAAGCTTGCATCGTGGGTACATAGCGTTCATACTCTAGGTTGAGTAAATGGAATCTGATCTCATCCAAGCCCGCATCTGCCAATTCTTGTGCAACCTCAGGCTTGAATGGAATGCTGGTGTATAGGTGAATATGATGAGATGGTCCGAATTCGTTTTTTAGTTGACGACAGGCTTCCATGCTACGTTCTGAAGCCATCATTGGGTCACCACCCGTAATGCCGGTACCTGTAGCATTCATCGCCCGCCCTTCTTCGAGAACTGCAGGCCAATCTCCAAGTTCTATTCGTCGCTCATTGGCGTACATGAAGTCAATTTCACGTCGGTTTTCTGAAAGAGGGCAGTAGTCACACATCCAGTGACAATGTCCAGTCACGAAGAGAACGAGTTTACTACCCATTTGGCATTGAATACAACCTTCGGCTTCATCACTTGAAGGCAATTCAATCATTAGCAGGCCTCCAATAACATTCGATGATATCTAGAATCTTCACTGAGTTCGGGATGGAATGTCAACGCGATTCGATTCCCTCTTCGTGCACCAACTACTTCGCCCGATAGTGTGCATTCAATGGAATCTCGAACTTCGCCAAAGCGTGGCGCACGGATGAAAATACCAGGGAATCCACAATCAAGGGGTGCTTCAAACGAATCGGCCTGGCCTCCGTAGGCGTTGCGATCAATATCAGCATCAACCAGAGGCCCTCCTCCGTCTTGTGGGTCTGCCAAGAGAATGGCTCCAGCACAAGTGGCCAATACAGGTCGGGAATCGCTTTCTCGAATCCAAGAAAACAATGCAGGTAGAAGTTGACTCGTTTCGTCATTGCCTCTCAGACGCATGACTGTACTCTCGCCACCAGGGAGTAGTAAGCCGTCAATAGAATGGCTTTGCAAATCTTCTGCGGTTCGCAATTCAACGATTTCAATATCCATTGACAACTCTTTGGCCGCCTTTTGAATCGCATTGATATGAGCGTGGCGGGCACCCTGTAGCATCGCTATACCGATGACCACCATGATTGACGGGCCAATCTTCACTCACTTCATGCCTTCGTTATCTTAGAAGTACAATCAGCAGTGTCTTGCTTCAAATTCCTGCATGAACAAAACCAATGCATCCACGCTCTCTATAGCACAACCATTGTACAAACTAGCCCGAATTCCACCGACACTTCGGTGTCCTTTCAAACCACCAAGTCCGGCTGCAGTGGCTTCATCCAAAAATACAGATTCTAGGTCTTGGTTCGCCAATCTCCATGTCACGTTCATCACAGAACGTGAATTCTGCTCTGCGTGAGGGGCCCAGAAATCAGTTCGGTCTAATTCACCATACAGAAGATTGGCCTTGGCCTGATTCCTTGCAATTGAACCCTCTAGGCCACCATTGTCCTCAAGCCACTTGAAGACTTGATCAAGAACGAAAATTCCGAATGTATTCGGGGTATTGAACAGAGAACCCTTCGAAGCATGTACATTGTAGTCCAGCATGGTGGGTAGATTTTCTCCACACCGTTCCAATGCCCATGGTGAAAGGATGACGAGTGTCACTCCACTTGGCCCCAAGTTCTTCTGTGCACCTGCATAGATGATTTCATGAGCGCTGACATCCAATGGAACGCCAGCAATATCTGAACTTGCATCTAGGATTCGTGGTTTACCAGCAGTATCAGGAATATGGTGGAATTGAGTGCCGTACAGGGTATTGTTTGAGGTATAGTGGACATAAACAGCATCTTCGCGAACTGAATATTCATCATTTGAAGGAACGGATTTGAATCCATTCTCTACATCTGACCAAATTGTAGTTGCATCACCAACACGCCCGGCTTCCTTGAGTGCTTTCAAAGACCAGCCGCCGGTGACAAGGTAGTCCGCTTTTTCGCCATCCCGCAAGATATTCAGTGCAGCCATGTAGAACTGTAGGGAAGCGCCACCTTGCAGGAATAGAACGGTGTAATCATCGGGTACAGATAGAACTCTTCGAACGCGTTCCATTGCACTGTCGACCACACTCTGGAAGGTTGAACTTCTGTGACTAATCTCACACAATCCAAATCCAGAATCCATTAGATTGGGTAGTGCGTTACCGACAGCCTCAACCACAGACAATGGCATAACAGCGGGGCCAGCCCCAAAATTGTGAACCCGTTCTGACACATTCCTTGCTGTTCACACCCGGCATTTGAGGACTGTGGAGTGTTCACATCAATTATTGGGTGCTTCAATGGGACTTGGGCAGATGACTGAACAACAGGATTCTAAGTCATCCAATGGAAGGAGGTAGCCTCTAGCATACATTCGCTTGTCCCGAGTGTCTAGATTTCGTCGAGACACATGATCATCTAATTCCCGGCGTTGTTTCTTCAGCAAACGAGTCAATTTACCAACATCTGCCATGAAGATGTCATCTCCATTGACCACTGCCCAGTAATGCGCTTTTTTCTGAGCGATGCCAAATCCTGATGGCTTCCAGGCACTTTCACGATTCTCTCTACTCTCAACCTCAAGGTAATGGTTGCCAGTTTCAGTTGAAGCCCAATCGAATCGAAGGGCAATCATGGCTCCATCTGGAGCTTGACATGTGAGTCCATCCGTTCTCTTGTCGGAGGGAAGTACCTTCCATCCAAGGTTTTCAGCGACGGCGCGCTCTAAGTTTGACCGTTCAGACATGATTCCACCGCACAGCGAATGTCACAACCAAATTTGAGTGAACCGGTCGTTCATTGTGCAAAGATTATCGCTGTGTGTGTATAGGGCATTTTGTGTCAGATGCATTGTTGAAGTTGTGCGACTACACGATGCTTGATTCAGAAGGAGAAATCGAAGCCTTTCTTGAGGACGCATCGACACATGATTTTGCAGCCATTTGTGTCCTGCCTGAACACGTGAAAATTGCACGTTCTAAGTATGCGGGAATCATCGCGTGTGCTGCGGGTGGATTTCCCAACGGAGATGGTCCGTTACATGAGAGGATTTCTGAGGTTAAACGGGCCATTGAAGACGGTGCAGATGAAATTGACATCGTCTTGGATTTCGATGCATTGATGGCTGGGGATCGTGACAAAGTGGCCACCGACTTGGCCCAGATGAGACAGGCCTGTGGAGACAAGATTCTCAAGGTGATTTTGGAGACGCCAGAACTGGATTTATCATACGTAGAATTGGGTGCAAAATTGGCCCTAGAATTTGGTGCGGATTTCATCAAAACTTGTACGGGGAGGCGGGGTGTTTGTACACCTCTTATCGCAAGGATTCTGGCCGAATTACTGGCTGCATGGAGCCATGAAAATGGTGGCAAGGCACGTGGGCTCAAACTGTCAGGTGGGATTCGAGAACCGGGTCAAGCCGAAGGTTACCTCGACATCGTTCGTACGGCACTGGGTGACGGGTTTGTTCATCCGGCCACCTTTCGATTTGGGACCTCTCGAATTTTACAGTGATTTACTCGATGAAGAATTTCAGAACCTAAAACATTGAATTATTACAGTATGGTGGAATCGAATAACTACGAGCGTGTATTTGACAACACCGAGTGTCTGAAAAAACAGTTAATGTACTATGCACCACTCCCAGGTTTAATTATTACACCATGGTCTGTACTATTGCATGACTAACAACGCCCTCATCTGTGGATTCGCTCGCTCACCATTTACTCCAGCCAAGAAAGGCCAACTCGCTTGCGCCCGACCTGACGATATCGCTGCTGCAGTGATTCGTGGATTACTTGAAAATTTGAATTTAGATCATTCCCTCATCGAAGACGTCCTCGTAGGGTGTGCGTTCCCAGAAGGTGAACAAGGATTCAATCTCGCCAGAATGGTGGGTTTTCTTGCAGATTTACCCAATGAGGTTGGTGGCGTAACCATCAACCGTTTTTGCGGTTCTTCGATGCAAGCCATCCATGACGCTGCTGGCCGAATTGCCATGGGTGCCGGTGATGTATTCATCTGTGGAGGCGTTGAATCGATGAGTCGAATTCCGATGTCGGGATTCAATCCACTGCCCAATCCACGCCTCTCATCGGACAGACCAGAGGCTTTCACAAACATGGGATTGACTGCAGAAAATCTCGCTGATGCATATGAAATCAATCGAGAAGCTCAGCAGGATTTTGTCATTGAGAGTCACAAACGAGCGGCCGCTGCAGCATTTAGTGATGTAATCATTCCAATTGAAACTGAGAATGGCATGGTGACAACTGATGGTTGCATCCGTGAAGGCACCAATCAGGAAGCTCTTTCCAAATTGAAGCCTGCATTCCTCAA
>Ga0208408_1002053_pt1 | contig 11046 bp, 9 predicted proteins | sample ETNtaG_4_FD_185776 | JGI IMG/M metagenome (GOLD analysis project Ga0208408, IMG submission 185776) | Marine microbial and viral communities from oxygen minimum zone, Eastern Pacific Ocean - ETNP201406SV67 (SPAdes) (version 2) | ecosystem: Environmental > Aquatic > Marine > Oceanic ... | reverse complement strand
CATAAAGTTACCTACGAAATACAGTCATTACGAGATAACCCCTTAACCGCTAAATCAGAATATTTATATGATATTGATTCTGCAAGAGGAGGCATTAAACCCTCTCTTTCTTTTAAGGTTCCTTCTACTTTTTCTATTAATAAAACGAAACCTCGTTTAGCTATACTTAGAGAGCAGGGCATAAATGGACAAGTTGAGATGGCAGCAGCTTTCGATAGAGTTGGGTTTGATTGCCTAGATGTTCATATGACTGATCTTATATCAGGTAATTCTCATTTACATGATTTTCAAGGTCTTGTGGCTTGTGGAGGCTTTTCTTATGGGGACGTGCTTGGAGCTGGAGGAGGATGGGCTACTAATATTCTATATAACCAAGCCCTTAGAGATCAGTTCCAAGAATTCTTTTCTAATGAAGAAGTTTTTTCTCTAGGCATTTGCAATGGCTGCCAGACTATATCTTTACTATCTAGTTTAATTCCAGGAACTGATGCCTGGCCAAGATTTAAACGAAACAATTCTGAGAAATTTGAAGCTAGACTGAGCCAAGTCTTGATTCAGGAATCACCATCAATCTTTTTCAAAGATATGACAGGTTCGTTAATACCGATACCCGTAGCTCATGGCGAAGGAAGAGCTGAATTGAGTAAAAAAAGTTTTTCAGATTTAATTTCAGATAGCCTAAACCCCATGGTGTATTCAGATGATGAAGGCCAATCTACTGAAAGTTATCCAGAGAATCCTAATGGTTCGCCTTCTGGCATAGCTGGAGTTACAAATAAGTCAGGACGCGTGACCATCATGATGCCTCATCCTGAGAGGGCTTTTTTAACTTCTCAGTATTCTTGGCACCCAAAAGATTGGGAAGAATATGGACCTTGGATAAAGTTTTTTAATAATGCAAAAGATTTTGTTAGTTAACCTTTCTAGGAGGCCTTTCTATGATTTGCGTTGTTAGAGGGTATTCATCTCTTTTACAATCTTTAAAATAATTCTTTAAAGTAGTTGGAACAAACGGGAAGGCCAATTCTTCCCAAGGAATATCGCTTTCAGCAAAAAATCCCACTTCAAGACTTTCTGAAGTTTTACAGTAATCTTCATTTATTACCTCAGCTAAATGAAGCATATAAACTTGATTAATTTGGGGGATATTAAATATTGCATAAAGTTTACCCATTTTTACTTCAGTGTTAGTCTCTTCTTTAGTTTCCCTAAAGGCTCCTTCTTCAATGGTTTCACCATTCTCAAGAAAACCAGCAGGTAAAGTCCACAAACCATATCTAGGTTGAATAGCTCTTTTACAGAGAAGAACTTTATTATCTTTAATAGGAACGGTTCCAACGATAACTCTTGGATTTGAATAATGAATGGAATCACACTTAGTGCAACAATCTCTTTCAAGATTATCTCCTTCTGGAATTCTTTTTTCTACTTTTGATCCGCAATCACTACAAAATTTCATTTATATTTCTTTATTTCGATTTAAGGCGCTAGAAGTATAAACTATCTACCTAAACAGAATTAAATAAATAATGCTTAATCAGATAACAAGTAAGTTAAAGGTATATGAAGGAAACCCTCCTGTTGAGGACTTAAGGAAAGCAGCTGTACTTATAGGAATTGTAGATTGCGATGATCCAGAATTAATTTATACCTTAAGGTCTAATAAAGTAGGCTCTCACGGGGGAGAGGTATCTTTTCCAGGAGGCATGCAAGAGAAAGATGATATTTCTTTAGAAATAACTGCTTTAAGAGAATCTGAAGAAGAGACAGGTTTAAATAGGGAACAAGTTCATATTATAGGTTCTACAGATACAGTAGTATCCAGATATAATGTAAGTGTAACTCCTTATGTGGGCATTGTTCCCACTGATATCAAGTTAAATAATGATTCTGAAGAGATAGAGGCTTGCTTTAGAGTACCTATAAGTTTTCTTTTAGAGGACAAAAGGCACAGGAATGACAATATTAAAAAGAATGGAGAATCGTTTTTTATGCCAGCTTATAAGTTTGAATCTTTTATAATATGGGGATTAACTGCAATGATGACAGTAGATTTTCTGAATATTACATTAGATGCTGGAATTGATTTAAAAACAGAAGGAAATTAACAAGGAGGACAAATGTTATACAAATTAGGCGAAGACGTACCAATTACTGATGATGATTATTATGTAGCAGAAAATGCCATAGTTTTAGGCAATGTAAAACTTTGCAAAGATTCAAGCGTTTGGTTTGGGGCTGTTCTGAGAGGAGATTTCGAGATGATTACTGTAGGAGAGAGAAGTAATGTCCAAGATGGATCAGTTTTACACACTGACATTGGTTTTCCGGTAGTTATTGGGAAAGACGTAACGATTGGTCATAAAGCTACGGTACACGGTTGTTCAATTGGAGATGGAAGCCTTATCGGGATTAACGCTATCGTGTTAAACGGAGCAAAGATTGGAAAAGGTTGTTTAATAGGAGCAAACTCATTAGTAACAGAAGGAATGGAGGTACCTGATGGGTCTCTTGTTATGGGTTCCCCAGGTAAAGTTAGGCGAGAATTAAGCGACGAACAAAGCGAGGGTTTGCTATTGCGAGCTCATCAGTATGTAGAGAATTCGAAACGCTTTAAAAATGAACTAGATAAGCTTTAGGAGAAAATTATGAAAACAGAAGAGATTACTTATCAATATGAAGACAAAGATTATTTGGGCTTTGTTGCATACCCGGAAAAAGAAATAGCGCCTTTAGTTCTTATAGCTCACACCTGGGCTGGAAGGGATCCCTTCGTTGAAGAAAAAGCTAAGCAGTTAGCTGAACTTGGTTATGTCGCCATGGCAGTGGATATGTATGGAAATGGAAAAGTAGGCTTAACCACTGAAGAAAATCAATCTTTAATGACCCCTCTTGTTGAAAACAGAGACCAATTAAAAGGGATAATCAATGCTGCTTTAACCAACGGAAAGTCTCTCAAGGGAGTTGATATCAATAATATTGCAGCTATAGGTTATTGTTTTGGAGGTTTGGTGGTCTTAGATTTGGCAAGATCCGGAACCGAGCTTAATGGTGTGGTTAGTTTTCACGGACTTTTGATGGGGTCGGAAATGGCCGAGGGGGGAATAAAGTCAAAAATCTTAGTTTTACATGGAGAGAGAGATCCGATGGTTCCTTTAGATATGGTGGATGACTTCCAAAAAGAAATGACGGAAGCCAATGCTGACTGGCAATTGCATAGTTATGGAAACACTTACCATGCATTTACAAATCCTGAAGCAAATGATCCTTCATTAGGGACTGCATTTAATGAAGATTCAAACAACAGATCTTGGCAGTCTATGATCAATTTCTTTGATGAGATATTTTCTTAAGTAAATGAAAAGAAACCTTACTACTAATGAAATTAGAAATATTTACTTAGAATATTTCCAGGAAAATGGCCATGAGTTAGTAGAAAGTGCTTCTTTAATCCCACATAACGACCCATCCTTATTGTTTACTAATGCGGGCATGGTTCCTTTTAAGGATTTACTCCTTGGAGTGGAAAAAAGAGACTATACCAGAGCAACAAGTTCCCAAAGATGTCTAAGGGTGGGAGGAAAGCACAACGATTTAGATAATGTTGGTTATACAGCAAGGCACCATACATTTTTTGAAATGTTAGGTAATTTTAGTTTCGGAGATTATTTTAAAGAAGACGCAATAGCTTTCGCTTGGGAGCTGTTAACAGAGAGGTACGAAATACCTCCAGAAAAATTATGGATAACCGTTCATAAGGATGATGATGAATCTGAGCAAATATGGATAGAGAAGATAGGAGTTGACCCTAGAAGAATCTCAAGATTGGATGACGATGAAAATTTTTGGACCATGGGTGATACAGGTCCTTGTGGACCGTGCAGTGAAATTTATTATGACCACGGGGATCATATTGAAGGAGAACCGCCTACCATGGAAAGCGATCCTGGAGATAGGTTTATAGAAATTTGGAATTTAGTTTTTACACAATTTGATAGATCAAAAGATGGTACTTTGAGCCCTTTACCCAATCCATGTGTAGACACAGGTATGGGCTTAGAAAGAATGGCTGCTGTTCTTCAGGAAGAACACAATAATTACAATATAGATCTTTTTAGCAAACTAGTTAGCAAGGCTGGCGAACTTACTCAAGTAAATGATTCTGAGAATCCTTCATTAAGAGTAATTGCCGATCATTTAAGAGCTAGTTCATTTTTAATTGCTGATGGAATTGTACCTAGCAATGAAGGAAGGGGTTATGTTCTAAGGCGGATAATAAGAAGAGCCTTAAGGCATGCAAATAAATTAGGCATGAAAGGAACACTATTAGCTTCTATGGTCCCTACTTTAATTGAAGAAATGGGAGATGCTCACCCTCTGCTTAAAAAGGAATCTAAAATTATAGAGGCTAATTTACTTAAAGAAGAGCAACAGTTCTCTGAAACACTTATCCAAGGAATGTCATTGTTAAAGAGTGAGATCGAAGTGCTTAAAGGGAAAGTTATACCTGGAGAAACTATATTTAAACTCTATGACACTTTTGGATTTCCAGCAGATATGACTGCAGATTTTGCAAGAGAAAATGGTTTAGAGGTAGATTTAGTTGAATATGAAGAATTAATGCTTCAGCAGAAAGAAAGAGCTCGATCTTCAAATTCTTTTAGCTCTGTTCTGCCTGAATCTTTATCTATAGAAGGTTCAACTGAATTTATAGGGTATGAGCATAAGAATGCAAATACTAAGATTGTAGAATTAATTAGTTCTACGAAAGAAACTAAAAGTAAAACTTTAGTTGAAGATGAAGAAGGTGTGGTCATTCTTGAAGAAACACCTTTCTACGCTGAATCAGGTGGGCAAATAGGGGATAGGGGAACAATCAGCGGAAAAGGTTTTGTATTTGATGTATTGGATACTCAGAAGATAGGTGATCACCATGGTCATTTTGGCGTAGTAAGGGAAGGTAATTTAAAAATAGATACAAAAGTAAAAGCGCACATAGATGAAAGCTTTAGAGAGAAGATTGTACCTAATCATTCAGCGACACACTTACTGCAGGCCGCTTTAAAAAAAATACTCGGAGATCATATTGAGCAAAAAGGTTCATTAGTTGGAGATAATCGTTTACGTTTTGATTTTTCGCATTCCGAACCGGTTAGTGCAGAGCAATTATTAGATATTGAAGACTTAGTTAATTTACAGATAGAAAAAAATAGTAAATCTATAACTGAAGTCATGGCAATTGAAGAAGCTACTAAGAAAGGAGCTATAGCATTTTTTGGAGAAAAATATGGCGAAGAAGTTAGAGTGCTTGATCTAGGTGAAGGCTTCTCAGTTGAGCTATGCGGAGGGACACATGTAAAGGCTACAGGTGAAATAGGTCTAATGAAGATTATAAGTGAATCTGGTATATCTGCTGGAGTAAGAAGAATTGAAGCAGTAACAGGAATTGGAGCAACACTTCTTTTACAAGAACTTGAACAAAATATCACTTCTATTTGCAATGAACTCTTAGTTGATCTTCAACCTATTGATAAAGATCAAAATAATTTAGATTTAATAAGAGACCTTCAATCTCAATTAAATTTACTGGCAAAAGAATTAAATACCTCTCAAGATCAGATTCTTAAGAGAATACTCGACATGAAAGTAAGAATTACTTCTTTGGAAAGTACGCTGGGAAGTAAGTCAGAAATAAAACCTTCATCTAGCAATCTTATAGATGCAGTTAAAGGGCTTAAGAGTTTAAGTAAATCTCTTGAAAGTGAAAGTAAGGAGAAAGAACGGGAAGAAATAAGTACTTCAATAGCCGATCTAAAAGAAGGATCTATTGATGTAGCTGGTTACAAATTAATAACGAAAAGTTTTAAAAATATAGACTCAAATAGTTTAAGAGAGTTAGCCGACCAACTCCGAAATAATGAACCAAATACTATTGCTACTTTGATATCTGTCTCTGGAGATAAGATACCTCTAATTGTTGCTTGTTCTAAAGAAGTAGAAATTGATGCAAGAGAAATTATGAAACATCTAGTTAATCAGTTGGGTGGAAGTGGAGGAGGTAGGCCTGATTTTGCCCAAGGGGGTGCTGATACTTCTGAGGATCTAGAAATTGCTCTAGATTCTGTAGCTGATTTAGTTGTTTCTTTAACCAATCAGTAATATAGAATGCTTCCTCTTTTTTAATCTAATGAGTAAACTTATAGTCAAGAAGTTTGGCGGGACGTCAGTAGCTAATGCTGAAAGGATAGAAGCAGTAGCCGACATTGTTGAACAATCAATCAAAGAAGGCAATAGAGTAACTGTTGTCCTTTCTGCTATGGGCAATAATACTGATGAACTTATTAAGTTAGCAAAAGAAATCAACCCTGAACCAGATCTCAGAGAATATGACGCTTTGGTGTCTACAGGAGAGCAAGTTTCAGTTGCTCTCTTGGCCATGGCACTCTTGAAGAGAGGTATTCAAGGAAAGTCTTATACAGCTTATCAATTGGGTATTAAAACTAACTCTACCCATAGTCGAGCCAGAATATTAGATGTAGATGTGAATAAGATAACAAAAGAACTAGGAGAAGGAGTTGTTCCTGTGATTACAGGGTTTCAAGGAATGAATGAGCTTGGTGATATAACAACTCTAGGAAGAGGAGGTTCGGACACTACTGGAGTAGCTTTAGCAGTTGCTCTCAATGCGGATGAATGTCAGATCTATACTGATGTAGATGGCGTGTTTACTACAGATCCTAGGGTTTATGAAAAAGCTAAACTCTTAAAGAATGTTAGCTTTGAAGAAATGTTAGAGTTGTCTAGCATGGGAGCTAAGGTTCTTCAACTTCGTGCAGTAGAATACGCAAGTAAATTTAATATGCCCATAAGAGTACTTTCTAGTTTTAACCATGGCGAGGGCACTTTAGTTCAAGAGGAGAAAAATATCATGGAAAGACCAATTGTTTCGGGAATTAGCAGCATAGACACTGAAGCTAAGTTAACCATTAGGGGAGTGCCTGATATTCCTGGTGTTGCAGCAAAGATATTAGGTCCTATTAGTGATGCTGGTATAGATGTAGATGTGATTGTTCAGAACATAGGCGCGGACAATACGACTGATTTTACTTTCACTGTAGATAAATCTAATTTTACTAAAGCAGAAGATATTCTAAAAGAAACATCAAGTTCTCTTGGTGGAGGCCAGGTGGAGGCGGATGACGATATAGCTAAAATTAGCATAGTAGGCAGAGGCATGCGAGCAAACGCAGGCGTCGCAAGTAAGATGTTTCAAGCGTTAGCAGATAATGAGATCAATATCTTGATGATTACGACTTCAGAGATAAAGATTTCAGTTGTTATTAAGAAAGGAGAAATGGAAGAAGCTATAAAAGCTCTTCACGATGCCTTTGATCTAGATAAAGAGTTAGACGGATAATGGAAGTATTAATTGAATTGATGGACTTGGAGCAGGGCATGCTAAGAGGCTTTGTCTTTGGTGTGGTTCATGTAGGAATATTGATAATCGGCTACTACACCGGTTGGAGCATCAATAGATTACTTAAGAAAACATCTAATGGACATATAGCTGGAATTATTGGAGCTGTAATAGCTCACATACTTGCAGATATTATTGCATCTTTGCTTGATCCCACTATGCGATCAGCTGCTTTAGGAATACTTTTAGGGGGACTTCTTCCTCTTTTATTTATTCCCCTTCTTGAAAAGTACGTAACAAAGAGTGAAACGCACATTATGGTCGGAGACCATGAAGATATAGAGCAAGACTTAAGAGACCACAGACATTAGCATTCTCCTACTTCTTTAAATTTTTTAAATTTCATAAATTAACTTGTAAATAAGAATCATTCTCATTTATAATGATAACGGTTCTCATTATGAGAATAATTATTATTATTATTATTTAAAAGGTTAAACTATGAAAAAACTTTTTTTATTTGCGCTTACATCTTTATCTTTTTCAATATTTGCTTTAGAAGTAGAAATTGAAACAATAGAGATTATTGGCTCTAAAGATGATGTAAAAGAAGTTGCAGGCTCAGCTTCAGTTATAACTGAAGAAGATCTTGAAACTTATGAATACACTGATATCCATAAAATCTTATCTAATGTCCCAGGTGTTAATTTTAGACCTGAAGAGGGCTACGGCTTAAGACCTAATATCAGTATTAGAGGTACTTATGCGGACAGGTCTGGAAAAATCACTCTTATGGAAGATGGTGTGCTTATTGCTCCAGGTCCATATTCTGCTTCTTCTGCTTACTATTTTCCTACTGCAGGAAGAATAGCGGGTGTTGAGGTCCTTAAAGGACCTGCTGCTATTTCTCAAGGCCCATACACTATTGGAGGAGCTATTAATTTACTTAGCACCCCTATAGCAGATGAAACAGGCGGTTTGATAAATCAAGAGTTTGGAGAAGATGGAACTTCTAGAACACATATTCATTATAGTTTTGTAGGAGACAATGGAGCTATGTTTGTTGAGTCTCATCAGTGGGAAACTGATGGTTTTGATTCAATTAAAGAATATGGCGAAGATACAGGATTTGATAAGGACGATATCGTTGTTAAATTAAGATTAAATTCTGACGCTGATGCTGAAGTTTACCAAGAATTAAACTTCAAATATCAAGACTCGGATGAACTATCTGAACAAACTTATGTTGGTTTAGCGGATGCTGATTTTAGAAGAGACGCACATCAACGTTACGGTTTAACTGCCCTAGATAATATGGATAACAGCCATGAAACAAATCAGTTCAGTTACTTAGCAGATTTTGGAAACTTAGAATTTACTGCAACTGTCTATGAAAATGATTTCGCAAGAAATTGGTTTAAAGTAGATAAAATCGATAATCAGAAGGTTTACGGTCATGGAAATGGCATAAACAACATTATTGCAGCAGCTAATGCAGGTGAAGCGACAGCCATAGCTATATTAAATGGAACTAACGCAGACCCTGTTGAAATTAAGTTAAAAAACAATAACCGTGCTTACACCAATGAAGGAACTGATCTTAAATTCCAATTTAACGGTGAAGTGCACACTTTAACTTTAGGGTATAGAGACACTGAAGATTCTGAAGATAGATTTCAGGTTTACGCTACTACACCATGGTCTGGAGGAAAGCTAGGTGCTTTAAATGTTGGCTCTAATCCAGGTTATAGCTCAAATAACAGATTAACTACTGCTGAAGCTGAAGCAATTTATCTTAATGATGAATTTTCGATGGGAGCTTTAACAGTAAATGTTGGATTCCGTTCTGAGGATTGGACCATTGTTCAAGAGCGTTATGTAGATTCAGCTAGATCAGCTATCAATACAGAGAAAGGGTATCCAAAAACATTATCAGATAATGACAATTCATTAATGGGATTCGGTGCAACTTATGAAATGAATGATAACACTCAATTATTCTTCGGTTTTCATGAAGGCTTTACACCAACTGGTGGAGGAGCTGACCCTGAAGAGGCTGATAATCTAGAGATGGGAGTTAGGTACAGTAAAGATAACACTAACATGGAAGCTGTTTATTTTGATACAGATTACCAAAACATGTTTGGTGAATGTACTGCTTCAGGTGGAGCTACAGGTTCTTGTGAGATCGGAGATACTTTTAATGCTGGAGAGGCATCTATTAGCGGGCTTGAGTTAGTAGTTCAAACAGAAATGACTTCTTCTTCTGGTGTTAATTACCCTTTAAGTGCAACTTATACTTCTACTGATGCAGAATTCGATAACACTTTTGATAGTGATTTCTGGGGTTCTGTTTCTGCAGGAATGGAAATCCCGGATCTTCCTGATAGCCAATTAGCTCTTCAGGCAGGTTTTGAAACTGAAAATGGCTTAAGTGGAAGTGCAACATTCTACTCTTACGGTAGCACATGTTCAGTAGCAAGTTGTGCTGCTGGAACGGAAATTGATTCTTATAACGTTATAGATGCTTCTCTAGCTAAAACACTTAATGAAGCAATGGATGTCTACATGGTAGTTTCTAATATAACTGACGAGACAGACGTTATAGCAAGAGCGCCTAAGAACGGAGCCAGAGCGCAAATGCCTCGTTCTATACTAGTCGGAATTCGTTACAGACTTTAAATAAGTACGAATATCAACCCTCCCCAATGGTTGATGGTTACCGAAAGGCTTAGAACCCTCTTCTAGGCCTTTCATCTTTTAGATATCTTATTTAAAGCCTCTACCCAATCTTTGCTTGAGTTTAAACAAGGTATGTAATTAAATTCTTCTCCTCCGGCAGCTAAGAAATCTTGCCTACCTTCTATGTTTATTTCTTCCAAGGTTTCTAAATTATCTATAATGAAACTAGGACTAATTACATCTACTCTCTTTATTCCTTTACCTGGAAGTATATTAAGTTCTTTGTCAGTAAAAGGTTTTAACCAACCTGGACCTATCCTAGACTGAAAGGATACTTTCCATTGATCTTTTGGAATATTCAATTTCTCCGCACATAATCTAGAAGTCTCATACACTTGATGTCTGTAACAAAATTCTTTTGATATACATTCTGATTTTTTACAAAGTTGGTAATTGTGTTTTTTGTTAGGGTTAGCTTTTCTTAAGTGCCTTATCGGTATTCCGTGGTAACTAAATAGAAGTAGATCGGAGTCTTCTTTTCTGTACTCTTTAATTAAAGAACATAAAGAATCAATATATTCTGGGTTGTTGTAGAAGGGCTCTACGAAATTAACATCCACTTTCTCATTAAGATCTTTTGCTGCTTCTATTACTTTATTTTTAGTAGTTAAACTCGATGAAATTGCATAGTGAGGGTAAAGAGGAATAACTTGTATGGAAGAACAACCTTTATTTATTAAAGATTTGAGACCTTCATCAATGGAAGGTTCTTGATATCGCATTGCCGCCTCAACCTGCAAAGAGCTTTCTTCTGCTAAGTGACGACCAAGTTCGATCGTATTATTGATAAGTGGAGATCCTTCTTCAGTCCATATCTTTGAATGGGCTTCCTGTGTTTTTTTGTATCTATTAGGAACTATTATCCAGTTAACTAATACTTGTTGGAT
>Ga0208408_1002052_pt1 | contig 11050 bp, 7 predicted proteins | sample ETNtaG_4_FD_185776 | JGI IMG/M metagenome (GOLD analysis project Ga0208408, IMG submission 185776) | Marine microbial and viral communities from oxygen minimum zone, Eastern Pacific Ocean - ETNP201406SV67 (SPAdes) (version 2) | ecosystem: Environmental > Aquatic > Marine > Oceanic ... | reverse complement strand
GGTGGATATACAGTTCGTCATGCTGATACCGGTTGTTATACACGTAAACCAAACCAAGGTAACAAAACGTGGTTAAGTTCAAGTCCGTCAGGATTTGTTCCTCACATTCAACCTACAGTAACAGACTTTTCTATGTCTACAGGAATGGAAGGGGTTTTTGGAAACTGGAGTTATGATGTGAGTACTACGTATGGTACGAATGATTTTCATTTCAATATGTTAAGTACAAATGCATCATTTGGTCCCGAACAAATTCGTAGATATGACATTGGTGGCTTTGTCTTTACTCAGTTAACCAACAATCTAGATTTAACAACTCAAATGGGAAATATAGATTTAGCTGTTGGTGCAGAAACACGTAAAGAAAGTTATCGCATTTATGCTGGTGAAACAGCTTCATACGCCAATGGACAAGCTGGAACAAACATTTCAGGTTGGGATGCATATACTACATCATCTGATACAAATGGTATTGCTTATGCAGATACATTCATCACAGGAGTTAATTCAAATACTGCTGGCGGTGGATGTCAATGTTTTAGTGGTTTTAGACCATCGAATGCTTCAGCAACACAAGATGCAAATAGAAGCAGCTATGCTGCTTACGCCGATGCTGAAATGGATTTAGGCGCAATGCGTGTAGGTGGTGCCTTACGGTTTGAAAATTACAGTGATTTTGGATCAACTGTAAATTTTAAAGGAACTGTCAGATATGAAGTTTCTGATGGTATTGTTGCTAGAGCTGCAGTTAGTTCAGGCTTTAGAGCTCCTGCTTTAGCTCAAGCTTTCCAATCTAAAGTTGCTACAAACTTTATGTTGGATGATGATCCTGAGTCTTCTACATATGGCCAAACACTGGCATTTGAAGTAGGTAATTTCCCTGTTGATAATCCATTTTCACAAGCATTGGGAGCAAAAGAACTCACTCCTGAAAACTCTTTTAATTTGAGTGCTGGTTTAAATGCAAATCTGGGTGGTATTAGAGTAAGTGTTGATGCTTATTCGGTTACCATTACAGATAGGATTGTCATGACGGGTAATTTCTCCGCTGGCGATAGCGAACTGGGTATAAAAATCGCAGAGCTGCTTACAGCCAGTGGTGTCCCAGAAGCAACCAGTGGTCGGTTTTTCTTTAATGGTGTAGATACAAAAACGTCTGGATTAGATCTAACGGCTGCTTATTCAATGAGTTTAGCTGATATGGCGGATCTTGATCTGACTTTTGCTTACAACACAACCACCACTGAAATAACCGAAGTTAGAACACCTTCTGGTTTGGCAGACGTTTTAAATGCTGATGCAACTCTTTTTAACAATCAAGAACGTCGTACAATGGAGAGCTCACAGCCAAAAGACAATCTTCATTTAACTGCAAATCTCTCTAAAGGTAACTGGTATGTTAAATATCATATTTGGAGAGTTGGAGAATCCTTAAGCCGTGGTGCTTATAAGAAAGACCATGATGGCGATGGAGTAAATGACAGTCCTCTCACTTTGGATGAAAATGCCGGAGGTACATGGGAAGAATGGACGCGTACATACAAAAACGCTGCTGGTGAAGATGTAACAGATCATGAATGGGTTCAGGTTTTCGGTAACAAAATGATTACTGATCTTGAAGTTGGTTATGACCTAGGAATGGCAACAATTTCCTGTGGTGCAAACAATCTGTTTGATGTTATGCCTGAAAAAGGTGCACAACCAGGATCGGGTAATAATGGAGCCTTTGTCTATGATGGATTATCTCCATTTGGAATGAACGGTAAGTTCGTTTACACGAAATTAACGCTCGATTTCTAAACCTAAACGTTTAGTAATAAAAAAGCCCCGATTTTTCGGGGCTTTTTTATTTATACACGAATTAATAGTGCTTAATTTCGCTAGCTTTTTATGAATCAAAAACTCCATCCACATCTTGAACAACTGGAACGTTCTGCCACATTGGCGATAAATGAACGTAGTGTTGAATTGGAAAAAATGGGACAGACCATTTACCGATTTGGACTTGGACAATCACCTTTCCCTGTTCCTGAATCTATTGTTCGTGCTCTGCAAGAAAATGCATTTCGCAAAGACTATCTTCCTGTAGAGGGATTATTAGAATTGAGAAAAGCAGTTGCTAACTTTCATCAAGAAGAAAATGAACTCAAAATTAAACCTGAAGGCATCATGGTGGGTCCTGGATCAAAAGAGTTGATGTTTACGTTACAATTGGCATTAGAGGGATCCACTCTAATTCCGTCTCCATGCTGGGTATCTTATGCCCCCCAAGCCAATATTTTAAAAAGGCAGAATTATTATATCAATACCCATTTTTCTAATAAGTGGCGACTCCAGCCCGGTGAGCTTATTTCAGCTATAAAAAGTACTATAAGCCCATATCTGCTCATTTTGAATTACCCATGCAATCCTGAAGGAAGCACATATTCTTCTGATGAACTTGAAGCCATAGCAAATGTTGCTCGTGACAATAATGTACTTATTCTATCAGATGAGATCTATGGCCAGCTCCATCATGATGGGGAACACATATCCATTGCCCGATTTTATCCGGAAGGAACTATTGTTAGTTCAGGTTTATCAAAATGGTGTGGAGCCGGTGGTTGGCGGTTAGGTCATTTTGCATTTCCAAAAAATTTGTATTGGCTCAAAGATGCAATGGCATCTATTGCCAGTGAAACTTATTCCTGTGTCGCTGCTCCTATCCAGCACGCAGCCGTCGTTGCATATCGAGATAAAGAAACAGTGGAAGAATATTTATTTCATTGTCGTCGTATTCTAAAAACAGTTGGTCAATTTTGTTCGAATGCTTTGGCTTCTGCTAATGTAAATATACATTCCCCATCTGGAGCATTCTACCTGTTCCCTGATTTCTCGAATCATTCCGAAAAACTGAATGCTAGAGGAATCAATGATTCCTCTGCTTTATGTGCACAGTTATTGAAGAACACAGGGGTTGCCCTGCTTCCCGGGATAGAATTCGGGAGACCTGCAAAAGAATTAAATGCACGCATAGCTTATGTAAATTTTGATGGTGGAAAAACACTGCTAACAAGTCGAAAGATTTCAATGGAGCAGAATCTAACAATGGATGATTTAGGAGAAAATGCTATGCTAGTTAAACAAGGAATCGAAAACATTATTCAATGGATAAATAATTAATATGAAGAAAATCTATCTACTAATTACACTTGTATGTACAACCCTTAATGGTGCAAGCCCTGATCCTGTATTTTCGGAAAATGGTATGGTGGTTTCCACCAGCCGACAAGCATCTGAAATTGGGATTGAAATTCTACAGAAAGGTGGCAATGCAGTGGACGCTGCATGCGCTGTAGGGTTTGCACTCGCTGTTACTTCCCCTTCTAACGGAAATATCGGAGGCGGTGGGTTTATGGTTGCTCATATGGTTGACGGAACAACGTTCACTCTGGATCATCGTGAAATGGCTCCTGCAGCTGCCCATCGTGATATGTACCTTGATGCTAATGGTAATATCATTGAAAATATGTCATTGAGTACAAGAGCTGCTTCCGGTATTCCCGGAACGGTGGATGGATTATTGAAAGCTTGGCAAGATTACGGCTCTGGAAATATTTCCCGAAGAGAATTACTCGCACCGGCTATATCCCTAGCAGAAAAAAGGTTCGAGTTAAGCCATTTTGAAGCAACTCGGTTAAACAATTTTAAGGATTTCTTTTTAAAAAACGATGCAGCAGCAAAGGTCTTCATACGCAAGGACGGAAATCCTTGGAAAGACGGTGATATATTTAAACAAAAAGATCTTGCCAGAACATTGAAGCGAATCGCCCGGGAAGGCAGGGACGGTTTTTATACCGGTAAAACAGCAGATTTAATCGTGAAAGAAATGAAACGAGGAAATGGCTTTATTACGCACAATGATTTATTGAATTATACATCTAAATACAGAGATCCGGTAAAAGGAGATTTTCGGGAATATGAAATTTTATCCATGGGTCCGCCAAGTTCCGGGGGCGCAGTATTAATCGAAATGCTGAATATGCTGGAATATGCTGAACTTGATTCAATGAGTTGGAATTCTTCAGAATACATTCATTTATTAACGGAAATTGAGCGTATCGCTTTTGCTGATAGAGCCGAACATATGGGTGACTCTGATTTCTGGAATGTCCCACTTACCATGCTTCTTTCTGATGAGTACGCTGCTAAACGTTTCGGAAAAATTAAAATAGATGAAGCTGCAAAAAGCAAAGATGTCTACCATGGCGATCCAACGGGATATGAGAGTAAAGAAACCACCCATTTTTCTGTTCTCGATAAAGATGGAAATGCTGTGGGAGTAACCACCACCCTTAATTTGAGTTTTGGCAGCGGAATCATGGTTGAAAGAGCTGGATTCTTTTTGAATAATGAAATGGATGATTTTTCTTCAAAACCAGGCACACCAAACTTTTTTGGACTCGTAGGTAAAGAAGCCAACGCCATTGAACCGAGAAAACGTCCATTAAGTTCAATGACTCCCACCATCGTCGTAAAAAACGGAAACCCATTTATGATTATCGGGTCTCCGGGAGGATCTATAATCATCACCGCAACCTTACAAAGTATATTGAATGTTGTTGTTTTTGACATGGATGTTCAGGAGGCCGTTTCAGCTCCTCGCACACATTCTCAATGGCTTCCGGATATTTTATTCTATGAAAAAAGAGGACTGTCTGAAGATGTAATCCAAAATCTTGAGCAAAAAGGGCATGTTGTTAAAATGCACCCTTGGGAGTATTTAGGAAAAACGAACGCTATTGTTGTTACTGACGAATGGATTACCGGTGGAGCAGATACCCGGGGAGAAAATACGGCAGTAGGGTATTAACAACGTTGCAAATTGAAAATGTTACACCGGGCGACATTCCTCAAATTCTGGAATTAAATCAAGTTTCTCAACCGCACCTTTCTTCACTGACACTAGAGCGATTAATTGAATTGGTTGAAATGACGTTTCATTTCCGTGTGATAAAAGAAAATGGTGAAATTGCTGCATTCCTCATGGGTATGGAAGAAGAGCAATCTTATGACAGTATGAATTACGCTTGGATTTCTGATCGATACGATTCATTTTATTATATTGACAGGATTGCAGTAGCAGAAAAATATCAACGACAGGGATTAGGATTGGCCTTGTACAATGACGGTCAAAAAATAGCTATAGAAATAAAAAAGCCCATAATGGCCTGCGAAGTAAATGTTAAACCCATGAATCAAGGGTCCATTTTATTTCATAAAAATTTTGGGTTTGAGCCTGTTGGAGAACAGGATACGGAAGGCGGCAAAAAACGGGTTCAGTATATGATTAAGGATTTTTTATAATAAAATTCTCCCATTCTTTAATTTGGTTTTCCACCCATTTAATCGAAGGAAATTCTTTTGTCTGAACATCACCATTTGGCGTAATCCATATCCATAAATCCTTTGGATTTCCTAGTGCAAAATCACCTTCTAACGCCACGGATCCATCCGGATACCACCACGTCCAATGGTCAACATACAAGCCATTATGAAATTTTCCCTCTAGAGTTTTATTACCATCCACGTACCATTCCTGTTGGATGCCATGAGGAGATCCTATAGTATAATGATGAATGTATAATAATTGTCCATCCGGATACCATCTAGTATGAACGCTATCTTTTCTATCGCCTTTCCAATAAAATTCCCATTGTTTAGAGCCATCTTTATACCAACCCCTGTCATATCCGTTTTTTCGTCCATAGACAAAAAGTGCTTCTCCTTCTTTTTGTCCATTATCGAACCACAAAATCATTTTTCCGTGTAATTGACCATTTCGATATGGATCAGCAGAAGATATGGTTCCATTTTCATGCCAGAAAGACCATGTCCCCTCCTTTTTACCATTGAAGTATTCACCTTCTTGTTCTACTTGTCCACTTTCATACCATGTAGTCCACAAACCATTATGCTGGAGATTTTTGAATTCACCTTCTTGCTTTTTTACGCTATTTTTGAAATACCAAACCCAATGTCCATCTTGAATTCCATCTTTTAAAAACCCTTCAAATTCTTTTTGTCCATTCGCATATTTAAAAAATACACTACCGCTATACGGTGATTCATCTTTTAATTGATATTTACGACTGGTACCATCTAAATCTATTCTATCCACAAGATCTTTAATATTCACTTGAGAATACAAAAAGATATGACTACATAAGATTAATAATATTTTCTTCATTTCATAAATTAGTTTTCAATTGGTTAAATACGTTATTAGAGAATCCAAGCATAAGGGCCCCTAAGGGCTTGCTCTAAAGTGTCAAAATGTAAGCAGTTATAAGGGACACTCCAAAAGAACAGAATGAAAAAATAATCATTTTATTTTCTGCCAATAAACATTATTAGTAAGTTTAAAGAGGATATGTTAAAAATTCTTATAAAATTTTCAATTTTCTACTTATGCGGTACGCTACTTTATCCATGCACAACCATTCTTGTGGGAAAAGGGCTTACAAAAGATGGGTCTATCATTCATGCACATAATGAAGATATGGGCAATTTAACGGTAGGACGTTTATGGCGGGTCAATAATTTCTCATCCAAAGATGACTCAACATGGGTTCCTTATGTTTCAATTCCAAATACAGATAAAAAACTTGCTTATTGGGCTTCGGGGAATACGAAGCAAATAAGCAAGGATGAACTAAATCAAACCATGTTACCCTATGATAATATTCTCGTTGGAATGAATGAATCCGGATTGACCATGAGTTGTAATTGGATGTATTCCAAAGAAGAAAGTTTAGACAGAGTGGGGATTCGACGTTACGCCATTCGACAATTGATTTTAGAACGTGCTGCAACTGCCCGAGAAGCAGTCGATCTTATAAGTTCATTTATAGATTCATATGGTCAAGCTGACTGGAGTGGATTAACCTATGTTTTAGCAGATCCAAATGAAGGATGGATTGTTGAAACAACCTCCCATAACTGGGTTGCAAAAAAATTGAAAGATAATGAAATAATTGTTGTTGCCAATCGCTATACAATCGGAGAAGAATTTGATCTGTCCAGCAAAAATCTAATTCAAAATGCTATTGATAATGGATGGTACAATCATAAAGAAGATCCATTCAATTTTAAACTGGCATACGGCGATTCAGAATTTATGAATGAAGATTATGATTATGATAGGGAAGTAAGAGTTGATATATTATTAAAAGATAAGTTTGGTGAAATAAAACCTGAAGACCTAATGACTGTTTTAAGAGATCGTTTTCATAATTCTGACGGATATACACCTCCAACGTCTTTTGAACCTGATAGAATCACATGCCGAGCAAAAGGAGCAAAACGACCTATTTGCACGAATTTATGCCAATCATCCTTTGTGGCTCATTTACGTCCGGAATTACCAACAGAATTTGGGTCGGTCTTTTGGTATACTATGGCAACTCCTGCATATGGTCCATATTTTCCATTATATCCGTTTGGTTCAAAAATAATAGCGTCATTTACTTTAGATGATCCGGATGAAAAAAATACATCTGCATGGTGGATATATCGTCATTTACAACAAAAGGTTGATATTTCGAATGCAGAAATAATTAAATCAATCAGGAATCAAACTGAATCGGTAACATCAACTTTTATTTCAGAACAGGAATTATGGGAAAATAAAGTACAAAAACAAATTGATAATCGAAATTTGAAACGGGCCAATCAACTGTTGAATTTGTTTTCGAACCGATCAGCTCGGAAGTCACTCCATCAAAGTAAGATTATTTTAAAACGTATAAATTAATTTTTATCTTGTCACCAACTGGTCTCCAATTAATTGGACAAAAATAGACGACCCAATCAACAATGCCCTTTCATCAATATCAAAATGAGAACAATGGTGGGGTACGCTACGAAAGGGCTGATCTTCAGGAGCTGATCCCACAAAGAAAAAACATCCGGGTACTTTTTGAGCATAATAACTAAAGTCCTCGCCGCCCATGGACAAATAAGGATAACCGGCACCATTTCCTACAATCTTTTTTGCAGAGGCTAATAGCTTTTCATAGGCAAATTCATTATTGACTGTCAGCGGGTAACCCTCTCGATAATCAAGTGCTATTTCAGCTCCGAAAGTCTTGCCAACACCTAATATAATTTCCTGCATTCTTTTCTTGATCAATTGCCGGTTTTCTTCAGTATAAGACCGTGCTGTACCCTGTAAAATAACTTCATCGGCAATAATATTGAAATTGTAACCACCGTTAATCATGCCAATAGAAACGACTGTACTCTCTATTGGATTTGTATTACGGCTGACGATGGTTTGCAGCGCAGTAATCAAATGAGCAGAAACAACCACTGCATCCACAGATCCTTGAGGTGCTGCCCCATGTCCGCCAATTCCTTTCACGGTAATTTCAAATTTGTCTGCAGCGGCTAAAATAGGGCCTTCTTTCACTCCCACTTCGCCGTATTTCTGGTAATTCCATAGATGGATTCCATATACTTCATCCACTCCTTCTAAACAGCCGTCTTCAATCATGTATCGAGCGCCGCCTGCTCCTTCCTCTGCCGGTTGAAATAAAAATCGTACTGTGCCCTTAATCTCATCTTTTTTATCAGCTAATACTTTTGCTGCACCCAAAAGCATAGCCGTATGACCATCGTGGCCGCATGCATGCATGACACCATCGTTTTGAGATATATAATCAACGTCACTTGTTTCCTGGATGGGTAGGGCATCCATGTCCGCCCGGAGTGCAATGGTGGGCCCATCACCGCAGATTAAATCTCCAACCACACCCGATTTTCCAATACCTGTTTGAACATCTAATCCTAAATTTGATAATTGTTCAGCAACAATCCTCGCTGTACGGTGGACATCAAAACCCAATTCAGGATGTTTATGAATATCCCTTCGGGTGGCGATGATTTCGTCTGATATATTTTCGATTTCTTTATGGATATTAATATTCATTATTTTATTTAAATATGCTTGTTCAATTTATTCACTTATTTACGAATGATTCCATAATCGCTAATTGCCCACATCCTGCAGCAATATCTGTTCCCTTGCTCCAGCGAACCGTTACAGGAAATGATGCTTTATCCAGAGCTGCGATGAAAGACTCAATCACGTGATCTTCTGGCCGTTTGTATTTTCCACCAATTTCGTTATAAGGAATCACATTCAGTTTACACCGTCGTCTTGATAATAATGTCATTAATTTTTCAGCATCTTCTTTTGAATCTGTTACTTCGGCCATTAATACATATTCAAGCGTAACAGGATGTCTGGACCGGGATGAAAAATGATCAATAGCCGCCAATAGTTCATCCAGTGGATATTTCTTTGCAATGGGCATTGTTTGAAGACGGCTCTCTTGAGAAGATCCATTTAAGCTAATGGCCAGTTTATAACGATGTTTCTCATCTGCATAGCGATCAATTTTAGGCGTAATTCCTACAGTTGAAATTGTGATTCGTTTAGCCCCGAGTTTAATTCCATTTTCATCATTCATCAAATCTGCTGCAGCAATGACTCGATCATAATTCAAAAATGGTTCACCCATACCCATAAAAACAACATTTGTAATAGGAGATATTGATTCTTTACTCACCTGTAAAAATTGATCAATGATTTCTCCAACAGACAAATTTTTCTGAAAGCCCATGGATGACGTTGCGCAAAAATCGCAATCCACAGCACATCCCACTTGAGATGAAATACAGACTGTTATTCGCTTTCCTTCCTTCATAAGTACAGATTCTACTTTTTCTCCTGTCTGCAATTCAAATAGGAACTTTCGTGTTGATTCACCGGTTGAACCAGTCACATGTATCAATTTAAGCGAATGGATATTATATTTTTCTTCAAGATTTTTACATAAAACTGATGGGATGTTACCCATGTCTTCGAACGAATCAACACGGCTTCGATAAATCCAACCAAATAATTGTTGACCTCGATATAACGGTTCGCCCAATTCAGAAAGGATGGTATCCAATTCCCTACGATTCAATCCAACCAAGGCAATTTTTGATTCAAGAGAGGCCTGCATAAGCAAAGAATTTCGATTATCTTTTATGGGAGCGCAAGACATTAAGATTGTTTCAATTTGAAGTGACCATTAAGTTCGAACCCATTATTTAAATAATAATATTCAGGAAAAAACATGTCAACACAAAATGATGCACAACTTGTACAGCAATTAGAACAATTTCGCCAAGAGTTCATGGATGAAATTGGTAACGTAATTATAGGCCAACAGAATATTCTTGATCATTTTCTCATTGCGCTTATTTGTAAGGGACATACTCTTTTAGTAGGTGTACCGGGATTAGCAAAAACACTATTAATCAAATCCATGGCTGAATTACTTGATCTAAAGTTCAGCAGAATCCAATTTACTCCTGATCTAATGCCCAGTGATATAACCGGTACGGAAGTAATCGAAGAAGACCATGCAACCGGAAAACGTGAATTCAGGTTTTTTCAGGGTCCTGTATTTGGGAATATAATTCTGGCAGATGAGATTAATCGTACACCACCCAAAACACAATCTGCACTATTGCAGGCCATGCAAGAACATAATGTTACAGCCGGCGGACAAACCTATACACTGGATGAACCTTTCTTTGTATTGGCGACGCAAAATCCCATCGAACAGGAAGGGACCTATCCCCTGCCGGAAGCACAATTAGATCGGTTTATGTTCAATATTAAAATCGACTATCCCAGCCGTGATGAAGAAGTTTCCATTGTTCAAACAACTACAAGCGGAAGTGAAGCTGCATTAAAACCCATCATTCCGAAAGATCAACTATTGGCGTATCAGGAATTAGTACGGCGTGTACCTGTTGCGGAAAATGTTGTTGAATATGCAGTAGATCTGATTGGCAAAACGCGTCCCAAAGATGATGGCGTTCCAGACTTTGTTAATGAGTGGATTGATTGGGGTGCCGGACCTCGTGCTTCACAATATTTAATTTTAGGCGCTAAAGGACGAGCTGTTCTCGATGGGCGCCCGACACCCGATATTTCGGATGTAAATGA
>Ga0208408_1002047_pt1 | contig 11062 bp, 9 predicted proteins | sample ETNtaG_4_FD_185776 | JGI IMG/M metagenome (GOLD analysis project Ga0208408, IMG submission 185776) | Marine microbial and viral communities from oxygen minimum zone, Eastern Pacific Ocean - ETNP201406SV67 (SPAdes) (version 2) | ecosystem: Environmental > Aquatic > Marine > Oceanic ... | reverse complement strand
GGAACGGGTAGGATGCTAAGTTGAATGCAGCCAACTGAAAGGTCAACAGAAAGGGGCTTACTCCCTACTCCCTCGCACCTCAATCAAATATCTCATCAATTGAAGAAATATTACTAGCATCTGATTGTGTGTTTTCAATTTCGATATTTATTTTATTATCTAATATAGGTGGCTCTAAAATTAATGTTGGTTGTACCATCAGGTCTTTTTCTACTTCTAATGTAGATAATGTAGTGAGGTTTTGTTCCCATTCAATAATTGGTTTTTTTGTTTTATTAAGTCTAAAAATTGTTCCTATTGTCAGACCTATGCAAATAATAAATAAAATAACCAATAGGTATTCTATGACAGGGCTTAATTGCCAAGAATTCACATTAGCATTTGTTTCACTGGACGCCTCTTCATTGTTTATTTCTAAATTCATTGTGTCATCATCTAAAATATCGATGAATGGTTTTTCAGGCCATTGTAAAATGACATTCTTTTCAGCCCAAGATGTATTTTTATCAATCCTTAGAACTAAATCATACTCTCCAATTTTTGGAGTTACAATTATTTCAACAATCCCAGTACTTTGGTTATCGATTATCTCATCGTCAAAAGTAGATGTGAAAGTACAATTATATTCACAACTCACGTTTACAATTATTGTAGCGGTGTCATTATGATGTGCAGGCCAATGAGACACTGTAAATGATAATTCCATAATCGGGCAACCTCTAATTGAACCTCTAGTGGAAGGACATTCATCTAATGCATCATTTCGTCCATCGCCATCTGAATCCCTTTGAGTGGGTGAACAACCTATGTTGTTGGGTATTTCATTAGTAGGCGTGAAATCACATTCATCAACATCATCTGAAATGCCATCTGAATCTGAATCGATTTCATACAATGCGCACCCGAATGAATCAACGGTTAGATTAATTATAGTGGTGGGGCATAAGTCAATATCATCAGAAATTCCATCACTATCACTATCTAGTTGGCTAGGTGAGCAACCGTGATGATTAGCCTGTTCATCATAAGGAGTATTTGGGCATAGGTCAGCGTCATTCATTACACCATCCCAATCACCATCAATTTGGTTTTGTGCACAACCAATCAGATTAATTTCAACTCCTGCATCTGTATTGGGGCAGGCGTCAATATCATCTGTAACTCCGTCTTGGTCTGTATCCTTTTGATAGTCAGCGCAGCCATAGGCATCGACCTGTTGATTAGATGATGTATCAGGGCAGGCGTCAATATCATCTGTAACTCCGTCTTGGTCGGTATCTTTCTGATATTCCCCACAACCATCATTATCAACAGTAGTTCCAACATTTGTTCCAGGGCATTGATCTAGCAAGTCGTTAACTCCATCATTGTCACTATCAAGATCAGCTAGTCGGCATCCAAAGTGGTTTACAGCATCTCCAACAGGTGTTTTTGGGCAATTGTCAGCACTATTTTCAATGCCATCGCCATCAGTGTCAGGTGTACCAAGTTGCTCTAGGATGTACATACTTAGTAACTTTTGTGAAGTTCCTGAAGGGTGTATTTTGTCAAAGAACATAAATTCGTCAACGGTAGGTTCGATATAATCGCCCGATTCACATGTAATTCCTTGGTGGTGGCAGGCTGAATGGGTGACATTGGAAATACCATAGAATGAACTATTCCAGTATAGTGTTTCATACATTTGGAATACATCGATTAAGTTGATGTTAATATTTAGGGCACTTTCTCTAGCACTCATTGCAGTATCCAGTTTTGCATTGTAGTCAATCATTCTAGCATGCATAGCCTGCTTGTCATTATCGCTTTCATCAGAATAGGTGGGTACTTTTTCTAAAGGTGGCATATTGAGTACTATGATGTCTCTAGCACCATTAGATGCTAGGTCATTGACATGGTTGACGATGTAATTGACGACTTTTTGTGTATCCGTTTCACCACTATTTAGGAAGTTGTTGCCACCGCCCCAAACTGCTACTGTTTCGTTGGGTGCTATCCAATAGTTGTTGGTGTAATCTTCGATTTGCTTACCTAGGTTTGGTATGACGAAGAAGTTCATCCCATCTCCTGCCTCTGCCCCACCAAATGCTCGATTTGGACCTGAAGAACTACCCACTCCTGGTGTTATGCCTACGCCCATTCCTAAGGCTACATACTCATTCCAAACAGGTCCATTTGAAAACCTGCCTGCATAGTATGGAGGGGATTCTGGAGTCCCATATGTTGCCTTTGAGTTTCCCATGTCACTCAATGAATCTCCAAAAACTAATAATTTAGAAGTGTTTGAAGTGACAGATGTTTGGAAAATTACAAATTCTTCCTCTGCGTAGTCTATTAATTGATTTCTACTTTGATCCCATAGGACAATTCTCAGAGTATATTCATAGGAATAGTTGACCCACAATTCGTATGCTGGCATTGAGAAAGTTAACGAACCATTTTCCGTATTGAAGCCAATCCCTGACCCATTATGAGTAATTGTTCCATTATTTGCATAACCTGCATGAACTGTGTAATCATACTGATACAGATTGCTACTGGAGTTATCCATGCCAGTCCAAGTAATATTCCAATTTATCATTTCTCCAGTTTCAAAAGCATGGACATTAGGTAGATTAGCATAACCTTGCATCTCGATGCCTATGTCTTCATTTCCAGTCAATGATTTATTGTTACCAGCCGATGTTGAAACACTTGCTAGAGGTAAAAGAAGAAGCAAAACAATGGCAAGAATGGTTGCTCTTGGCTGCTTTGCATGGTCCATGTGACTTTTCACTACCTCGCCGTAGGCGAGAGTTTGTCATTTACTTGTCGTAAGTTTGTCTATCCCGTTAATTCAGCATCCATTGCTTCAGAAACAATGTGAGCATTTTCGCGATAATCTTCCCAATTTTCTCCTCCTTTAATAGCGGATTCAACGATTCTATATGCCGAAATCATGGCTGGCAAAAGTATTGAACTTGTTAACAATGCTAGGAAAATAAGCAGCATCATTAGAGTGAAGAAATTTCTCAAACCAGGAATAGCTAAAGTCAATCCAGCAGCTAAGCCTGCGCAGGTAGTTGCTGTGGTTTCAAAGATAGTTTGACCGGTGCGCGCAACTGCCTTGACAATGCCTCCAGGAGTTTCCTTTTCTTCTCTGATTCTATCCATTACATGTATTGAATCATCGACCCCTATCCCAAACACGATAGTACTAATCATCGCAGTGAATACATTGACATTTACATCGCCACTTCTCATTAACAGTGGTTGCCAAAGAACAACTACTCCAACAGCAGTCATGGTAAAGAATGCAAGCCTTGGACTTCTAAACAGTATGGTCATTGCAAAAAGAAGGACGATCATAGTTGCAATTGTAGCATCGGATTGAGCATTGTGCACCCCCTTATTGATATCTAATGAAACAGGCAAACCCCCAGTTAGTAGGGAGTTCTTCACGCCATCGACTCCCAAAGCATTGCAACTCAAGGCATCATCACATCCGCCCTCAGATAGGTAGGCATCTAGTTGGTCTCGTAATTCACTAGCTCTTGAGAGTGCAATATATGGTTGATTAACATAGACAAGTGTTTTTGTTTCTCCAAGATTAGCCATAGGTTCGTTCATCAACATTGAGCGAACTTCGTATGAAAGTGTATCAAATGCGATATTTATCATAACTTCTCTTGTTGTGGCTGTAGTAATTACAATGTCACCAGTGATGATGCATTCTGGTTGTAATTGGTCATCCCAACAAGGTGAATGTAATATTTCCCAAAGTGATCTATCGTACATTTCCTGTCCAGAAAAATTCACATTAATATGTACTGCTTTCAGTATTGTCACTAAACTAATCGAAGTCGTGTTTTCAACATGGTTTATTTCCTCTTCTTGTATGAATTCAATAGAATCTAACACTTCAAGGTGGCGAATGGGTGCAATTTCATCTCGAACACCTCTAGCCTCAGCATCAATGATGAACATATTTGTTTGACCGCCTTCGAATACCATGGAATATTCCCTCAAAGTCTCATAAGATTCGAGGCCGGGTGGCACTTCATCCGATGAACCAGTAATGTCCTTGCCTAATTCTGCTCCAAGAATAAGGGCTCCAAAACCACTAATCAAGAAAGCGACTAATATTACTATCCAAGCACCTTTAACTGGTATTTCTCCAATTTTTTCCCAAACCTTCTCTGCCTTCTGCCCGCCTGTCTTTCTATAGCGAACCAACCAACCTAGTGCAGGGACTAATATGACGCTGAAAAAGAAGGTACAGGTGATACCCAATACTAGGGTGATGCCCACGGTTCTCATTGGTTGAATTGGAACAAGCCACGCCCATGCGAGGACACTAAACCCAACGATTGTGGTTATTGCCGAAAGCAATATCGCGTGTCCAGTGGTCATGATTGAATGTACAGTAGCATCAAGGTAGAGTTGTTTATCCCAAGGGTCTAATTCAGGCAATGGTTCACCATCTCGTTTTGCTTCCCAAACAAGATTGGCGTTCTCTTCAAGCATAATATTTCGAGTTTCTTCAATTCTGTTGATTAAGTGCAAAGCATAGTCAACACCTAACCCTATCAAAATAGGTCCTGCTGCAATAATCATAGGAGTTAGCATGATGTCTAGGATTACTGTAGTTCCGAAGGTAACTGCTAAACTCAGTACAATTGGAGTCCCACAGATTATGAGGACTTTTGGATTTCTATGGAGTGCAATCATAACTACGCACACAAAAGCAAGGCTGATTGGTAACATATCTTCCAATGCAAGATAAATGGCATCTGAAACATCGTGTAAAACGGGAGTTAGTCCGGTAACTGTAATGGCTTGCCTAGTGGGTAAATCCCCCCAACGCTCATCCTCCATGCTAGACAGTTTGATTCCTTCGTAGTCTCGGCCACACAGAGGGTCATCAAATTCATTGTAAATTTCATTATTTCTCGAACAGTCATCAATTACTGACTTGACATGCTGAACAAATGATTTGTGATCTAGAATTTCATTTCCATTAGGGTCAGTTCTAGTATCAACATCGGTTCCAGCCATGTCAAATCTAATTCCCATTACTACGACAGCAGTATCCCATATGCCATCTCCATTAGTGTCAATAACTAGGCTGTCTAAGGAACTGCCGAGGTTCTCTACTGTGTTGTTTACTCTGTCTTGATTGTCGGGGATCACATAAGTGTCTCTTGGGTCCTGACTAGCAACGATGCAACCATCACCGGTTTGGATGGGGAGGCCATATTCCTCGACTGCACAAGCAAAACGATTGGGGGCTGAGTTGGCTTCCTTAATCATCTGAGATGCACTTAATATCCAAACAACACCATCTTGAGTTCCTCGATCTTCTTTATTCCAATCAATTCCTCTTGCGTACCGACCCATGTCTTTGTTATCATCATCTCCTTCAAGAAAACTAATTTGTCTCAGAATATTGACATCAGTGATGTTTTCACTACCCCTCATAGATGTGTCATCTATTGAATTATCAGTGTGGATATATAGCAATACAATATCAGTAGACCATTGTTCTCTTACATCTAGTAACAATTCAGTTGAATCAGCTCCTTCAGGAAGATATATTTCGACGTCTCCGTTAATTTGTTGTCCGAAATCCATGGCATCTTTGCCAACAAGAAGAGTCAGTAGCACCATGACTATGACAATGGGCCCTGGTGAGCGGAAAATTGTGCGATAGAAACGTGTCGCCTGTCCTTCAATGAGTGAGTGCGCCCAACTGCTAATCTCGGAGACTTTTCCACGGACATTATCTGAAATATCAGAATAAGTTGAGTAGAAAGGGTTGTTTTTGATTTGGTTGATGATAACGAGCCAGCGGGGCTCACCAATTTCGCCCCCCTCCTCATCCGCCATGTATGCCTCTGATGGCTTGGCTATCATGAACAGTTCGCCCTAAAGTGGCTAAAGGGTGGCTAAGAGGCGATACTCACTCAATGCCAAAGTTCCTAACAATCAAGCGCTTCATGATAGTTCTAGTGCCTTGTAATACAAGACCTGTAAAAATTAGGCTGATGCCAAGCATAGATAGCCATGCAGCAGTCAATCCTGGCCCCACGGTCAAATCAAGTGATGCTCCTGTGAATTCGTTAAATCTGTTCAAAGCCCTCATTCCAATGGCTGAACCGAGAGTTAAGAGGCCTGCACCAGGTAAACCAAAAGCAAGGAAGGGTTTCTTCTGAGATAGTGAAATTAAAGCGTAGGATAAAACAGTAAATCCGTGACTCATTGCAGTAAATCGAGAACCTTTGGGTACATCATATCGAATTATGGTGGGGACTTCAGTAACTGACAATTTCATTTCATTGCATTGTTCTAGCATCTCTAGTGTGGATTCCATTCCATCCTGATCAAATCGAATTTTCTTAAGAGCTAAGTTTGAAAATGCCCTAAACCCACTTTGTGTATCGCTAACTGCTAGGTCGGTTGTAAGATTCGAGGCGGCAGTAATTAATTTCACGCCCAATTTTCTGTATGCTGGCATTTCTTCACCAGAACCGCCTTCTATGAATCTTGAACCAATGACGAAATCAGCATCACCCGCAAAAATTGGTTCTAGCAGAACGGGGATATCATTCGGGTCATGCTGGCCATCACTATCTAGTATGATTAGAGCCTTGGCATCAACTTCCAATGCATACTTGAAAATTGATTTTAATGCGGCCCCGTAACCTCTATTCGAACGATGATAGTGTACCTTGGCTCCTAGTTTGCGCGCAATCCTGGCAGATGAATCGAAAGAACCGTCATCAACACAGTAGACCTCATCTACATGTTTTAGAGATTGAATAACTACTGTGCCGATAGTCTCTTCCTCATTGTATAGGGGCATAGCCGCAACCACAGGGCCCGAGGCGACAGTCTCCCCCATCAGTATATTCTGCCTACCGCGCCGTATTTAGCCGTTTACAGTATATTATTCACTATTAAGGTAATTTCAAGACATTTGTCCTGAGGGGGATTCTATGACTTTAGGGTTAAAGTTGCTAACTATGCCCTGCCATATTTTCTGCAGCAATTCTTCTGCGCTGAAATTCTGCCACTAGATTCTTTCGAAGTTCGGCTTCTCTTTCCTCAACTCTGTGAGATACAATTTGTGCAATATGTGGTTCTAGTTGTTCAAGAAGTCTAGCAACGTCTAATCCTTCACTACAATGGGGGCAATTCAATTCATGTTTTGGATTGACAGTCTTTGCATCCTCATTTTCGTACATATACAGTGATTGCATATTAGAGGGGTCTTTTCTTCTGACTTTGCGCTTTATGCTCTTAATTGATTTAGATTTAGGTTCAGCACGAGCCCTTAAACTTCCCAAACCAACTCTTGGTTCAACGCCACTGATCTTAGTGCGTCTCTTCTTTTGAATTGGTTTTTCGTCGATATCAAAGTTAACGCCAGAACAGACAAATTGGCGCATGTCATCCCCATCAGGTTTTGAATCAATTGTCATACGAAACTGAGCAGTAGGCTCGCTGACGGTGTTATAAGCGTATCCGCGCCTGTCCTAGACCTGCGCGCGATTATTCGAATAATCGCAAATCGCGGTTTACAATTTGAGCCCGAGCAACCATTGGATTGCCCGGGCCGTAAGCGAACTTAGTTGTCTATGAATTGACTCACTGTTGTAACTGCTCGTTCTCCATCCAATACGCGTCGGAGAGATGCAAGGTTGATGATCAGCGGCACATACGTTTGACCATCGCTGGTACAATATGTGGAACAGTCGGAGAAAGCGCTGCTGTTGATTGACAGCTTAAGCGCACCTCCTGCGTTGCTCTTTCTAACATAACCAACCAACATAGTTGGCTCCTCATCATTTTCTTCGTTCTCATTCATATTTTCATTTTTTACATTTTTACTCATTTTTTTCAACTCCTGGCAATTTAATCATTATTCATCTAAGCTTTCTGATTTGTGCCGAGAAGTTACTGTGAGGAGCGAGGGTACACCATAATTTCTTGAGGAGGTAAATGAAAGTGAATGTGAAATGGCCTATTTCCCTATGGGAATTAAATTGAAAGTGAAAAGCATTTCAAATCAATAATATGGGGTAAATGTCAACGAATTTTGGCTTAGAGTGACAAAATCTAATTTCACCTGTGCGCGCAAGCGTCAAAGAGGGTTGCTTTGTCGGCCTCATCAATATGCACTGCTTAGTAACTGGTGGCGCTGGGTTTGTGGGCTCCCATCTTGTAGATTTGTTGCTTGATGCAGGTCACGATGTTAGCATCTTTGACAACTTTTCATCTGGAAGGAGAGAATTTCTGCAGCATCACGGAGAAGATGTTACTGTGATTGAAGGTGATTTACTAGATTTAGGTGCAGTAAATCAGGCAATGCAGGGGATTGAGATTGTATATCACCTAGCTGCTAATCCTGATATCAGATTAGGTACTACTATCACAGATACAGACCTTAAACAGGGTACAGTTGCCACTTACAATGTACTTGAGGCAATGAGATTAAATGGAGTCAAGAAGATTGCTTTTTCCTCTTCATCAGTAGTTTATGGAGAGGCTGAGCAAATGCCAACCCCTGAAGATTACGGTCCATTATTCCCCATATCCTTGTATGGGGCAAGCAAATTAGGCTCAGAAGCACTCATAACTTCATGGGTGGGTACTTTTGAATTACAGGCGTGGATATTTCGCTTTGCTAACATAGTGGGCGCCAGGGGGACTCATGGAGTAATTTTTGATTTCATTCACAAACTAAGGGTGGATCCAAATCGTTTGGAAGTTCTTGGTAACGGGCGTCAAGAGAAATCCTACATGGAAGTTCGTGATTGTGCCGCAGCAATGATTCATCTTGTTTCATCTACTAATGAAACAATAAATTGCTATAATCTTGGTAGCGATGATACTTGTAGTGTTAGTAGAATAGCAGAGATTGTGATAGAAGAGTCGGGATTACCCAATGTATCGATTGATTATACAGGTGGAGACCGTGGCTGGGCTGGTGATGTGCCAAAGGCAATGCTTGACCCAACTCGAATGAATAATGCAGGCTATGCCACAAAATACAATTCAGAGGGTGCTGTGAGACACACTGCTCAGACTTTGATGGAGGAGATTGGAATTGATAATGAGTGAAGGAATCAGTAGGCGTAATTTGAGGTCGGATGAGGATGCAGATGCTAGGTTAACATCTGGGTTTGTAACAGCAGGAGTACTAACTTTCATCATGTTGGCTGTAGTGCTCTTTACTGAAACACCAGAAATAGGTCCCTATGAAGGTGAATTGGCTCCCAACTTGATAGGTAAGGCGCATATGTCGGGCTCATCTACATGGGTGGATTTCGAACTATATGATGAATTAGACTTTAGTTGGACCAATGATTCAGAATCTGATGCGAAGTGGATACTAGTAATATTCATGGATACTGACTGTGGGTATTGTTGGGGCAAGGCTGAAGAGATGTCCATGATACATGATACATTTGGACACCATTTGAATATCATTAGTGTTGCAGTTAATCTCAATATGGGTGGGCACGAATCATCTAGAGAAGAAGTAGTGGCATTCCAAGATATGCTTTCTTTTAATGGGTGCAATGGGGGCAGTACCGATTGCTCATCAAGAGGTGGTGCCGTTCATAATTGGACTTATTTTGATGACCTTAGAGCTACCGAAATGGATACTTGGGGCGTTCAAGGAACTCCCTTCTATGTCATCATACAACCAGATGGCAAGGTTGCATGGAATCAAGGTCAACACCAAGATGTAGAGGTGGCTCAGGCGCTCTTTGAACTGATGCCTCCGCCTCCGGAGGAGTGATAATTATGATTTTATCAACTACTGTAGTCACAATTTTGTCCGGTTTTGCAGTTCTTTTTGGAGCGGCTTCTAGATTTGAAGCAACACGCCCATATTTCAAGAGCCTGGGCATGTCAAACCTAGTATCTGAACCCGTTAGTAGAAGGATGATAGTTGGCACACTTTACTCTATTTCCGGTGGTTTGATTGCTGCTATTTGGATATGGGTTATACAAAGGCAGGAAATTATTGGTAATACTTCATTATGTGCGCCTAGCAGTGGATGTGCAAGCGCCCTCTCAGAACACGCATTGAACACAATTCCATTTACCGATCTGCAGTTTGGATTATTCTTTGTTATGTTGTTCAGTATGCTACTATTCTTGGTATTGAGTCTTCATCTTGAACCAAATTGGTCATCAAATGAAAGATTCCTTTCATTCGGTCGTATTGGCGCTATTATTGGTTCATTAATTTCCCTAGTGATGTTAGTATTCCATCTAGTGAGTGTTGAAGGAGCACCTGCGATTTGCCTACTTTGTCTAATTCTAGTAGCTGCCAATATTGTCACATTATACCAATTACAACTGTTGCACAACTCACATTCAGATGGTACTTGGAATTCCAAGAACTGAGAATTTCAGAGTGATCTTATTCTTCTTCGAAACCAACTGAATCTAGTTTGGTTTTAGAGTCGTTGGCAAATAGAAGAAGGGCGAATATGAATATGAAGCCCATCATTGCCATCAATGGAATGCTCATGAAATCAAATACATTGAGATATTGAACAGTGCATGATTCAAAGGCTGAACAAAATGGTGAGTGTTGCTCAGGATTCAACTGTAATTGGTAATGATAAATAGAGATAAATGCACCAAATCCTGACATTGCCAAACCGTAGATTCGGATTCCAAAATCACTCCTAAAGCCTGCAAAAAGTAGTAAAAACGCTAGTGGGTACATGATTATTCTCTGATACCAACATAGTTTGCACGGGATGAAGTTGGCGATATCTGATAGGTATAGGCTTGCCATCATACAAAATAGTGCTACAAAACCTGCTAAGAATAAGGCCCCTTGGGAGTGCTCATTTCTCAGTTCAAGCAATTTTTTAGCCAAAGATTCAGAGTTACGACTAGCAGCAATGAATGCCAATAGGCCTGCTCCTGAGATGCCAGATAGAAGTGACATCACTGCAAATAGTGTTCCCGCCTCATCTGGTGTCATATTATCCCCAATTCACAAGCACTCATGCGCCCATTGAATATACGTGAGGTAGCATCATGATTTAAT
>Ga0208408_1002045_pt1 | contig 11076 bp, 7 predicted proteins | sample ETNtaG_4_FD_185776 | JGI IMG/M metagenome (GOLD analysis project Ga0208408, IMG submission 185776) | Marine microbial and viral communities from oxygen minimum zone, Eastern Pacific Ocean - ETNP201406SV67 (SPAdes) (version 2) | ecosystem: Environmental > Aquatic > Marine > Oceanic ... | reverse complement strand
CGAAACATCTGTATTTGTATTAGGTAATATAAATTGTTGTTCTTTATTACTATAATCAACTGTATATTTGTGTGTTAATCTAACACCTTGATTTAATTGAACATCCGGTATTACAAATGTTCCTAGATTGTTTAATACACCTGAATACGAATCAGCTGTTGTAAATAAATATTTTTGTTCGTCGATAACAGTTGAAAATCTTTTATCTTTTTCAACAATCATAGTTGTTGCGGCATCGTTCGGAGTAATGGTTAATTGGACTATTGCTTTTGTTCCTTGGACTGATCGTGGAGTATAACCTATTTGTTTGGCTTTCTGTACAACAGAATTTCTAAGTTCCGCAGTATCTAAAAACATTTCATTTGCCAACATATTTAAATAAAAAGAATTATAATATGTGTTGTATGAAAGTAAGTCCATTATAACATCTAAACCAGATCCGGCAAAATCAAAATTTGCGAACTCACTCTGACTCTTTAAAAAAGTTGTCAAGTTCGTTTTGATAGAAGCGTAATCTAATTCAGATACTTGTAATTTTGAGGTTTGTTCTGCCACAGTGTTTCCTATCTATATAAAAATTGTTCGAATGTCTCGGAATTTTGTGATCCCATCATAGTAAAAATTATTTTTACTCTATACCTATTTCTATCGTCTTCAGAAGTAACTTGGATATCCCTAATTATAGCGCGCGGCTCTAAGGTGCTCATGGTATTTTCAATGCTTTGTTTTAATCGAGTTTCCGTTATTATACTCATTGGATCAAATAATAAATCTTGCAAATTTGATCCAATTTCGGGATGCCCAAGTCTTTCGAATTTTCTAGTTTGTAAAATATTACGCATAGATTGTTTTATGCATACATATCCTGTTATTTTTTTTAGATCGCTTGTGTTAGGGTGTTCTGCAAACGATAGATCTATATCAGAATATAATGGTTTATAGTTACTGTCATGCTGTTTTTTAGCGCCTTGCTCTATTGATAATTCTGTATATTGTGCGTCTGCCATTTCTTCTTTCTCCAGTTACTTTATTTATAACTATATCTCTATTCATCTTCAACCGGTTTCAGAGGTTGACCCAAAATCAAACCCCCCTAATGAATCATCAAGGTCCAGCCCCTCTGAACCTCCCCCTTCATCATCACCGGTTTCCTCTTCATCATCAACCGCCTCCGTCGCGACAGTAACAGCCGGCCATGTTTTATCTTGTAAAGTTTGAAGATCAACATAAACATTATCGGCTTTAGTATTAATATCTTCCAAATATTTTAAAAACTTTGTCCTACTTTTCTGTACTAGGTCGTTATAAGTCTTTTCCTTTGCGCTTGCTTTTGCTATTTCAAATTTCCAGTTTTCATGATACTTAAATTGTTCAACATCTGAATTATCGGATCTTCTATAGGGCTCGTTGACGGCTACATATTCATCTCCAATTGTTTCTAAAATTGTACATTCAATTTCAGTGTCTGAGCCGAAATCAACTGTTAGCTTATCATCCTTGGAGACGCCTAGGGCCATCCATGAAGCAACCTTTGCTTGTTCAGTGCCGAAAACTTCAACATTTTCATCAGTTGAAGGATCCATAATAAAACCTTCCGATGCTGGAACAAAGCCATTTAATTTTATTATAGTGCCTGCTGCATATTCACTAACGGTACGTTTGGATCCAGGGTTTCCGGCTGTGAAGGCCGTTTCGGCCTCAGTCCACACTGGGAGCGTATCGTATTCATCACCGTTTGGCATAATTACTGAAATAGTATTGGCTTTTGCTAAATATTCTCTCACTCGATAACCCGGATGTAGATAATGGGTGGTATTAGCTATCCCATGAGCCGCTACAGTAGTAGTTGCATCTACCCAAGTGTCGAACTTGGAATTTGGATATGTGACTGGGTCCATATAATCTGATGGAACTTCAGCTTTATCTAATACTATGTCATATGCTAAAGCTTCGTCTATGTCCACTGGAAATGGTTCATCAAGAATAGCAACGGTTGAATTAGACAAGGATTCAATGGATCTTGTTGATCCAGAACTATCCGACGTCGGATCCATTATAGTAATTGTAGTATTCTCTCTGATTCTACGTTGCCCGCTATCAAAATCATCTACAAAATCTACAAATTCTCCATTTATAATCATTAATGTTGTTCCTTTAGATCTTAAACTACCATTGCGAACACCTTCCGGATTCTTTTCATAATCATAAGGTGTTCCGGGCGAAGCCTGGATCTGCATTAATTCAATTGTTGATATCATTTCCTTAACTCTAGCTACTAACAATTCTAATTCTCTTAAGTCATTTTCTCGCATTTGAAATAGTTCATCGTAAATATTTCTATTTTCACCAATGAAAACCGGAGGTTTTGAATTGTCAAAGCCTCCAAAAAGAGAAACTGCATTTATTTTATCTCTCATATTCTGGCCACCGGTGAGGGTGTTGTTGCCATCTAACCAACCTAGTATTTTATTTAATCTTCCTTTAGCCGTTGTTAGCCAACTGGCTTTATCTGACTTAATTTCTTCCGCTGTTCTTTCATCTCCTGATTTTACTTCTGCATCTTCCTCTGGTTGATTATCCGATAATTTCCAATATTCGGCATTGAGAACCAATCTTCCATCCGAAACTCCTGTTTCGGGATCTACCACAGGATTTGTATGTAACGGATGTTCACCACTGGTACCATTCTTCAAGCATACGTAATTTTTCCCTTTATAATATAATTCATCGTCGGCATCATACGTTTTTTCTTCATCAAATATAGGAGTGGCGGCAGCTTTCATTGTTGCAATATCTTTTTCTTCAGAATCTTTGAGACTTCTAAAACCTAATAACATTGCTAAAGTGTCTACGGATCTTACAAGCAAGTCTTCATTCGGACCACCACCTAAAAAACATACGCCGGCACAATATTTTAAATCCTCCGGCGGTTTGAAATCACCACCAGCCGCCATCATCCTTTCTCTAAATTTTTCAGTACCTCCTGGTTGCGGAGGCAAATATAAAGAATATATTCCAGTTGCTGGGACTCCATTAGCAAATAGATCTAATATTTTTTCAATGTCTGCGGCAAATGCCATTGTATCATCTATTTTTGAATCAAGAAAATCTATAATCGGATCTAATATTTTTTTATAAGATTTAACTGATGATTGCATACTTCTTACTTCTGCTTCCGCTCTATCAAATACTTGCGTCAAACCGGGGAACATTCGTTCCATACTCTGACCCCTCCAATTAGGTGGCTTTCCTCTTGCTGTCATAGAGTATGAATCAGCCACCGTACCGACTGTAACTCTTCCTTCTTTTATTTGTGTATATTCCGGAATAGCCTGTAGTTTTGCATTTGCGGCGACCTTCTTATCCGCTGAGAGTTCGCCTTTGTCGCCGTCTCCGGTTATTATCTCTCGGGGCGGCGCAGGGATACCTTCGACTATTATGTCACCGGGTGCAAAATCTCCAGTTTTAGTTATCATTTCAACTTCTAGAACTTGTTCATTATAAGGTAATTCATTTGCATTGACGACTGCCGGTTTTGCTCTCTCTCTTATTCTGCTTTCAGTTAAAGGTTGATCCCATGACTCCAGTTCAGAATTATTTTTGGGTTTGGGAATATACATAGGTTTAGTGCTTACAACTTTTGTGATACGCGCAATTTTGTCCCCGGACACGTTCATTATCCTTTTTGACTTTTTCAAAGTTTGAACATTAAACGCCCCCTGAGAATCATTTTTTTTGGTAAAAGTTTCACCGATTATTTCCTTTACTGTTGGAGCACGCCTTTCATCCCCTATATTCCTTCTTGTGTACGCCTCACTCTTTCGTCCCTGTCTTTGGTGTGTTATATTAACATTACATACCTTCTTTAAGCGCAGAGTTCTTTTAGCCACCGCCGGCTTTGTTAGTTTTTTAATAGATTTTGATAAATCCTTTAATCCGTCCAGAGATATAAATCTGTTAAAATTATCTAATATTGTATTAAATTGAGCGAGGTCTGGGGCGCCGATTATAAAAATTATACCTGCTACATTAGCTGATGCAGGAAAGATGGGTCGACCGGATTCATAATAACTTGGGTCTTTCATATTTTTCATCGCCTCCTCGTTCATCTGGCCTGCCCACTCGCCGGACGCTATGTATGCATTTTTGTAAGTTTCCCACTCAAACAATTTATCAAAGGTAAAGGCTGGTTCGCCATCTTTATCTTTTGAATCTAAATCTCCGTCGAGGATCATTCGTCTCAAATGCTTCGGTACATCCATTTTATCATCAAAAGATTCATCTATAGTACCTAAAATACCATTCGGTGTCAATTCCGTTAAACCAGTCCACTCGTTCATCTGAATATAATATTCATTAGCTAATTGTCCAAGTCCGACTGTTTTCGTAGGATCGAAATCGGCTTTAAAAGATGGAAATAAAGGTCCAATTGGATCTTGACTCTTAGATAATGGAGTATATTCAACATAAATTTGTTCATTTGTTAATGAATCTATCACTTTCGCACTACTATAATTACCATCTGCATCTTTTATCGCTTTTTCGTATTCTCCTTTTGCATTCATTCTTGCCGGTACAAAAGTTTGGGTTCCCACATGTAATGCACCAGTAATAGGATTTTTTTGTACGTTTTGCTGAACAGTAGTGGAAGTCACTTGGATCATATAAAAACCAAGTCCACGTAAACTGTTTAATATGGCTATAATTTCTTCTAGTATTCTATCAATCGCTGCGAATATAGGATCTATGGCGGCAGTCATTAAGGCTTTGTTCATTTCATATAGCTGCTTAATAAATATTGCATTTGCTTTATGAAGTTCTAATGCTTTTTTAGCACCTTCAAACATAGGTTTTAAATACTTATTATCACCTCCTAAAGTTCTTGAATCCCAGAGATCAGGATCGTATTCTATTGCTTCTGCATTAAGATCGCGTCCGGAAAATACGCCAAACTGTGCGCCTTCTGCAGAACCTAATAGATTTAAATCCAATGACGACCCACCGACGCCCAGTCCTGTATTTCTTTGAGTTCCGGTTGCAGCATTCCTCAGGTCTTCGCGAGATGATAAATCGCGTTCAGCAAGTCCGTGCTGGGGAAATTTAACGGCCATTTAAATCCTTCTTCAATATATTTTCGTGCGACTGGATCACATCTTCCTTAACTTTGTTTAATAGTTTATGTTCCAATTTCATAAGTTCTGAGGTCTTTTCAGCTAATTGTGCCAGTAAAGGGGCCATTAGTAGTTCTTTCTCATGACTTTGCCATTCTTCTTGTTTTTCCTTTTTTGCCATATTATTCACTAAATAAAGAGTTTAAATCAATTTTGGCTTTATTAGCCTTAGTGGGGTCATAAAACCACTTTGGTGGTACTGGTACTCCACCCATTGGTTCTGCCATCCCACCTGGTAAAATCGGACCCATCGCAGTAGCACCTGTTATTGCATGTGAGTGCTGCAAATAATCATCGATAAGTGCTTCTATAATTTTCTTTAGGGATGTTATTTCATTACTAATAGACATAGTACCTGAACTGGTAATAGATAAACCTGCCAATTTGGTTTTAAATTCTGCTGTGCCTCCGGCTCCGTGACTGGCGACCACAATATTACCTTGAGGTCCTTTGCTCATTGAAAATTCGGCCACTTTATTCATTATCTTTATATCACCTAAACTGGAAGATAATGTTATATCTGAAGCAGTAGGATTACCTGAACTGGGAAGAATTTGAAAATATCCTGTTGCTGCCGACGGAGACTTTTTAACCCCGTAAGGATTATCATTTAACTGTAATACAATTCCGCCGGAACCGGTAGTTGCCCCTCCACTTTTTAAATTAATATGCCCCTCAGTTGTGACAATTGCCTTAGAGGGCCGGGGTGGAGTTGACGTACCTTGACCTGTAATATTTTCTTCGCTACTATGTGAAATAGTAGTTGTCATGCCTTGAGCGCTGATACCGAATGCACCCATACTACTATAACTAATTCTTCCGGAACTTACTGATTTTTCACCACCTATTATCTCGAAGAAATCTCCTTTTCTTTCAATCTGTGTTCCTGTGTTTCCTTTCACACCTTTTTTGCCTGGGTCTAGTTGCGGTGGTAGCTGCGAACCTCCGTGTAGGGTTGGTAGATCATTTGGCAAACCGGTTTGATTATATAATGGAGTATTAATTACAACTTCTTGACTTGCGTTTAACTCAATGCGCCTTGCATTAATAAAAGCTATACCATTCTTGGTATACATTTCAATATTTCCTTGTTCCGAATCTAAACGAACGTCGCCACCCATTCCTTTAACTTTTAAGTAAAAATCATCATCTGATCCTTCGGTATTAACAACCAGTTCATACCCACCTTTTATGCTGGCAAATTTTGAACCACCTACCATTTCATGAGAATTTCTCAAAACACATGACCAATAATCCTCATTTGATTTATCAACTACTTTTCCACCAGGATGCATTTCTCGATACGAACCGGAACGATGATACCAATGCAACCTTTCTGCCATGGGAGAATCATCAATTTCTATAGCATGACCACTTTCTGATACATGTACGTGATTATATGGATATATAACGCTTTCCGTATAGGCTGGGTTTGGTTCGCTTAACTCAATTAAGGATCCATCACGATTACCCTTAGCTAATGGATAACCCTTCATTTGCAGTGCAAATTTTCTTTGAACTATAGAATTATTATCTCCATCTCTTTTTACGACTATTGCACCTGAGGCGTTACTTCCCATTGAAAATTTAAGTTTTGTACTTCCATCTATCATGCCCCTAGCTAATCTAGGCGTTGTTGGTTCACCTAAAAATCTCTTAAGAGGATAATTATAACTATATTCATAATCAGGTAGTCGCTCGTCGACGGTGTCAGTTGCTTCTCGTAAAAATTCTGCTGCTACCGCTCCGTCTGCCGTCTGTTGCCCTGCTTCTATGGTCGGCTTATCGGATCTTTCTTTAATTTTAACCGAACCAGTTTCAAAATCCCGAACGACATTAAGTGGGTGTTGAGGAACATCTTGATCTGATCCGTCTGTGCGCACCAATTCCCCAGTATCTGGGTTAACATCATAAAATTTTACCGCGTCATAATCGCGCGGATCATTAAAGCCTTCATTCGGATTACATGGTTTATCCGGTCGTCCTCCTAATGTGCCTATCATAACTGGATCATTGGCTTCTTTACCGTCTCTAAAAAATCCAAATACCCAAGTACCTTCTACTGGTCCTGTTGGGCTTGTTCCAACTCCAGTTTGAGAAGCAGAAGTAATAGGCATCATAGGAAAAGCCCATGGTAAAGTAGAAGTGGGCAGGTCCTGTTTATCCTTGGTATGCCAACCGAGCCATCTTACCCGACATCTTCCTAGAAATAAAGGATCAAATCTATCTTCCACAACACCGACGGCCCATACAAAGCCCTCTTTTCCCATAAAATCTGTTTCCATTTTCTCCTTAATTAAAAACCTTCAGTACCGCCACCTAACCGTGCTAAGTTGGCGGCTTCTCTACTCGGGTAAGCAGTGCCACCAATTGGCTCGCCGGCAGAATTAATTTCCCACGGATCGAGCTGCCTGCCGTCGATTGCAAACCAAGGCCCGGCATTTAAATTTTTTGTGCGTTCTTCCTTACTCTGCACATCACCCAGGTGAATTTCTTTGCCTCCATGTTTTTCCTGATATACATTTGCATCTTTTGCTGACAGTTCACCAATCAGTGCCGCAGTAGTTGCATTTCCGTTATCAGCATCTGCTAGGAAATCAGCTAATTCCTGCGCGGCGGGCAAAGGTTGTTCAAACCCATCTTTTCTGATTTGTATTTCTTGAGTATATCTTTCATCATCAAAAACATGTTTTATTTTTGTCATCATATATTTTCCGTTTAACCATGCATCATAGTCTTTTGCATTTTCACTATCAACAGCTGAGGGTATCTTCACATTACATATGTCTCCAACTCTTAGAGATGAATCACCGTTTACTTTAATGGTTAATCTTATATTATCAAGTTGTTGTAACTGCGAATCTCTTTTTTGAACTCTTCTTTCAAGATTTGATGCTTTAATCCCGGGACTGGCGCCGGCTGGTGTTACATTAGTTCCTTGTCCACCCGCTTTTCTATTTGTTGCAAAATAATAATCATGATTAAAATTTGTTCCTGTTAATTTTACGCGCGATCCTTCTCCACCATCATCGAGTAAACAATCATGTTTTGGAGAACAAAGTTTACCTTCACCAAGGCTTCGAGTAAAATCCATCAACTTCTTCTTAGCTTGTTCGAAAGCTTCTCCATCAGTTGATTCAGTTGCATGCAAGATTACATTAAAAGCTTTCATCACATCTTCCTTCAACCCAGTATATCTGTACCCTATCAAATCGTATCTCATTCGAATCATATCGTGTGTTATTAATTTGGAAGCATACATTCCCTCGCGCAAATTTGCTATGACATTAAAAAGGTTATCTATTCGAAACTCTTCTATATTATTAAATTGGTGTATTGGATCACCTCTTCCCATAAATTTATCATCTGCTGCAGGGTCGATAGTTGTAATGACTTCTGAGAAAAATGTTCGTTTCGGCTTTCTTTTAAAACTCGACTCTAAACTTTCAAATTTAAATTGTGTTAGAGTTTCATAGAACATGTAGAGAGCGCCGTCGGTGGCTTTATCATCTTGAGGATCTGTCGAATCATCTGGAACTTCAGGTGAGGCTGCTTCTGCCTTTTCTGCTAAATCTGAAATAATATCAAATGGACTACTAAACGGAAAACAAAAATCAAAATTACCTTCTGTTGGCTCAATCCATATCTTCTTTGGTTTGAAAAACTTTCGATAATTCTGTACGGGTAAGTTTACTTCAGAAGCGGAAGCAGGATTATAATGTTTTGTGATTGAAGCAGTAATATAATTTTGATAGATTTCTTTTACAATCTCCCCAATATTACGGCTTTGAAATCCCTTACTTATTTTTTTCTTTTCGCTAATAATGGCTTCCAGTGAAATACAGTGAATTACATATATTTTATATCTATCAGTAACATTACCAATAGGTGAAACGGAATCTACTCTAAAAAGCTTTTGAACTTTTTGATCGGTATCCGCTTGATCAGCATTTCCCGTCATGATATCTACCGGCCCGGGACCGGGACTTTCAAATCCGGCTGTTATTGCTTCGATAACAATATATTCTTCACCGACTAGCGGGGCCAACTCTCTAAAACCCATTCCGTCTCTTACTGCAATATCACATAGTAAATATGGTTTAGAGATATCTTCATATATAGTTACAGAATCAACTATATCTAACATATCAATAGGATTCTCTGTGTTGGGAGTGAGCATTGTACACTCCGTCATTTTATAATCACCGGCGACCGCTTGGTCTTTATGTAATTGCTCGTTTTCTTCTACCTGAGAATCTATTTGAGGTGGTTTTTTATCATTTCTTGCTATTGGATCTAGCTCGTAGATTTCACTAATACGATCTGCCATATTTTATTACCTATATCGTTTATTTTGAGCTTCTTTAAGAATATTTTCGACATATTGCCTATTAATGATTTTAATACGTCTGTTCGCTTCATTTCTTTTAAATTCTATATCATATTTGGTGATTCTTTTTTTCTCACTATCTGGTAAAGCATTATAAGCGTCTTTATCAATAATAACTTCTTTTAATGTAGCCGTATCTGTTTCCGCTTCTATAATCTGTCTATATTCGAAAATATGTTTTTTAGCTCTCTCAACAGATCCATATTTTCCTCTTATCATCTTTGTAAAGTCCTGATGACTTAAAGGCCAATCAAAATATGGATTAAACATTCTATTTGTTAAAAATATAATCCAATCATATTTTACGCTGCCATATACGAGATAAGAAGTAGTATCTGGTCTTTCTCCGTCACCAATAGTATGTTCTTCGAAATTTAGAGCTTTATCGATTACATTTTGCTTTATTAGATTACGAATAAATATATCCCTTGCGGTAAATGTTTCACCATATTTATTACCATGTATATTATATTCAATTACGGGTAAATGTGCAAAATATGACATTAATAACCTTTTTGTACTAATTCTTTAGTGATAATAACTGTTTCTGTGAAAGTGAGTGTAAGTTTTACTTCGAATGGTCTTCCATCTTTAAAAAAGAATGGTACGCCGGCTGCGGCATAATTTACTAAAACACTATTACAAACACTTCTTGCTATTTTGAATGGTCCTCCAGTCCCCGTGCTATGCCCGAACACAATATCCCACGTAGATGGAAATTGATAGAAATTATATCCAGCACCTTTACTTCTTTGCTTTGCATTCTGCGGAGAAGTTTCAATTTCAAAAGCATTCCTGAGTCCTTTCTCAAATCCAGGTAACGTAGAAAATCTGAAAACCTTTATAATTTTCTCTATTGTTTCCGCCTCAGATTTTGATGTTGCTATCATAGGAAATTCAAATACAAATTTTCTAAATTTTCCGGGCCCTTGATAAAGTAAAGCTAATTTAGGATTAGATGCGATACTAAGTGCACCTGCAGTTAATCTCTTTGCGATATCCGATTTCTCCAAAACCTGATTCCCTACTGCTTCCGCAACGTTTCCTGCTATATTTTTGACTGAGTCAACTATGCCTTCTATGAATCCTTTCTCAGATTGAACTTCGGGCGTTGATGCGGACTTATCAAAATGTTTTACCCCGGTTGCAACAGCGGCAGCAGCTTCCGTCATCATAGTAGCCAAACCTTGTTGTTCCGCATATACTGCTTCCGCAGTTGTAATCATCGATTGTGCACCCATAGGAAGTGCTACAGTATATTGTTGCGCGCCTCCTGAACCTTGCTGTCCGTGAGGATAAGAGGTGAATAATACCCAGTGACCTTCATCTTTTTCATGTAATGTAGATGGATAGGTAAAATCAGCTTGACTTGTTGCCGGTCCCGACATTTAATTCTCCTTAATCGCCATACTTAGTTCTCGTATAAATAGGTTCATATACATTTTTATTTATCGAATATTTATTATGGCCTACAAAGGAAAATATAAACCAAAAAATCGTGATAAATATAAAGGA
>Ga0208408_1002037_pt1 | contig 11095 bp, 10 predicted proteins | sample ETNtaG_4_FD_185776 | JGI IMG/M metagenome (GOLD analysis project Ga0208408, IMG submission 185776) | Marine microbial and viral communities from oxygen minimum zone, Eastern Pacific Ocean - ETNP201406SV67 (SPAdes) (version 2) | ecosystem: Environmental > Aquatic > Marine > Oceanic ... | reverse complement strand
ACAAGGTTTTATGGATACAAAAGCAGGCATTTTAAATGCTAGCCTAGAGCTCAAATTTTCCCGCAGGATTTTTGATAAGTCCACCGCGCACGAGATAGGGTTATTTCATTATTATACGATTAGTAAAGATGGAGAGCAAACAGATACCTATGTCCACTTTGAATCGCTTTGGGTAAAAAAACAGAACAAATGGTTTATGCTGATGGAAAATCAAAAATCAAAAACTGATAAAGAAGAGTGGGATAAAATCACGTCAACTATTTAGTCTAATATAATATTTTATAACCATGTCTAGTGACACCATTGTTTTAGATCAAAAACTAAGAGACTATTTATTAAACGTTTCTGTAAAGGAGCCAAATGTTCTCAAAAATCTAAGGAAAGAAACCTCTGCGTTAGATGAGTTTCAGATGCAGACCTCCCCTGAACAGGGTTCATTTTTATCGTTCTTAGTCAACCTCATAAGCGCCAAATTTACTTTAGATATCGGAGTTTTTACCGGTTACAGCGCTCTGGTCGTTGCCTTAGAGTTACCACAAAGCGGATACGTGACAGCATGCGATACAAATGAAGAGTGGACCAATATTGCGCAGAAATATTGGAGCATGGCAAAGGTTGAAAAAAAAATTGATTTACACATTGCTCCGGCTGTGGAAACATTGGACAAACTTCTAGAAGACGGCTACGAAGGAAAATATGATTTTTCCTTCATAGATGCTGACAAAATAAACTATCAACATTATTTTGAACGATCTTTATCTTTAATTCGCGAGGGTGGTATTATCGCAATTGATAATGTTTTATGGGGCGGAAGAGTCCTGGATAGTTCTGACATTGAGCCAGCTACTAGGGCGATACGAGAGTTTAATAGTAAGCTATATCAGGACGACAGAGTGTCTATATCGATGATACCTATTGGCGATGGTTTAACACTGGCACGAAAACTATAAGAGTTAGTTTTCATCTGCATTTATAGTTAAGCAGATACAGTAAAAAATGATTGGGGCGATAACCCATATTGCCTGAGGAATCAGTGTATAGCCCGGACAAAGTTGCGCAGACCCTGGTAACGGTGGTATAATTATCGGATTCCAAGGCAGAGGCTCATAGATCCATACCCTTCCGTTAAATAGATATTCTACTAATAACTCTTGAAATATACCCCACCCAAGCATGATGAATAGTTCATTCATATTAAACGATTGAAACAATGAACCCTGTAGATATCTCCTGCATAGGTAGATACCAACCATAAATATTCCACCGTCCCATATAGAGTGGCTTAATTTTCTGGGCCATCCACCTAATCCATATGGCCATACTTTTACAGAGTGTACAAACTCATCACCTAGGAATAAAAAAGTAAACTCCCAAGTTGCACCAATTACACTGCCTATGATAAACAAAGTGTAATATTGCCTGGATATAAGACTCTTTCTACAGCAATAAGTAAATCCAATAGCCAATGCTATAGCGACACTGAAGTCACCGATAAGAAAAAAATAGTCTATAATATCCATAATAAATTTGATTTATAATTAATTACAAAATTTACTCAAAACAGTCTAGACCTATTTAGTTTGTTTGGGTTGACCGAATTATATTATTGAGAATAACTAGATTATAGTGTGAAATACTGCCTTATTATTACAACTTATATTTTATGCCAGTTAGTTGCCTCTGAACAACAATCTAGCTTTTTGAGTGTTAGCAGCGGCATTACAAATGAAACCGTTATCTCATTAGATAGTCAGATCCACATAGACTATGGGTTATCTTATCCTATTACCTATGAAATGAATGTGCCCATAGAAAGCGCCAGTCTTAGATCTTACATAAGATTTCAGGTGAATCAAGATTGGGCTCTAATGGAAGAGAAAACAGAGGATGATTTTTTTAATGGAATTGACGCTGTACGGTTTGATTATGAGGAGGGTATAGCATACGTATCGGTTGGATTTTCTGATGATTCAGATTCAATATTTATCAAAATCACAGATGATAATGATGATATTGTTGAAGCGTATTATCTTGGCATGAGCAAGTATTATGACAATCGTGATGCTGTTGTTACGTCTACGGCAGACGATTGGGCGGGATGGGTAAATGAGAAATTTGTACAGGCCTGTCAAATATTTCGGAGCTATAATCTTTGGCTATCCTGTGCGATTGTTACAAATGTTGGTGACCCAAATACGTGGGTTGATATTCAAACACAAATTGATTCAGGATATATAGAGCCAGTATCTCACTCACGTTCGCACCCTTATGCTCCCTATGCAGATCTGGAGGGTGAGGTGTTAGGGAGTAAACAAGACCTCATTGATAATCTTATTATGCCTGAATATAACAGATATGGTGACCATGAATATGTCTATGCATGGGTAGCTCCCTACGGTGAATATGATGTTGATATTGATTCTATGGTGAGTATTGGGAAATATCTTGTGACCAGAATGTATTATGGTGATGATCATCATATCTCAGCCTGGGATCAAGAGCTGTTCAAGTATGATCCAATCGGTGTCTCTACTGAAGCTGGGCCACTGTGGTTAGGTACTACTGATACGATATACTTAAATAACACGTTTAATGATGTTTTAGCCAGTGGTGGGGTCTATCATGTTATGTGTCACCCCAATGTGATTGAATGGGATCAAGATTATCCATGGGCCCATTTGGAACATATTAGTAATAGAAAAAATGTCTGGTACGCCGGATTTGGCCACTTGTATGCTTATAATTTTTTGCAGTCCACGTATCCTGAGATTATTCTAAACACTGATAAATCGGTCAATATACATCTGGACGAGTTTACTCTCTGTTCAAACTATCCTAATCCGTTCAATCCTGTTACAACTATTTCTTATAATATTCCTAAAAGCAGTTATATAAAAATAAATATCTACAATCATATGGGTGGAATGGTTAGGAACTTGTACAGCGGGCAGAGAGATCCAGGTTATCATTCAATTATCTGGAACTCTAAGGATAACTATGGTAAGCCATTGTCTGCTGGTTTATATTTTTGTTCCATAAGATCTGCTGATTATACAATTTCTAGAAAAATGCTATTGGTAAAATGAGTTTTCAATCATACAAATATTATAATTCAAAAAATATATTAAACCTGAGTAGGTCAATGTGTATCCAATTTATTCTTCTGATCACGATTGGATGCAACTCAGAACAAAATAGAAAAACTATGGCCATGCCTCCGGATGAGCCAGAATCATTTCCAAAATTAAGTGAACGTAATCGACTGCTAGGGGATTTACTCCCAGAGCGTACTTGCTATGATGTGAGACACTATTTAATCAACATGGAAATTGACGTTGATAAAAAATATATAAAAGGATTTGTAGATATAAGCGCTAGTGCGGAAGAGAACTTCACTAGGCTACAGTTTGACCTGGCAAGGAAAATGAAACTGAATGGGGTATACTATTTAGATCAGAAACTCAAAACCACTCGGAAAAAGGACGCGGTTTTTGTGGAATTTCCAGATGTCAAGAAGGGAGATAATTTTACCTTTAGGATAAAGTATGAGGGCAGACCTCTTGAGGCAAAAAAACCACCATGGGACGGTGGCTTTGTCTGGGAAATAGATAAAAAAGGACGGCCGTTTGTTTCTGTTGCTTGTGAGGGTGACGGAGCAGGCCTATGGTGGCCGCTAAAAGATCATATAGCGGATGAGCCAGATGATGGCGCGACAATGACATTTACCGTGCCCGAAGAATTATTCTGTGTCAGTAATGGACGTTTGTTGGATATATTATCTAATATAAAAGAGAAAAAAAAGTCCTATACCTGGTCGGTAAATAACCCTATTAATAATTATAATATATCTGTTCAATTAGGACACTATGTCTCTGTCCAGGATACGATCAACAGAAACGGCCAAACAGACACACTCAATCACTATGTATTGGACTACCATGAGGAGGTAGCACGAAACCATTTTAAACAGGCTAAAACGGTGATTCGCTTTTTTGAAAAATATTTTGGGGACTATCAATGGTGGGACGATGGTTACAAGCTAGTAGAAGTCTCTTATCTTGGAATGGAACACCAGTCTGCGGTTACCTATGGTAATAACTGGGACAATTGGAGAGGTACACGCTCTTGGACCAGTAAATATTATGGGATAGTTGATGGACTTCTTTTTCACGAGACGGCTCACGAATGGTGGGGCAATAGCGTTACGGCTTTAGATCCTGCGCACATGTGGATACATGAGGGTATGGCCGTTTACAGTGAGGCAATGTTTATTGAAGATCAGCTAGGCTATAACGTCATGATAGATTTTCTATTAGATAAACGAAGAGGCATCAAGAATAAGCTTCCTATTGTAGGCCCAACAAATCAAAACTACTGGGCGTTTGGAGATAGCTATAATAAAGGCGCCTGGATAATGCATACACTGAGGCATGTTATAGATAATGACGAGATCTGGTTTAATATCCTTAAATTATTTGCGGTTGATAATGCAAAAGGGCATGTCAGTACTGAGGACTTTTTAAATTATGTAATACATCATACTGGCTATAATTATCAAATTATTTTTTATCAGTATTTTTATACTCACAAGCCTCCGACATTAGAATATTATCAAGATGGTACTCAATTTTTTTATCGGTGGGATGCGGTTAGTGGTTTTAATATGCCTATAGATATTAATATAAATGGTATGGAAAGACGAATTGTGCCAACAAAGGATATTCAAGAGATTGAAATCTCAGAATTCTCAGTGATTCGTATCAGAGACTGGGAATTCTTAATGATACTAAAAAATAATCCTGATTTAATCAAAAAGGATGTTTCATAATGCAAATAACAGATAAGGCCAGCTGGTTTGATTTTATTGTTTTAATAATTGTTTTTGCTATTATACCGATAAAGCTGTTTTTATTTATGTTGTATAATTCGAGAAAAGATAAAAAGAAAAAAAAATAAATTATTAGGTTTTTGAGGCTCTGATAAAAATATATCCAAAAGGGCACTTTTCTTTCATGTTGTATGCATACTCCAGGCATTTGCACAGCATGGTTAAAAATATTTTAGGGTATAGATCTAGTAATTTTTCTTGATTGTTATTGATTAGGCTGATCCAATGGGGCAGTACATTGGAAACGTTAACCGTAATATCTTCAAAATAAATATCATCAAATCCTGAATTTCTAAGTAGTCTGACCCATTTGTCTTTATCGTAGAATTCTTTAGTCGCTAGACCGTGTTTAGCAATAGAAACCTTATACCAGTCACTGAATTTTAAAAATTCAGGTCTAATAACAATGTCTGCGATTGAGATCTGTCCGTTTTGTTTTAAGACTCGTTTTGATTCGCTTATAAATTTTATTTTATCTTCAAAATGAAAGGCGGACTCGATCGCATATATATTTTCAAAATAATTATCTGAAAATGGAATATCCTGTGCGTTTCCATAATTGAATTTGACTCTATCGTCACAGTTTTTTCTGATTGCCAGCTCATTGGCCTTTTCAATCTGTGGTTTTACAATGTTTATACCTTCAATATTAATACTAGGATATGTATTTGCTAAATAGCACGCTGGCGCACCTGTACCAGATCCAGCATCAAGCCATATTCCCTCTTTATTGAATCCGCTAGTAATAATCTCTACCAAATTTTTTTGAGTATCAACGATTGAGGATATTGGTTTCCCGCTTAGATCATCATATCCGAGATTTAAAAACAAATTATTATCGCTCATTGTATGAAACAATGGCTCTAGAAGATGATAGTAGGTACGTATTTTTTTGTTAGCGCTTGCTCGAAAAATAAAATTATATAACAAATTCTTTTTTGATATTTTCATAGAATTATATTTTACCATACGCTATTAGATAAAATTATGGTAACTCATAATGACCAGTATAACTGTGAATAAAAGACCTATGATACCTGCAATATTTAAATTTCGTTCAAAGCAGGGCCTTGCCGCTATCGCTGGCAAGATTACAAACAGAATACCAGGCGCAAATTCTATGTAGTTTACATAAGGACTGGTAATCACATGGGACGTAGCAATTATCGAGAATAACAAGAGCATGAGGCTGCAATTAAAAAACCAGCCAATAAAATTTTTAATCGGCACTCCGTAATATTTTCCTGGCATGTCCCATGACCATCTGCCTTCATCAACAGCAATAGGGTCTAATACCAAGTCCAAAATGGTCATAAGTAAGGCTGACACCAAAATGTGAGATAAATTTATAGTACTGACTACCGCACCATCTATTATCATCATGGTGCATACTAGTGCCATATATATTAATCCTGTCCATGAAATAGCGATCAAAATGGGTACGTTTCTGATCATCGGTCCCGGACATAGGCTATGTTCATAGGAATATTTTCCAAAAATAAGTCCTTTGTCTGTTCCTATAATCTCTAACAATAGGCTGATGATGAAGCTGGAAAAGAAAAATAATACAGTATTGTTTAGGCCAAAGAATGTTATGCTGTGGTAAATGAAAAAACTAAACCCTAGACATACTTGAACAACACGCATTTTTTCAGCTGCATTATATCTTTTATCAACATCTAGATCATTATTAAAAAATAAAAGAGACTTATATCCTACCCTGGTCATGCGATATATAAATAAAACAGAGATGGATAGTAAAAAAAATAAAACTGTGCCGATGTCTAACATGATAACATAATAATTTGTGATTATATAAGAACTTGAAGCTAATTATTGTTGATGTAGTTTGATAATATATATTTAGTTTCTGTTTGTGTTAATAGAAAACTAATAACGGTAAGGAGAATTACATGGATACAAATCTGGCGTTAACTATCATCGGTATTGTTTTAATGTTGTTGGGTGTTATTTTTAATGTAATACCTAAACAAGTAAATAAAAAAATTAATCCTGATATTCCTGTAGAGGCAGAAAGTATAGCAGCCACTTTTAGGGTGATTATTGGTGGAATCGCGTTCGCTCTCGGATATATTACGTTTTACTGTAGAAACTTACCGATGACTCAGGCAATGACACTACTCTGTGCACTGGGAGTTGGTTTTATTATAATAGCCTTAACTATAATCTCTGTTAAGCCTCGTGGATTTGATAAAAATATAGCATTCCCACCAGTTATTATGTTTGCTATTCTTACCTCGATTGCTTTTTATACCTATAATGAAAGTTCTAAAATAGATGAACAAGTGTTAGTGGTCTTGAGCCATATAAAAGCAGACAAGAATGACGAATTTGATAATTTATTATATAATGAGGTAATGGTCGCTGCTGTGGAATATCGTGATGAAGATCCTAATAAACAGAGGCTGAATGATAAGGCAATGAACTCTTTTGAGATCTTAAAACCATTTAGTATGAATCAGGATTCTACATGGACTTATATTTTTGTAGCTGATCCATATGTAGATGGTGCGCTATATAATATTGGTCCATCATTAAAACAAAAATATGGTAAAGAGGGAGCAAAAGAAGTTTTTGGACGATGGAGCGAATGTTTTACCTCTGATGGACAAGATGTATATTTTTCGGAAAGGAATAATAGATCTTTATAAAACCTTCTTAAATCATGATGGTAAATAATGAAGTAGTTATTCGTGAAATATTTACTATGAAAACGATTGCCGTCGTTGGTATGAGTCCAAAGCCAGAACGACCTAGTCACTATGTTTCTTTATATATGAGCCAGAATGGTTATGATATAATTCCGGTTAATCCTGGACACAGAAAAATTTTAAATAGAACAAGTTACTCATCAATACTTGATATAGAGCAGCCTATTGATATTGTTAATGTTTTTAGAAGATCTGAGTATGTGCTTCCGATTATACAAGATGCTGTTTCCATTCAAGCAAAAGCTATATGGCTTCAGGATGGTGTGATTAGTGAAGAAGGTGAAAAGATAGCCAAAGAAAATAAAATATTATATATTATGAACGATTGCCTACTAAGAAGACATAAACAATACTATGGTTAGTAAGTTTATAAAAGTAATTACGGTCTTAGGTGGTTTATTCGTCATTGGCTTGGGTCAGAATTCTAAACAATTACCTGACAACATATACGGAAACATGTCTTTTGCAGTTGCAGTCCCTCAAGGTGAATTCTCTGATAATGTTACCAATAATGGCTATGGAGTTGATGTTGACGGTGGCTGGTATGTGTTTAACGGACCTATAGCACTGGGTTTGACTATTATTGGCGCCCAATATGGTAGACTCACAAGAAATATTCCATATAGCTATTTTTCAAGTGCTGTTACAATTACAGAAACAACCCAGTCCGGCATTCTAGTATTAAATCCATATGTACGCCCGACAATGAGATTAGGTGATTTTAACTTTTATACAAAGCTATTTGGCGGATATCAAATATTAAGCACTGAAACGAAAATACAGAATGATGATCAAATTATTAATTCAAATAATGAGAATGATGATGCGCCTGAGTACATTGCAAGATCAACTATAGCTACAGATGGAGCATTTAATTATGGCTTTGGTTTAGGTCTTAGGTTTCGATTGTTTCGAGGACGAAAGCAGCCTGATGGATCGATCAGTAGTCCAACGCTCATCAACCTAGAATTAAAATGGTCAAAAGGTGGTGAGGCTGAGTATTTAAACGCAGGAAAAGAAGGTTCTATTGAATTTAGTGATCCTGCAGATGGACCAGTCACAACAACCTTTTATCCAGAAAAGTCAAAAACGGATCTATTTACTATTTCAATAGGAATTGGTTTTTAATTTAATCACGTATACTAATTTTATATTTAATTTGAATAGGTATACTCACTTATCTTGCTATGATGTATCGTATACTATTTTTTCTATTATTATCTAATATAGTTGTCTCACAAAAAGGTTGGATCAAAACCTATGGTGCAGATGAAGAAGATGGCAGTAATCATGTTTTAGCGTTAGATGATGGCTACCTAATTACCGGATTTACAAAATCATTCGGAAACGGAGGCAAAGATTTGTGGGTCGTTAGAACGGACAAAGACAGAAAAGAATTATGGAACCGTTTCTATGGAGGTATGTTGATGGAAACAGGTTATGAGGCCATACAGACAAAGGATAATGGATTTATTATTCTGGCTCAGACCTATTCTTTTGGTGGCGGATTAAGTGATATATGGATCGTAAAGATTGATTCATCTGGTAATAAACTTTGGGATAAGACCCATGGCGGTGAAAGAGTGGACATAGGATATGATATATGCAAGGCTAATGATGGAGGATATATAATCGCCGGAATGACGATTTCGATAAAGACAAACAGTCCGGATGCATACATCGTGAAAATAGATTCTACTGGAAATACTATTTGGGCTCAAACATATGGTGGTTTAGACATCGATGTTATAAAGGCTATCAGTCCAATAGCCGATGATTATGGATATATCGTTATTGGCCACACAAAATCTTATATGCTTGACAAAAGCAGAATAAAAAAGCGGGGATTTATTGGTAGGATCATAGCGTCAATGTTTAAGAAAAAACCAACCTCGGAAATATGGATAATCAGTATTGATGAGTACGGAGATAAAAACTGGCACAATACTTATGGTGGTAAGAAAGAAGATATTGGAAAAAAAATCAATCTATCCAAAGATGGAGGGTATATAATAACAGCAGAAACAAACTCAATTGGATCAGGTCGTAATGATATTTGGATCATTAATACAGACAAAAACGGAAAAATGAAATGGGACACTACCATTGGCGGAAAAAAAGATGAGTTTGCTAGTTCAACCGCAATCAATTCCAAGCAGGAAATAATAGTTACAGGCTATAAAACGGTAAAAGAAAAATTTTCGATTAAAAAGATCACCTCCTCAATATCTAAAAAAAAATCAACTAATAAGAAAAAGAAAACAAGTTTTATAGTCAAGCTAGATAGAAAAGGTGATAAAAAGTGGGAGACGGATTTTATTGAGGGTGAAGAAACTTTATCATCTTTTGTTGTCTATGATAGAAAACAGATTTTACTCACAGGACAAAAATCTACGCAGTTTAATGGTAGCGGAGATGCATGGTTGGTATCTTTAGATAATAAGGGAAAACAAAAATGGCAAGAGTCATATGGTGGCAGGGGCGCAGATGGTGGTAATTATGCGACAAAAGTTTCTGATGGTGGATACATTATGGCTGGATACACAGACGCCTATGGTAATGGGAAAAATGATGTTTGGCTAATTAAAACAGATTTTACTGGAGAAAAAGAGTGGAGCAGGGTCTACGGAGGTAAAATGGATGACTATGGTTGGGGAGTAACCGAAACTCTTGACAAAGGCTTTGTCGTTGTAGGTGAGACGTTCTCGTACGGGAACGGGCAGAGTGACATTTATATATTTAAGGTTGACTCATCCGGAAATAAAATCTGGGACAATACTTTTGGCGGTATCGCAGAGGACGTAGGCTACTCGATTGCAAATTCTAATGACGGGGGATATCTCATTGCATCGCAGACTAGATCTTATGGAAAAGGCGGTAGTGATGGTATGCTTGTTAAGTTTGATTCTAATGGTGTAAAAGAATGGGAAAAATTATATGGCGGTAAAGGATTAGATTATTTCAGGTCAATAATAAAAGATACTAATAAAGGATATATTGTTTCTGGAGGAACAAGATCTTTTAGCAATGGAGATAACCAGGCATGGATCTTATCGGTAGATGATAATGGATATGTAATATGGGAAAATACGTATGGAGATAATGGTGAAGATGGTTTCAGTATGGTAAAACATTGTAATAATAATGGATACATAGCCATAGGCCATAGCTCATCATTTTTTAGCAGCGGAATGAATGATGTATTTATGGCAAAAATAGATTCAGTTGGGAATAAAATATGGCAAAAATATCATGGAGGAATGAAAGATGATCGCGGGTACGCAATATCACAATGCTCCGATGGGGGATACATTATTACTGGAGAGACCTCTAGCTATGGGAATGGTAAAAATGATATCCTGGTAATAAAAACTAACAGTATTGGCGATAAAAAATGGAGGAAAACCTTTGGCGGTAACGGTGTAGATATAGGAAGATCTATAAAAGAAATTTCTAGTGGCGGTTATGTTATATC
>Ga0208408_1002034_pt1 | contig 11115 bp, 7 predicted proteins | sample ETNtaG_4_FD_185776 | JGI IMG/M metagenome (GOLD analysis project Ga0208408, IMG submission 185776) | Marine microbial and viral communities from oxygen minimum zone, Eastern Pacific Ocean - ETNP201406SV67 (SPAdes) (version 2) | ecosystem: Environmental > Aquatic > Marine > Oceanic ... | reverse complement strand
CTCAGTTTATCAGGATACTCTCGTAAAGAGAAGGATGAGTTACATCGCCTAATCCGTGAAGTCAATTTGTTGGAACACGAAGCAGATCAGATCGAGAGGGATTCAGCAGCCTTTGTATTTACAGAAGGTGATGATGAGCCTCTTGCAGCTATGCACATGTATAGAGTGTTACAGAGATTAGATGATGTTGCTAACTCTTGCGAGATGGCGGCAAATGCCTTCCTACCAATTGTCTATGCTTGAATTGTGAATTCATGCATCTGCATTAGTGAATTCTGCAGAGATTTGAGCATCATCCATGCTATCTATTCTAGAGAATCCCGGTTCAATTAGCCACCACCATCCAAAGGCAAGGGCAAGACCGGTAATAAGGTCGAATACAAAGTGCTGCTTTGTGGTGAGAATACTGGCACATAGAAGAACCCAATTAATCCAGAGTATCCATTTGAGCGGTTTACCCCAAACGGTTTCTGCATAATCTCTGTTCAACCAAATTGTCAGCACTCTGCAGATGATATAACTCAGAGTTACATGCAGACTAGGCCAGGCGTTGGTTGGATTGTCAATTGTATGGATGACTCCAAAAATGCTACCAAAAATGCCTTCGTAAGACAATATTTCAGAGGTCAATTGGTCCCGCAGGGCGATGTCAGCAGGGAAAAGAACGAAGAAAATCCCATGGAATGCAGTTAGAAGAACAAGGCCCTGAAGAGCGAGTAGCAATTCCATCCTTCCGCGGTCTGTCAAAGGATGAAGGAAAATAGAACCCGGAGTTAGAAGGTAGAGGGAAGCATAGGGTATAATCATCCATGCAACTGGGGGGATTTTGCTGTCAAGAGAAATTTCTGGGCTCCAACCATATGTACCAAAATTGGCTATTAGGTGATTGATTACGAAGTATATTCCAGCAACCCCTAGAAATCCCCAAATTAAAATTTCCACATAGAACCAACGCCCTCCAAGCCATTCACGGCGAGACCACGCATGACGCATGATTGGTAGTGGCTTAACTAGCCATTCTCTAGGTCTCACTGAAACTCGGATGGTAAGGCAACCCATGAATGAATAGGGTAAAAAGACAATTTTATTTTATTGCTCAAAAACATACAATGACAACTATGAATAACGTTCATATCCTAAATAGTATTAGATTCACTGTGGACCCCACTTCTCTTGCACTTCCCGCTGCCATCAATGGTGTGCGATTGTTGGTGAATGCCTTTGATGGATATGATAAGGGTAAGTTCATCAAATCTGATAAGGCTGTATGTGAAGAAATCCGTCGTAGGTCAGCAATGCTTCAAGACCATTTTGAACGAATTCACACCCATTCTCATAAAAATGGTTTGAAGGATTTGAGGAGTTCATGTGATGAGATTTTTGCATCAATACAAAATATTGGTGATGATGCTCAATATTCAGTTACCGGTTCCCCTAGGACTGTACATATCGATGTAGGGAAACTCTCTAAGAAGGCACAGAAAAAGTTAGTCAATCATGATCTTACCACTCTCAATTTACTGGTAGAAGCAACTAGGGATGCAAATGTATTGCTGGAATCGTTGCGTACTGGTGGAGAAGAGGGTGAGTTGACTAACATGGCGGGGATGGTTCACGATAGAATCGGACGTGCTCGTAATCACTTTCGTGAGAGAAATATGTACATAGATGGATTAGTAAAGAGGTGAAATAATGACAGAAAAGAGTTTTCGATGGCGAAACAGTCCAGCAGTTATTGCTAGATATATACACGACCGCGATGTTCCAGATGGTTCAATGGTGACATTGAAACCAAATGAAGCGTGTGTTGTGGTGGAAGATGGGAAAATTGCAGGTGTAGCAACCCAGCAACATATGGAAGTTAACCCAAAGGCAGGCATTCTTTCAAGGATGTTTGGAAGGGGGAATCCAAAGCGGACCTTTCTCTTCGTGTTCTTGGGGCCTCACGATTTACTTCTGCGAATTAATACCCAGACTAGTGATGGGCAACCAGCAGTAGGGATGCTCAATCTTAGATTGAGTATCACTCGCGAGCAAGCACCAAAATTACTTCAATTGCCTGCAAAAGGTGAGATGGAGATTACTACCGGCTCCCTTGTCGATGCTTTAGAAAAAGAGATCCAAGCCAATTTGAATCCAATGATTCAAGGGAATACACTTGAATCTCTTAGGTCTCCTGAAGTAACTGATGATTTGTTGGCAGAATTGAGAGTATCAATGAGGGCAACAGTCTCATCATTTGGATTAACCTTTGACAATGTATTTGTCAGTTGGAATCAGACCGAGGCTGAACAATTGTTGAAGATGAAGGCTGAACTTGAGAACCTTGTATTGAGAAATTCCATCATGGAAGAAAAAGAGGCTACTGAGATGGAGAGAATCTTATCGCACAATATGCGTAGGGCAGAACTCCAAGCTCGTCTGAATATGGCGGGTATAGTGGCTGAAGAGCGAGCAAAAATCGAGTTGGAATTAGCCAAAGTGCAATCTTCTGGTGAACTTGAAATGGCTCGTTGGAATCAAATCAACCAATTGCAAACAGCACAACAGAATGAAAGACGCAGCCAAGAATTGAGAGAGGCTCATCATGATGCAGAACTGTCCAGAATTAATCTCCAGGCCGAGCGACAGGCGAGTCAATTTGAAGCCGAAAAAGCAGATGCACAAATTGAGCGAAACCTAACCGAGGAAAGAGGCCAGGCAGAGATTGCAATGGATCTTTTTGCTCAAGTTCAAGACCGTAAGGAGCGCCGCTTGGCCAAAGAAGCAGAGCGTGAGCAGGCGCGTCTTGACTCATCCCGCGCAGGTTCAGACAAACTCGTAGATACTATTGCAGAAATAGCAAAATCAAGTAAAGATAGTGAGGTCCACAAGGAGACTGTAAGGCAACTTGGGGAAATGAGAAAGTCAGATGTAGATGCTGAAGGTCAAGCATACATTGATTCTGATGATTGATTATTATTCTTCATCTACTGCTTTGGGTGGCAGAATAAATGAAATTCCAATCGTCACCAATCCAGAACCCATTAATGCACTTAGGAATACATTGAGGTTAGCTAGGCCATATTCATTTGTTGGGGATGTTAAGTAACCCATTCCTACAGATAGGTCGCCAGTATAGGTGCCGTATACTACCACTGCTAAAAGACCGCAAATTGCACCGGCAAGAGAAGCCCGCGAGTCTATCTTATCCCACAGGGTTAGCAATACTGGAAGAACTGTAGCAGTTGCTAGCAAGTCTGCAAACAGGAAGATTCCGAATACACTCAGTGCATCCATTGTATGGGCGAGGTAGATTGCTATTGGAATCATAGCAATGGTAGCCATTCTAGCATGGGATAATTCCATCTTCCCATCAGAAAGGTCTCTAGATATTGAGGCTACAACAGCATTCTGTAGTGTATCAGCACTTGAGCAGACAAGTGCCACTCCGAGAACTATGAATGCTGAAATCAACAATATTCCAGCGTCATCTATTAGATAGAAGAAAGCAGCAGATGGGTCACCCACAGCACCTTGTCCTGCAACCACAGTTCCTAGTACCCCCATCACAAAGACGAGTGGCAGAACCATTCCTGCTGCTAGCAGTGAACCTTTCTTGAGTGCCTCATTATTTTCTGATGCCCATGCACGTTGCCAATTTCCTTGTGAGAACATTTCTGCAGATGTAATAGCCACCACTAGAGCTAATCCTGAGGCAAAGGAATCCATGTATGACATGCTTCCAATACTCCACTCGTCTTCTGGATTGTATGACTTTGCATCACTAATAAGTGAGCCTAAGTCTGCTCCAAACAAAATTAGTAATAATGCAATAATCAGCCAAATGATGACCCATGCCTGCCATCTGTCTGTCTGTAGTGAGGCTGGAAGTCCACCATAAGCAGTATAGGATGCTGTAACTACTGCAACGGCAATCATTGGGATTAGTGGATTCATTCCAACTAGAGTTTCCATGGCTTTTCCAATTGCGGTGAATTCAGCAAATAGGAATGTGAACATGTATGCTACAGAGATTAGGCCGACATAGATTTGCATAGGTCTTCCAATTCGCATACGTACATAGTCTGCTAAAGTGACACCATTTGGTAGCCGCTGTCTGATCATTGGGCCCACATAGGCGAGTAAAAGGAATGGCGTTGAGGCGGATAGGGCATATCCAACAACATCCCAAAAGCCACCGTAGTAACCTACTTCTGAAGGTCCAAAAAGAATCCAAATGCCCATCCCGGAGGCGAATAGACTAAGTCCGATTCGCACCCAATTTTGAGTTCCACGTGCAGATAGATAGGTATCTGAATCCATTTCTCTATTAGCGGCTGTATAGCCGACATATCCGAAAAAACTCAAAGTTCCGATTAACAATAAATATGCGATATATGCGTTCATGTTTCTTCCTCCGCTGGCATTACCCAGATCAGGTCAGTGGGTCGCCACTCGAAGTGGCCTCTCAGCAATATTGCTCCCCAGTAATTTGTAGGTGGTGAACTAAATTAATGAACATTACTTGAATCAATTCTCTTCAGGTTGCATGAATGAGTATGTCCATTCATGCGGGGTTTCTAATGTTCGTTTCACCGAGCGTGGGCTAATCCATCTGAGTAGGTTGAGTGGGCCTCCAGCCTTGTCATTAGTTCCACTTGCTCTAGCCCCTCCAAATGGTTGCTGAGCAACTACCGCACCAGTAGGTTTGTCGTTGATGTAGAAATTACCAGCGGTGAACCTTAGCGCATTGAATGCAGTCTGAACGTCCTCTTCATTGCTAGCAAAGATTGAGCCGGTGAGTGCGTATGGGCTAGACTCATCACAGAGTGTTAGGACCTCCTCGAAGTTTTCATCATCGTATAGGTAAACAGTTAGGACAGGTCCAAAGATTTCTTCAACCATGGTCTCAGATTTAGGGTCACTTGTGACAATGATTGTTGGTTCGATGAACCATCCAACGCTACCATCACACCCACCGCCAACAACTATGTCGCAAGCAGGGTTTGTTGAGGCTCTCTCTATGTATCCACTGATTTTGTCAAATGATCTCTGGTCAATCACTGCTGTCATGAAATTAGTAAAGTCACGGGCATCTCCCATGGTAATTTTTGCTACCTCGTCAATTAGCCCCTGACCCATTCTACCCCATACAGATTTAGGGACATAAGCACGGCTAGCGGCTGAACACTTTTGTCCTTGATACTCGAAAGAGCCACGCAGTAGTGCGACCAAGAGTCCCTGTTCATCACAATCAGGATGTGCTACAACGAAATCCTTACCGCCAGTTTCACCTACAATTCTAGGATATGATTTGAAGTGGGGTAAATTCTCTCCGATGCGCTGCCAAAGTGTTTGGAAAGTTGCGGTTGAGCCAGTAAAGTGAACTCCTGCAAAGTCGGAATGTGATAGGCAGACCTCTGAAATATCTGGCCCGGCTGATGGGACGAAGTTGATGACTCCAGCAGGCAATCCGGCTTCCATCATTAATTCCATCAATACATAGTTTGAGAGATATGAATTTCTTGATGGCTTCCATACTGCAGTATTTCCTACTAGTGCGGGAGCACTAGGTAGATTGGCAGAGATACTTGAGAAATTAAACGGCGTGATTGCTAAGATAAATCCTTCAAGTGGGCGAATCTCAGTACTGTTTTGAACTCCTTTTGGAGAGACTAGTGGTTGGTATAGTTCGTGAAATCCTCTCGCATAGTGGCAATTGAAGTTCCAAAAGTCAATCAATTCACAAGCTGAATCAATTTCTGCTTGGAAACATGTTTTACTTTGATTTAACATTGTAGCGGCGTTTACTTTCATTCTCCATTCACCAGCCAATAAATCGGCGCACTTCTCGAAAATAGCACAACGTGCTTCTAATCCAATGTCTATCCAGTTTTGTTGTGCAGCGACAGCCGCATCACAGGCAGCCGCAATCTCGGTTTTTCCGGCCAGGTGGACATTAGCCAATATATGCCCATGATTGTGAGGGATTACTTGGGTAGCGGTATTCCCTGTGAAAACCTTCTCCCCATTGATAATACAGGGTATTTCAACAACTTCCGTCATCTGACGATCTAATTCTATTTGGAGCGCACTTCGCTCCTCACTTCCTGGTGCATAACCCAAAATTGGTTCGTTGACGGGTTGTTCCGACATATACCGCCCCCATTGGGGGCGCTCTTTGATGATTGCTCTGTTAAAATTTCCTAATGCTTAGCCACTATTATTGAAAGCCGAGATTGATTCCGCCCACTTGATGACGGCCCCTCTAGTCCGGACAGCGCTGTATGAAGCGCACAAGAGATGGGGGGGGAATATCGTTGATTTCCATGGTTTTGAGTTGCCAATTTGGTATTCTTCAATGATGGAAGAACACCTGAATACTAGAGTGAATGCGGGTCTCTTTGATGTGTCGCACATGGGCTTCTTCCGCTTTTCCGGCAACGGAGTTAGAGAGTGGTTGCAGACTCTTACCACTCAGCGCGTAGAGCATCTTGAGGCGGGCCGTTGTGCCTATACTCATTTTCTTGATAGTAATGGCTTCATAATAGACGATATGATTTTCGCTGTGGCTGATAGTCAAACTGTAATAGATACAGAATTAGGTAATTGGGAGAGTCCCTCAGAATTAGCGATACTAGGTGTGCCAAATGCTAGCATGGTTCCGGTGATGGCTGATTGGTTCAATTCACACCTTCCAGATGATGGCTCAATAATCCTTGAAGACCTATCTCAAGACACCTCCATATTAGCTCTCCAAGGGCCTAAGTCTCCCTTGATTTTGGAGGAAGTTCTTGGTTCTGATAATGTTGTCAAGCATTTCCGTGGTCAAGCGATTACAAGAAACGAACATGGCATATCAGGATGGATTCAGGGAACTGGATATACTGGTGAGAGAGGTGTTGAAATATTTGTCCCTAATAGCCAGGTGGAAACACTCTGGGAGGCTCTACTCTTAGGTGGGGAAAAGTATGGCATTTGCCCAGTAGGTCTAGGTGCACGTGACACTCTTCGGATGGAGAAAGGTTTTCTTTTGTCTGGTCAAGATTTCCTTTGGCCTAATCTTGCTTCTGAAGATTCAGCAGTTGAACCAACCCAACTAGCGCGTGATTCTTGGGAAACCAACGTCCCATTCGGTTTGCATATGGATCATGATTTCATGGGCAAACAAAGGGTCTTAGATAGTTCTCAGAACGGTGTTGAGCGTTGGTGGGGTATCAAGTACGTTGGCAAAGGCCCCTTCCCTCGAACTGGTTCACTTGTTCTAAATATGGATGGAGAGCAGATTGGTGTAATTACTTCTGGCGGCCCATCTCCTTCTCTAGGGAAAGTGGGGATAGGATTAGGTTACATCGCTGATGTTTCTGAGGGGGATGATGTATTAATTGCTCCAAATCCAAGAAAACAGGTATCCGCAGTAGTCGTGCGTCCTCCCTTTGTATGATAGTCAGCATATCGCGAACTTGAAGAAAGGCCGCCCCAAGGGGCGGCTATGTCTGAACGCACGGTGCGGTTGACACTGGTACTTTTTTTGTCAGCATTGCTACTTCTATCTACAATCTCTTTTCAGCCAGAATCACCATTGTCTTCCTCTGTTGAAGAAGGTGGGCAAAATGAAACTGGAGAGGTCATTTTGACTTCTGCTCAACAATCTGCCATACTTCAAGTATCAGGGCGCAGTAGTTCTACAAATTGGGTTATGACTGCAACTCCATCTTCGGGTTCATCAAATGATGTAAATAATATCAACGGAGTTAATATTGAATCCGTGGTTATGGATCACACAAATACCAGTTTAATTGTTGGTGGGACTCTCCGTGGTTCAGTTTCATTCGGTACAATAAATCCTGCCTACCAATCAGGGCCAAGGGCATTCATTGCTTCATTGACAAAGACAGGTACATGGAATTGGGTTACCATGACCGGTCTACCTCAGGGCCATTCAGGGGGTTCACAGTTCGGCTCTGTTGCAGTAGCCTCAAATGGTACCATTTGGGTTACTGGGGTATTTTGGGATATGATTGAGTGGGGTACTGATTTTGATTTCTCAGATGGAGGTAGTATCGACGGCTTTGTTGCTACCATGTCATCTTCAGGAACTTGGTATTGGGGCAATACGATTCATGGAGTATCAAATTATGATACTGGAAATGGAGTGATACTAGATTCTAATGACAATGCGTATGTCGCTGGCTCTTTCTCTGATCACGTTTACTTTGACAACTCAAGTTATAATGTTCAAAATGGGCAAGATGGCTTTGTTACTAAAGTCAATAAGAACAACGGGTCATTTGAATGGGTAAAGATTGTAGGTGGTTCTCAAGATGACAATATCACTGCAATCAACATTAACTCAAATGATCAATTATTTGTTACAGGTTATTACTCTGGAAACATTAATTTTGGGACGACTACATTGGCTAATTCTGGTAATTATTGTGCCTTTGTTGCAGAAATAGATACTCAAGGGAATTGGCAGTGGGCTAATGAAGCAAAAGCAATAATTGGCGGAATAATCCCTTATGATATCGAAATTGATTCAAGTGGAATTTACATCGGCGGAGATGTCGTTGGTAAGATTGATTTGGATGGATTAATTTGGTGGTCTAACGCAACTGTACAGAATGTCTTTGTTGCGAAACTCAGCTTATCAGGAACATGGATGTGGGCAACCAATAGCAGCGGACATACTCAACATCTGAATGATCTATCAATCAATCCTTTGGGAGGGGTTGCAGCAGTTGGTTGGTTTGATATGGATAATCCTTCTTTTACCAATGCTTCATTTGGAAATTTCAATGTCACTCAGCCACCCTTTGCGACTTTCTTTGCAGGAGTATCTCCGACCGGCCAATGGTTGTGGGCTGAGGCTGGAGGTGGCATTTTATTTGATTCAGCAAATGGGGCACTGTTTACAGGGGTGGGGGAACTTGTTACTGTTGGGAACTACTGCGTAAATCTTGATATTGGCGGCTGTACTGCACATATAGGTATTACAAATTACTCATCTTATTCTATCTATACAGGTAGTGGTTTTGTCTGGTCATTAAGAGTAGATTCAGATATGGATTCAGTCTTGGATGCTAATGACAATTGCCCCTTAGATTACAATCCGAATCAAGATGATTTTGATCAAGACTCATTTGGTAATTCATGTGATTCAGATATGGATGGAGATGGTCGAGATGATGCTCAGGACGATTGTACAAATGGTCCTGCATTTAATTGGGATTCCTTAGATTGGGTAATTGATTCTGATGCCGATGGGTGCCGTGATTCAGATGAAGATGACGATGATGATAACGATGGTGTTCTTGATGCAAACGACTCCTGCTCTACATTATTGACTCATAAGAATTGGACTGCTAATGACGCTAACGATTACGATAGAGATGGCTGTCATGACCTTGTCGAGGATGATGATGATGATGGAGACGGAGTGGATGATTCCGTAGATGATTGTGCCTTTGCTCCCCATGATAGGTATTGGGTGTCTTCTCCTTCAACTGATTATGATGGGGATGGTTGTAGAGATGAAGGCGAAGAAGAAACAGATCGAGATAATGATGGAATCTTAGACTTGGATGATTCTTGTCCGGTAGGTCAACTAAATTGGACTAGCGGAGTAACAACTGACCATGATGGAGATGGTTGTTATGATGCTGATGAAGATCAAGATGATGATGGTGATGGGATTATCGATTTCCTCGACGGCTGTACCTCCATGGCTGCTAATTGGGACTCTACTGGCGAGCAAGATTTGGACAACGATGGTTGCCGTGATGTCGATGAAGACAATGATGACGATGGCGATGGTATCAATGATGATGTTGACATGTGCCCGCGTGGTACAATTGGTTGGACCTCTGGCAATATTACCGATAACGATGCAGATGGTTGCCGAGATGCAGGCGAAGATTTAGATGATGATGGCGATTTAATCCCAGACCTAGAAGATGGGTGCTCCAAAGGAATAACTGGCTGGCTCTCGACTTCTGATGTTGATGCTGATCGTGATGGTTGCCGTGATGCAGATGAAGATTGGGACGATGATGGAGATGGTCTTTGGGAATTTGATTTACAGGGTAATGTCATTGATCAATGTCCTGGTACTCCCCTATCACAGATTCAATTCATAGACAATTTTGGTTGCAGTCCAGCTCAAGCAGACGATGACGGTGATGGCATACAAAACCTGTATGATGAATGCCCAAGTGAAGTTCCACCCGTTGGAATGGACCGTGATGAAAATGGTTGTACAGATGATTTTGATCAAGATGGGGTGAAGGACGATGTCGATGCTTTTCCAAACGACTCTTCACAGACTAATGATAGTGATGGAGATGGTTATGGGGATAATCTAGGTGGCACTAATCCTGATGCCTGTCCCAATACACCCGCACAATGGGTTGCAAATATTTCCACTTATGGTTGTGCATGGGAAGAATCTGATGATGATGATGATGCTTTACTAAATGGCTACGATGCTTGTCCCGATACGCCCTCTGAAGAGATTGGTGATATCGACAGTTCTGGTTGCGGCATTTCTGAACGGGATAGTGATAATGATGGTACAGTCGATGCTGATGACCAATGTCCTGAAACAAAAGAGGGCGCGAATATGGTTGAATCAGGATGTTCTGAGGCCCAACTATCCTATTCTTCAGGCCAAGATAAATCCGGTATTAATATGCTAGTTTTGGGATTAATTGCCCTTGTAGTAATTATCGTGGCGGGTGGTGGTTCTGCATTTTTCCTTCTCAATCGTTCTGAAACTGATGGTGAAGTTTTTGAGAACGAACAAGTTGAGGTTGAAACTTCCTTTGAATCTCAGAACGAACCTACTAGTGAGGTGTCAGATAATAGTGCTGATTCAGCATCTGATGATTCAGGAATCACAGTGGATGAAGATGGTACTGAATGGTGGCAGGATGAGGCTGGAGTTTGGTGGTACCGCTCTGTTAGCATGGACGATTGGGCGGCATTTGAGCAGTGAAAGCAACTTAATCCATCAAACGTGGTCCTATGGACCATTAATGGTAGGATTCAAGAGGGAGGCTTTAGCGTCCTAACTACATGAATAGGTTTGAGAATGGCTCAAGTCCGCTATCTGGCGGAATGGTTTTGATGATT
>Ga0208408_1002010_pt1 | contig 11182 bp, 8 predicted proteins | sample ETNtaG_4_FD_185776 | JGI IMG/M metagenome (GOLD analysis project Ga0208408, IMG submission 185776) | Marine microbial and viral communities from oxygen minimum zone, Eastern Pacific Ocean - ETNP201406SV67 (SPAdes) (version 2) | ecosystem: Environmental > Aquatic > Marine > Oceanic ... | reverse complement strand
ATTTGTGAATTTTTTTAAATCAAATTTATAATCAGTTTTCCTATTAGTTAATAAATCGCTATAAGTTAAAACAGTATTAGTTAGTTTGTGGATTGTATCTTCTTCTAAGTCTTTGTTTATGTTTTTTATATACTCAAAAGTTTCATTATAAAGTGATAGTAATTTCTTAGTCCCACCATCTCTTGTTTTAAACGGTTTCCCCTTATCGTCATTAACTGTTCCAAAATCAACATGTTTGTATTCTCTTTTTGGAAAGTTGAAATACTCTACAGTTTCAAATAATTGAGTAAAATGTAATTTTTGTCTTCCATCCACTACATAAAGAGCAGTATCGAAATCATTATTTTCTATACGATTTAATATAGTTGCAAGATCAGTAGTTAAATACAAGTAGGAACCATCAGATTTTGTTATCAAAATTTTTGGATCAGTATTTTGCGTGCTTACCAATGCCTCTTCATCAAGAATTACTTTTCCTTCTTTTTTTAAAGATTTAAGCATTGGTTCAATTAATTCATTAACACTGCTTTCACCTAGCCATAAATCAAATTCATGATCAAGAACGAGAAGAGTTTCTTTTATTGAATTTATTGAAACATCTCTTATAAATTTCCATTTGTCTATAGTTTTTTTATCAAGCTCATTAAGTTTTTTATTTTTTTCTTGAGCTAGTTTTTTAAACTCTTTTGAGGTTGAGTATAGTTCAGATGAATTTGGATAGATTTCAATTAGTTTCTCTGCAGTAATTGAATCAATTTTAATATTTTCTATTTCACAAAATGCAATAATTTGTGCGATAGGCATTCCCCAATCTCCAAGGTGAATATCTGTTATAACATTATTTCCAATTAACTTATTTAATTCTCTTATACTTCTTCCAATATTTAGTGACCTAAGGTGCCCAACATGTAATGGCTTACCTATATTTGGACCACCATAATCAATTAATATATTTTTTGTATTTTTATTTTTTATATTTTTTCTTACATCTAATAAGAATTGATCACAGTCGGTTAAGTTAATTTTTATGTTTAGGAAACAATTTTTTGTAATTTCGTAAGTTTCTACCGTTTTATTATTACTTAATACCTTTTCAAATTTGTTAAGATTTTCTTTTATTTCTTTATTTTCTTGATACTTAACCAAATTATTAATTTGATAATCAAAACCATTTATGTTTGAAATTTTAAAATCTATTTCTTCATTAATTCCAAATTCTTTTAAGAGATTTTTAAGTTCTCCTAGTAAAGGTTCAATTATTTTCATCAACAACTCTATTGTTCATTTATTTTTTGTCCTTGTAATTTGTTTTATGATATAAATTATAAAGAGAAAATTATCTACAAAATATCTTTTAAACAATCTCCTTGGTTCTTGAACTAATCTAAATATCCATTCAAGTCCTATATTCGCTATAAATTCAGGGGCTTTAATTTTCGTTCCAGCACTCCATTCAAAAACAGCACCTACTCCTGCAAAATTAGAGTTAATGTTATTATTTTTTAATAATAAATCTATAAATTCTTCTTGTTTTGGAAATCCTAAAGAAACCCAAACAATATCTGCATTTTTTTCTTTTAAATCACCAATTAAATCTTGATTTGTTAGATCTTTAAAATTCAAAACAGGAGGGCATCTATGTCCCAAAATATTTATATTAGGATATTTTCCTAACAAACTAGATTTTAATTTTTTGATAGTTTCTTCATTACTTCCAAAGAAATAATGACTTAGATTACTCTCAAGGCCTTTTTTAATTGTTTCATGAAAGATGTTATATCCATCGACTCTTTTTTGATTATTCTTGTATAAGATGCTTGAAGCTTTGGCGACGGGAAATCCATCAGGGACTCTAATGTCGAACGAATTAATTTTATTCTGAAGAGAGCCGTCCCTATATGACCTAACTAGAGTGTTTGTATTGCAGACAGCAATACTTTTCGAACTTTTTGTCTGCAGCAGTGTAGCAACCTCTTTAACGGTTGTTACATTTATATTTGTACCAAGTATTAAAACACTATCCATCAATGAAACTATTATATAAATATAAATGTTCAAAATTTAATCTTTAAATTATAATTTTGCGTCCGTAGCTCAACTGGATAGAGCATCTGACTTCGGATCAGAGGGTTGGGGGTTCGAATCCCTCCGGGCGTACTAAATACCTGAGAATTTAATTATATTTTTCACCCTTTTATCAAGTGATATTTCTTTAAGAGAACTAGCCTTTTTCTGTTCGTAATCTGGAACTTTATTTAGAGCTAATTTAAAACTTTCAAAATCTTTATCTTGAAAAAATATTATATTATCAGAAAAAGGAAGCTTTCTATGGGAATCAAAATCAACAGCTAATATTTTTAGCCCAGCTGCTAAATATTCAAAATATTTTAAGGGAGATGTATATTTTGTAGAATGTTCATTTTTATCAGAGTTAATTAATAAACCAATTTCAGCTTTTTTAATTTCTTCAATTGTTGACTTTCTATTGAGACGACCTAATACTTTTATATCTTCTTTACTTTTAATTGAAGATAATAATTTGCTAATTTTAACTTTCTCTTCTTCAGAAGCACCAATTATTTTGAATTTAAAGTTATTACTAGATTTAATAATTGATTTAATAATAAAATCAATATTCCTTGACTCATTAAATCTGGTTAATTTACCAATAAAAATTATCTCATTTTTATTTTTTGTCATTTTCTCATCAAATAAATCAAAATCAACTGCGTTATGAAGAACAATAGACTTGCCTCTTATATCTTCTTGATTCGTATAATCATTTTTTAGATTTTCATTAAGAAATATAATTTTGGACTTTTCGTTTTTTAAAGATTTTGAAAGAAGAAGTTTCCTTAATTTTGAATATTGGTGGCATTCAAAAATAACATTTTTTTTGTTTTTTGACAAAAAATAAAATACCCAATCTGATCTTGTAATAAATAAATCTGGTTCTTTGTAATTCTTCAATAGATTACTTACAGTATTTTTTGACCATAAATAATGACTTATCAAGAAAAAGAATTTATTAAAAAAATTTAATTTTCCAAAAGGCAAATTATGATTAACGCCAGTTACTTTAAAATTTTCTTTAATTTCGTACTTATTTTGAATTATTGATAAGTTGTCTGAGCTTCCTGCTTCTCTAAGTGGAAAAAATAATGTTACATTTATATTATTTCTTACAAAATATTTGATGTTTGATATTGTCTGAAGGCTATTAGCCGTGTCAGCTGGAAAATTTTGATATGTTACATAGAATAAGTTTTTTTTCTTTATCATGTGGTTTCTTTTTTAGTTTTTAAAACCATAAAATATGAAAGAGTAATTAACATTAAAGAATTTATATACAAAACTGAGTCACTCTTAGTGATATTTAATAGAATAAAAATTAATAAATATTTATATTCTATTTCTGAAGTTTTAATTTTTAAAACAAAAATAGAATATACAAATGCAATTAAACAACCGAACAATCCAGTAAAAATTAATAAATCTAATATAGATGAGTGAGGTAAAAATAGACTCGTAAGCTTCTCCGAAGGAAGGTCCAGTCTTACTTTTTGAGCATAAAGATAATTATTTAATTGCTGTGGTCCATTACCAAAAATTGCTTCAGTTAAATTCGGACTATATTTAGCAATAAAAATTCCCCACATTTCTGCCCTATTAATAAATGCTGCTAAAACGGTAATTACAGAAACTATATTTGGAATAAATGGAATGTTGAAGCTTCCATTATACAAATCAAACAAAAAGGATAAGGACGTGGAACCATCTCCTTCTTTTAAAATATAAGCTAATCCATCAAGGCTCTCTTCATCAAAAAAACTTTGTATGAAGACAGCTTTTTTGTAATTGTCTTCATTCTCCATAAGATTTGAATGAAGAGATGCTTCATAGAGTAATTCCATACTTAAATCGTTATAAGAAAATTGGTTCATTACAACTATAAAAATACCTATTAATAAAAGTATTAATATAGAAAAAATGAAATAACGAGTTTTTTTATCTTTAATAAATTTATTTATACAAAATAAAATTATTAATACTATTGAAGATGAAATCGCAGCAAAGTTGTTTGACCTTATCAGTCCAAATAATACAACTAGGAGCATAACTACATGTTGCTTATTAAACTGAATTGTTTTATTAAGAGAGAAGAGAAAATAAAATATTAGAATAAATCCAAAAAATTCACCAATTGATTCTGCACTAGCAGAATATCCTCTCCAAGTGTTTCCTGCAATACTTTCAATTGCGTTAATGCCTCTTTTATTTTGACCAAAAATAAAGTTATTAGAAAAATTAAAGAAAGGGGAGACTGCACCTAGATGGCCAAGCAAGACTACAAGGCTTCCTGAGATTAAGAATGAGTTTATCAACATATTTTTGTTAATATTTGAAATTAAATAGAGGTAATAAATACCATTTATAATGAGCCAAAATACAACTATCCAGAAAACCAAAGATTTTATGTTATTTGAAGAATTTATGTATCCTCTTAGTTTATCTGTATCAAAAAAAGAATCATTTTCTCTTCTAGTATTTAACCAAAAAATAGTAAATATCAAATAAAGAGAATTTAACTTGAGACTAAAGTTTTTAGATATTAAATTTTGGAAACCAAAGTACGCAAGAATTAGAATATAAAAATTTATATTACTACCTAAAAAAGTACCAACTAGTAGGAAACTATATGGTAGATAGTTAATTAAGTTAGAAGATCTTTGAGGTAGTGCCTGTGAAAAAAATAAGAAAATAAGATAATAAATTAAAAATCTTATAAAAATGTAATAATTCTCTATCTCAATTCCATTATTGAAATAAATATCGGTTTGATTGTAAAATCTACTTTCAAAAAAATATTGAAATGTAAATATTATAGGTAGAGCTACTACTGAATAATTTGGTCTATTTTGTTTAACGGCTTTATCCTCTTTAATTAGCAAGAGTAGTAAACACCAAATAATTGCCTGGATTAAGAAAGTTAAGCTAGAGTTTGTTCCTATTGAAACAATATACAGATCACCAACTAAATCTAAACCGGTAACTTTTCCATAACATTCAATACCAGCGTAGTCGTTATTGTTGTATCGAATTTCATTTTTATTATTTGAATTTAATGAAAAGGTATCAAAAAAAGAAACACTACATGTCGTTGATTGATAATACCCTATAGAAGATTCTTCAATTTTTACTGCATCATTACTTTCTTTAAAGTCAAGCAACCAAAAAGGTATTAAAATAGTTAAGGCTATTAAAAATATAATTTTTTTATTTTTACTTTTCATTTTTTATTTTGTTTAAATTAAAAAATTTTAAGTATGTTGCATAAAGCAGAGAAACTGTAAGTAATAAGAAAAATAAATATTTATCTCCTTGAAAAAAAGAAGATAAATTTGGAGACCAGCCACCATTTATATAGTGTGCGCACTCGACCCAAGAGTTAACAATTACTACATTTCCTTCAATATCAAATAGTGTTAATGGGTTAAAATTAACGTCATTTTTAAATACAAAGTTAGGATCATTACCAGGGTCAACATATTCAACACCTTCTGGTTTAAGACCACAAATACTTACAATTTTTGAAAGATCAATATTCATTTTGTTTATAGAATAAAAGTATATTAACAATAATTCTGTTGTTTTAGATTTTTTCATTTATTCCTGAAATTTCATTTGTTTTTGGAATTATCAAAATTAAATAGTTTTGATAATATTTAAATATGAAATCTGATCCAGGATATTTTGGACCACAATCTATGATGTGGAAAGTAAATCAAGAGATAACAGTCCTTTTTGGAGGAGCGAGGGCTCTATTAATGCATGCTGCCCATCCTTTGATAGCTGCTGGTGCTCGACAAACATCATTTTACCAGAGGGATCCATGGAAAAGACTTATTAGAACACTGTCATTACAAAATTCGGTTACTTTTGGTACAAAACAAGAAGCTGACGAAAGCGCACATAGAATAAATAAATTACATGAAGTTATTAAAGGTGAAGATAAGATAACAGGGGGTTATTATGACGCCCTTGATTATGAACAACTATTGTGGGTCCATGCTTGCTTACAGCTTTCTTCTATTTATTTTTATGAAAAGACAGTCAGGAAATTAACAATAGATCAGAAAGATAAATATCATGAAGAAAATATGTTATCAGCAAAACTAGTTCTAATTGATGTTAAAAAAATGCCTAAAACTCATCTTGAATTAAAAGACTGGGTAGTCGAAAAAAGCAAATCAAAAAACTTTTTAAGATTAACTGATGTTGCCATAGATGTTAAAGATATTATATCTGGAGGTCCTGTTCCTTTACACATAAAACCAATCTGGCCATTTATTTCATTTACAGCATTTAATACACTTCCAGAAGAATTTAAGGCCATATATGGTATAAAAACTACAAAAGTAAAAGAAATTCTTGTAAATTTTAATTTATATTTATTAAAATTTACAAGACCCTTTTTGCCACCATTTTTTCGATTAATTGCACCTGCGAGATGGGCTAGACAAAGAATTACAAAAAATCCTAATTTAAAATTCAGTGATAAAGCAAAAATATAGTAATAAGATAATTAGGGTCTAAATTATGAATAATAAAGAAGAAAACAACTGGGAAGAGATATCAAGCGATATTTCTGAAATCAGTAAAAAGGTTAAAAAGAATCTCAATCAAGATGATACAATTGATGACTTAAAAGACTCATTTAAAGAAGCAGTTGAAAGTACATCTAATATACTAAAGGGATTAATAGATGCATTTGAGAATACAGTAAAAGATGAAAATATTAAAAAAGAAGGAAAAGAGATTTTCCAAAAAATTAATTCTGAATTAAACGATAACCTTAATGATGCAAGTAAAAAAATAAAAGAATTATTTAACGACCTAAGTTTTACCAAAGATATTATTAATGAAGAAGAATAAAAAAATTAACTTATAGTATTCTCTAATAATTAGTAGGGTCGGTAGCTCAATTGGTAGAGCAGGAGCCTTTTAAGCTCAAGGTCGTGGGTTCGATTCCCACCCGACCCACAGATTAAAGGCCTTTGGCTTTTGACTTAAATAAAGAAAATGGTGTAAGAAAAATAATCTTTAAGTCAAGATATAAACTCCAGTTTTCAATATATTCAATGTCATATTTATACCATATAGAAAATTCATCAGTATTTCTTTCATTTATCTGTAAAAGACCAGTTATACCTGGCAAAACATTCAAGCGTCTCATATAGTTTTCATTAAATAATTTTGTATCTTCATCAAACAAAGGCCTTGGCCCAACAATTGACATATCTCCTTTTATAACATTTATAAATTGAGGTATTTCATCTAAGCTAAAATTTCTAATGAATTGAGTACCACTAATAATACGAGGATCATTTTCAATTTTAAAGATTACTTGATCATTTTTATTTAATTCTTCAAGCTCATCTCGCATTTTATGAGCATCTTTTTTCATTGTTCTAAATTTATACATTGTAAATGCTTCACCATGTAATCCAACTCTATTTTGTTTTATTATTACTGGACTTCCATCTAGATAAAAAATGTAAAGTGATAAAAGTAAAAAAATTGGTGAGAAAATAGTAAAAGCAATTATAGATAGAAGTATATCAATTCCTCTTTTAAGTATGTATTTTGAACCATATTGAATATCATTATTAAAATATGTTAAGTAGTAATTTGAAATATTTTCAACTCTATTTATAAAGTAGTTATTAAAGCCAACTTCATCTTTAGAGATAATTAATATTTTTTTGTTTAGGTTGATTAGATAATCTTCAAGCTTTTTGTCTATAGTATTTTTATCTCCAATGTTCATTATGATAAGATTTATATTTTCAGTTTTATTTAAACTATCTATCTCACTAATAACTAAATCTGGATTATTTAAGTCTATATTATTAATATCTTTTATTTTTTTTCTAAATGTAGCTATTCTTAATTTTCTAAAAACAGAATCTTCTTCAAGATTAATTACTACATAATTCTCGTTTGTTATAGACCTTCCAAGTAAGGAGGATACAAATTCACTGTTTCTAAAAAGCAAAAGAATTAGAGGTATGAGGAAGGTAAATAAAATTAAATATGCTCTTGAAACAAGGCCCGATATTCTAGAAAGAGTTAAAAATACGACTAAAGAACTTGTCCATAAAAGATATATAGACATATATTCATCTAAGTAACTTCTGTCTAATGAGAATGTTAATTCATTTACATAGGTGTAAAATTTTGTTGAATAAAGGATCACGAGAAAGATGAAAATAAATAAAGCTAAAACAGAGAATAATGTTAGATATCTATCATCAACAAAGCTAAGAAATCTCGATTTATCGTCTAATAGATAATAATCAACCTGCAGTCTAAAGCTTTTTTCTATACAATATGCACATTCAGATTTTGAAATCAGGTAATTTTCAAAATAAAAGATTGATGTAAATGTAAGCAGTACTTGTAAAAAAAGAAATCTTACCGCATACTTTAAATAACTTTTTATTTTCATATATAGTTATATATTATTGTCTTGAAATATATTGGTTTGAGTTTTTTTAGGATTATAATCTAAGATATCCTATTGGGGGCGTGGTAAAGTCTGGAGTTTACGCCTGCCTGTCACGCAGGAGGTCGCGGGTTCGAATCCCGTCGTCCCCGCTTAGGGCCAGATAGCTCAGTCGGTAGAGCACTTGTCTGAAAAACAAGGGGTCGGCAGTTCGATTCTGCCTCTGGCCACTAGGGTTTTCCCCTATCAATACCAAAACTGTCAACAATTCTGTCAACACCTAGTTTGAATAAGCCTATAAACATTGAATTGAAATCAAGGGGTTCAAGGGGTTCAAGGTTCATAGAACTACAGTGAAATACAGTATCATTCACTACACACTTATGACCTCTTGCTTGTCGAGCAAGTGCTCTGTAAGATATTGAAACCGCGGCCTCAACCTTGGCAAGGTTGTGCTCTATCAACTGAGCTGTGGATAAATATCGTCAAAAAATAGCCAGCAAAGTGGGGACTTTTTATGGTTTAATAAAGGATGAAGAAATATTTAATTATTTTTCTCTGTTTAATAATAAATTATTGTGGAGGAAATAGTAGCACCTCTAGCTCAAGTGAAATTGTAAATGATAATCTTCAAGAGGAGGTAGGTGAAAAAGAAGAAATTCAAGAAATCTCAAATTCTGAAACATACTTGAATCCTTTTACTGATAGCGATCCTAATTTAGCTGATTGTTTAAAGAGAGTATTTGGTGAGGAGAGATATATAGAGTTACAAAGTGAGAGACCAACACCTGAAGAGGAGCAAAGACTAGGAGAATGTCTTGGTGGACCTATTCCTAGTGGGAAACAGCCTCTGGTGGAAGGACAGCAACCAAGTGATATTAATCCTTTTTTGAATACAGACCCTATGATGGCTGATTGTTTAAAGAGAGTATTTGGTGAGGAGAGATATATAGAGTTACAAAGTGAGAGACCAACACCTGAAGAGGAGCAACAGATGGGTGAGTGCTATGGTGCTCCTGGATCAGAAGGCTTAGGAAGTGAAATGCAAGATGATGATGAATTTTGTAAATTAGACCCAGAAGCTCCTCAATGTGGAGGTGAATATCTAGGGTACAGATTAGATATGAAACTTAGAGGTTACACATCAGGAGTTTGTAGCTATACAGCAATTGTATTAGAACCACCAAGACTTGGTGTAGAGGTAAACGTAGGGGGTGTCATAGCTGACCCTAGTGCGATAGAACTTACAGACGGGAGAATAAGATTATATATTTTCACAGAAGGACAAGGAGTAAGAAGTGCTATATCAAATGATGGTATTAACTTTGTAGACGAACCTGGAATACGTATAAAAGAGGGAGATGCAGGACAGCCAAGAGTTTTAGTTACTCAGGATGGAAAGTATAGACTTTTTACAACTAGAGGAAAAGAGATAGTTTCTTATCTTTCTGATGATGGGTTAGATTTTACTTATGAAAAGAAAATTATTGAAGCTACTCAATTTGGCTTAAGTTCCCTTTCTTCTCCAGCAATAATTAAATTACAAAATAATGGATATAGAATGTATGTTTCAGATCTTCCAACACCTGGTGGTGATGTTGGCGGATTTAAAATTGTATCTGCATACTCAGAAGATATGTTGAGCTGGACACCAGACCCAGGAATAAGAATAGGAAAAGGATCAGAGTATTTAGATTTTTCTGCTGAGCACCCTTCTCCAGTATTGAATGACGATGGGTCAGTTAGGTTATATTTTGGACATTTTCCAGACCAAGGTGATAACTCATTAAAAGCTGAGATAGGGATGAAAAAGACTTTAGATGGATTACATTATTCTGAATCACAAGATGGGTTAACTTTTAAAGACACAGTTTGGACAGGATTTATATTTGGGAATGATCCAGATGTATTAACTTTAAATAATGGGACTAAGTTTATTTATTTTGGGGACAGGGACGATAACATTGGTTCTTATATAAAACTAGGTACGTGTCCTTAATAGAAAATTAGGAATTAAAGAAACAGTTGATGAAGATAGTTTCTATTTTCTATTCTTTAAAATAATAAAAACAATAAAGAAGGTAAAGCCAGTTGTTAGAGTATTTGTTGCAAGTATGTAGTGGTTTGAGTTTCCATTGGATTGGACAACTTTCATAGAATTTCTTACACCTAAGTGTATGATTTAATACTCATCGTTACTGGACAATTTACCAACAAAACCGGAGAAAAAATAGCTAGAATTTAGTTATCTAAGCTTATCCAATACACCCCACCACCACGAGTTCCAGCATATAAAATTCTAGATTCGGAATTTAGTTCTAAAGTAAACACTCCTAGGTGATTAAGTCCGGTGTTAAAATCAGACCATGTTTCACCACCATCTGTACTTTTAAAAACTCCATAATCTCCTAAAACACCTCTATCGTTTGCAAGTCTGTAATAATCTACACTTGCAATGTAAATAATATCACTATCTTCAGGGTCCACAGCTATATCGCCAATTCCAAAAGCAAATTCAATTAATGGTATGTCAATTTTCTCCCAGCTATTTCCTCCGTTAACACTTTTATACAAACCATCATCATCTGTTCCAAGATAAAGTATCTCAGAATTGTTTGGGTCAACTGCTAAAACATTTATTTCTAAGGTATCAAGACCATTGTTTATAGACTC